>Ga0316198_10000094_pt1 | contig 36351 bp, 20 predicted proteins | sample OudBieAanoxic_MG_FD_204935 | JGI IMG/M metagenome (GOLD analysis project Ga0316198, IMG submission 204935) | Coastal sediment microbial communities from Oude Bieten Haven, Netherlands - site A anoxic | ecosystem: Environmental > Aquatic > Marine > Coastal > Sediment | place: Netherlands... | reverse complement strand
CTGGGTTCTCGGTCACACCGATGATCACAGTGAGGTACTGGCGATGATGCGGAAACCCATCAACCATGAAATTACCGAACGCGAGCCGCACAACGGGTACCTGATCCTCCAAGGCGGCCTCCCCGAGACAGACGAGTTCATTTCCAGCCACTGGAAATAGCTCTATCGGAGAACCGCCGGCCTCAATCCCTCAACCGCACGTTCTGAGGCCGTACCTGCCGGCCAACGATATCGAATGGTGTCCGCACTAGGGAGAGGACCGCAGGCTGGAAGAGCGGCAGGTAGGCATGAACCGCACCAACGTCGGCAAGGACGAGCTGGAGAAGCTCGAGTCGCGTTTCCGACCTCGTCTCATGCGCGGCTTCCTCGATCAGGCGGTCGAGCTCAGGATCGCTCATAGCCGCCGCGTTGAAGCTTCCGAGTCCGCGAAGAGGTTCGCGGCTGTGGACGATGGCGTCGAGGAATGGGGAGGCGTCGGCAATGTTGAAATTCCAGGAGAAAAGAAAGAGCTCGTTCTCGGCCGTTTCCAATCGGCGGTAAAAGGACTCGTACTGATGAAGCTGCGGTACGATCTCGATTCCGACATCTGCCATCGATTCGACGAGAGGCCCGATCACCGGTGCGTAGCGCTCCTGGTAATCAAGCTCCAGCCGGATCCCGGACGGGACCCCAGCCTCGGCGAGCAGACGTTTCGCCCCGGCAAGATCCCCACCATGCCGCCGATGGGCCGGGCTGAATCCGAATACCTCAGGAGATACCAACGAGGTCGCCGGCTTCGCCAATCCGGGGGCATAGACCTCTGCAACCAGTTTTGGACGGTCGATCACATCATCGATCGCCTCGCGAACCCTGAGGTCATCGAGGGGTGGCTGGGTCACATTGATGCCCAAATAGGTCGTAGCTAACGCGGGCAGTGCGACTACCCTCCAGGATTGCGCCGCCTGATGGTCCTTCACATAGCTCGCAGTGACCGACGCCACGACATCCAGTTTCTGGTTGTGGAGGAGTTCCGCGAGCTCCTCGAGCACCGACACGAACTGAATCGTTACCTCATCGAAGTCCGGCGCCCGCGCCCAGTAGTCGTCCCAGCGCCCGAGAACCACTGGACCCTGAACCGAGCCCACGCGCCATCGGTAGGGTCCGGTTCCAATTGGATTGGCGGGGTTGAAATCGCGAGGCACGATCGGCACCGATTCAAATCGCGTCAGGAGCAGCGGCGCCGGCCTGTCGGTCGTAATCTCAATCGTTCGTTCGTCGCCCTCGAGTAATTCGACCCGTTCGATTTCATCGAGCTGATGACCGAGAATCCGGCTCGCCCGCGCTCTTTCGATCGACGAGATGACATCTTCGGGCGTCAGTTTGCTGCCGTCGTGGAAGCGGACTCCGTCGCGGACATGAATCCTCCAGGTCGACTCGTCAGGCGTAGTCCAGCTATCGGCCAACCCCGGTTTGACGGGTTGTCCCGGCTCAAAACGAACCAGACTCTCGTAGACCGCTGACAAGACAAGACCGGTCACCGCATCGGCGTGCGCGTGAGGGTCCATCGTCACCAGCTCGTGCGGAAAGGCCATGCGAAGACTCTTCACCGGCTCTGACTGAGCGCAAGCGGAGGCGAGGATCACCACCGCGAGAGTGAGCAAATTCCTGGAATGATCTTTCATCGCTAGCGCAGCATCATACACGCGCCCTGCGGAACTTGGAGTTAGGAATCAGGAATGAGGAATGTCGCCCATCCGAATCTGGATGCTGGATGCTGGATGCTGGATGCTAGATGCTAGATGCTAGATGCTAGATGCTAGATGCAACAAAATGTTCGGTCCCCTTCCGTAATTGTCTAGGGTTGGGTTGGCGGATCGAGTATCCAGTATCGAGAATCGAGTATCGGGCGGGCGGCTGGTCTACCCAAACAACTCGGCGGCTTTCGCGGAGCGGACAATGTCGCGGGTCCGTTCTGCGGCGGCCCTGACTTCGGGATCGCTATCCTCCAGGGCTGCATCCAGAACCTCGCGCGCCGCCCCCTTGCGTTCGAAGTGCACCAGGGAGCGGACCGCATTGCGCCGCACCCGAGGATCGATGTTACGACACAAGGCACGAACCGTTTCAAATGCCGTGGCTTCGTCGATGGCGCCGAGTGAGAGGAGCTCGGTCAGCACATAGCTCGATCCCTCAACCACCCTGCCCTCCTCGCTATCGAGGCCTTCGACAATCGCTTGAATGCCACTCTGGTCTCCGCCGTGAACGACGCTGAGCGCCGCAAAGTGACGAGTCGTGTCGGAGCGGTCGTCGAGCGCATCGAGAACACGGGGGTCAAGACCCCCACCGACGCGCACCATAATCGACAACAGATCCTCGAGGCGATAGGGGTGAAGGTCGCTCTTGGTCCGTTGCAAAACGTCATCGACCACGCTCCGGTCTCCGAGGGTGCCGACGCAGTTGACGGAGCCCGCATAGCGATCCCTGAAGTTCATATCATCAGCCGGCACACCCGGATCGAGTGGAGGCGTCTTTTCACGTTCGGCGTTGAGCACGAAATACAGAAAATCGCTCAAAAGCCCGTCGGCGCAATTAATCGAACCCATCGTCGGTCGGTTCTGGAACGACAACACCATGCCACGCTGCAACCGCATACCCCGCTCACGGACAAGCAGGGACACCTCGCTGTGAAGCTGATCGTTAAACGTCACCTCGCCGCTATCCGGAGTACGGAGACTCATGATCGCCAACAGACCGAGAATTACCACGGTCGCCAGCCCGGCCAGTTTGAGGCCAATGTTTTCGGTCAAGCTCGCGATGATCTCTTTGGCCGGCGCGACCCGTACCTGGCGTTGTCGTTTCTTGGCCTGTTCTCTGATTCGCTCCTTCTCCTCGTCGCGTCGTTCGATTCGGTTCCGCGCCAGACTCTCGAGCTCGCGCTCGACCATCTCAGGAGATAGCCAACCGAAACCTCGGCGGCTGAGATCCTCGAGCAGGCGTTTGAAATCTTCCTCGCTCCACTTCGGTGATCCTTCCTCCTGTGTTTGGCGCTCCTGGCGCCGGAGAAAAACTTCGAGGAACAGCCTAGCCCGATCATCCCACCGCCCGCTTTCAGGCGGTCCCGGCTCCCAATCGAGGAACCAAAGGCGCAGCGTCGCGTCCGATCCGGCGCTCAGGGCCGCGCCGCCGTCTCGACTGAGGCTGACGTCGAACACGGGCCCCGCATGGCCCTCAACCACGAGCTCGGCATTGCCTGTGCGGACATCCCATAGCCTGAGGGTCGCGTCTTTGCCCGCCGACAACAGGAATCGGGCATCCGGCGTAAAAGCTACAGCCTGGACTCCGCCTTCGTGGCCGGTGAGAACCCGCCAGCAACGTCCGCTCCCGAAATCCCACAGGCGGATCGAGGCGTCCTCCCCGGCCGACGCAAAAACTCGACAGTCGGGGCTCACTGCCACCGAGTTGATCGCCCCTTCGTGCCCGGCCATGCGCCGCAATTCAGCGCGCCTCGGCAGGTCCCATACCGTGACCTGGCTGTCCCAACCTCCGCTCACCAAGAAGCGACCGTCTGAACTGATCGCGAGCGCGGTCACCGCCTCCTGGCTGCGGCCAAGCAACTCCGGCAACTCCGATTCCTCAAGGGGCCACAGCCGAACCGTCCCATCGTCGCCGGCCGAAACAACCGAGTAGCTGTCAGGGTCAAATACCACTGCCTGGACGATCCCATCGTGGCCTTCGAACTCGTGCCGGCAGGCGCCGTCGCCAGCGTCCCACACTCGCACCCACGAGTCGCGGCCGGCAGAAGCGAGCCAGTGACCGTTGTCGCTGGCCGCAACCGATGTGATTCCACCGCCATGGCCGGCAAGGACTCGCTCCTCCACGCCGGTCGATGTCTCGAAGAATCGCAGCGAGCCATCGCCGCCACCGGCCACAGACGACGTGCCGTCAACCATCAGCAAGCACGCGTTCACCACCGTGCCTCCGCCGATGCGCCGCTGCTCGACAACCGAACGGGGGGCGTGTTTGGGGAAGAAAGCCAACACCGTATTCCAGAGCTCGAGTGCCTCCTGGTGGAGTTCGTAGCCGTTTACCGCGCGCGCAACCCGAAGCGGTTCGATGGCCTCCTCCATGTGGCCCTCTCCAATGTGCTCACGCGCCAATTCCAGCTGTTCGCGGAACCTCTGCTCACGGCCGGCCAGCTCGCCGGAAGCCGCGGTTTCAGCCAAAGCCAACGGTAGCCGCGAGGACGAGCTGCGGGGAAGAAGCAGCTGACTCACGACCGAACCGTGCCCAGCGCTCAAGCCCGCATCGCCATCAGTCGCTACCGCATAAACCGGGTTCGCCAATCTCATGACCCGCAGCGCCTCGCCAGTGTTCAGCCCCCAAAGCCGTACGGTGCCGTCTTCACCACCGCCGACGACCAATTCTCCGACCAGGGCGACGGACGTGACCGCACCACTCTGACCTCGCAGAAAGCGAAGATGGCCGCCCTGGCTAATGTCCCAGACACCGATCGAACCATCCTGGCCAGCCGACAGGGCGATCTGTCCGTCCTCGGTGATCGCGAGGTCGCGAATCGGCCCCCGGTGGCCTTCAAGGACCTGGACGCATCGCCCCTGATCGAGGTCCCAGACCCGGATCGTGCCGTCGGCGCTGGCCGTGACAATTCTCGAACCGGAAGGGTGCCAGGCGACAGCGCTGACAAAAGCGGCGTGGCCCTGGAGCGTCTGCAGGCACTCTCCGCTTTCGAGGTCCCAAAGCCTGAGGCTGCGATCGGATCCACCGCTTGCGACCATTTGCCCATTCGGCGCCGCATCGACGCAGATCGCTACTCCGGGATGGGTCCGCAAACTCCTCAACCGACTTCCGTTGGTAAGGTCGAAGAGGGTCAGCGGCGAGTTCTCCAGACAGACGACAAGAACGTCGCCGATCGCCGTCATCGAGCGGCCCGGTCTCGCCGGACCGCCGAGGTTTATGCGGTGAACGGGACGGTCGCCGCTGGCCTCCCAGACCGAGGCATCGCCGGCGACAGATCGGACCACGAGCCAACCGTTGGGTAGGGAGAGCAAGTTCTGCACCGGTGCCGAATGGTTCATTGCCCGAGCGACCCAATGACCGGGTAGATGAGTTGCTACGGCCTCAGAAATGCTCCCACCGATATCGGGGTTCAGGGCCCGCGCACGCGCCATTGCCTCCTTCTCTACCTCCTGGTTCCCGTGGCGAGAGAAGATCTCTGCGAGCCCGAGCACGACTGCAAGGTCGGAAGGACTCGCCTCGACAGAGGCTGCTAGGAGCTCACGAGCCCTCTCGAGATCGCCCGTATCTCCCAGGTATCGCCCTCGTGTGAGCAGGGCGAGTCCGCGCTCGCGACGCACTGCGTGCGACGTTTCGTCGTCGTCATCAGATCCGAGGGCAGCATCCGCTCCTTCAGGATCGTCGAGGAGGAGGCGCAGGCGAGCGCGCAGCAGACGACCTCGCGAAGAGCCCCCCAGGGCCCGTTCGGCCTCACTCAGCCGTCGTTCCAGCTCCGCGTCGGTGAGGCCATCACGGCGCCACTCGAGCAGACCGGAATTGAAGGTCGCCTCGAGGTGGCGAGGATCCGCGTTGAGAGCATCGCGAAAGCTCGCTTCCGCGCGCTCGGCCAGACCGAGGGTGATAAACGACACACCGCGGTTGTTGAGGGAATCTGCGAGGAGTTGCGTTCGTTGGGGTTCGGGGCGCGGGTAGCTACGACCGGTGGTCTCCCGGTACATTTCGACCAGCCATCGTCGAAGCTGAGCAAAGGATTGCGGTCGGCCCTTCGGGTCCTTCTCCACGCACGCTCGCATCAGGGCCGCAAGGCGATTTTCAAGACCGGGCTCGAATACCGTTGGGTCAGGCGGTTCCTCGTGGAGGTGCAGACGCATCCACCCGCTGAGCTGCGCCTCGCGGGTTCGCGATTTTGCATCGGTTGACATCAAGAAAGGACGACGCGCACAAAAGATCTCGTAGAGCATGCAACCGTAGGCATACATATCGGTTGCGATCGTCCCGCGGAGCGATTGGCGCCACAGCTCAGGCGCCATATACGGTGGTGTTCCGACAAGGCCACCGTCTACCGTCACCGTCTGCCAGCTGCCGCTCACCATGGAGGAATCCTCACGCCTCCCTGTGTGAGGCAACGTCGGTTCCACCTGCGTCCGCACGTCGTCAGGAACAGTCTCTTCCAGACCCTCAGCACGCACGAGACCGAAGTCCGTAACTCTGGCGATCCCGTCAGTGGTCAACAGCACGTTGGCCGGTTTGATGTCTCGGTGAACGACGCCCTTATGCTCGACGCCCTGATCGTCTATCCAGAGGAAGCTGTGGGTATAGTCGAGGCCACTCGCAATCTGAATTGCAACATCAAAACGCTGCTCGAGGCTCGGCCGTTCCTCTTGTCCCAGCCACTGGCTGAGATCACCGCCATCCACATACTCGATGAAGAGGCGGGGCATGCCGCCGATCTCCTGCAGATAGTAAGCAGAACAGATGTTGGGGTGAACACCGAGAGCAATCCAGGATTCGGCCTCGCGCTGGAAGCGGGCGCTCCCATCCTCGGTCGCGAGCACCGATGGTAGCGGGGTTTTGACAGCTACCATGCGCTGGAGTTCGCGGTCGAAAGCAATCGACACAACCGCCATGCCGCCACGTGCGACGTCTCGAACTTCGTAGCGTCCGTCGACCACTGTGCCCGCAAGCCAGCCGCGTCCCTGGTCGGGTGCGGAGAGAGTCGCGAAAGTCGGCGGTGCGGCAGTCTCACCGGACACAAAGCGGGTCGAACCGCCCGCAGGTGTCGGGAGCTTTTCGGCCGCCCTGGTTGCCGCAGGAGCCTCGGCAACCGAGTGTGCAGCGTCGAGCTCCGCCAACGCCTTTCTCCGCCATCCCTGCGCCGTCGTCGAGGTGGAATCGATCTCGAGACAGCGGTCCAGGACCGCAACAGCCTCGGAATATCGCTCGAGTCGGACCAGACAGTAGCCCCTGTTCAGCCAGGAACGCGAATGATCGGGAAAACGATCGCACCACAGCTCAAGCTTTGGGAGTGCTTCCTCCCATCGCTCCGCCTTGAGCGCCTCGACAATCTCGCCCCTCAATTGCGCGGCGTTGAACTCCATGACCATTCAAGGATACCGCGAGTTACGGCTATCCCGCTCGTTTATGGTGACTTGGCGGGCTGGGCGCCCGGAAAAGGGCACGTACCACTGAGCAGCGCCAGGTGCCACTTTTCGCATTGTCTGGCTTCTGCCACCGAAACCACCTGACCATTGAGGCAGACAATGCGAAGGGTGGCTCCTCATACTCTGTGGCGCCACGGAGAACATCGGCTCGCAATCGGGAACGGGATCGGACGCGGGTGCGAGATATGAGAATTCTGAGGAATAATGGCACCCACGGGGGAAGGAATGAGAATCACGTCGAAGCGGCGGGATATCGAGGTCGCGGGATCCGGGATCGGAATCGCCCGTACCAAAGACGGTGTCATGAAACTATGGGCCGAGGACGATCTCGGGCTCGCGCGAGGGTTGGGCTTTGCCCACGCCCAGGATCGCCTGGTACAGATGATGCTTGTGCGGCTGGTCGGGCAGGGGCGGCTGTGCGAGTGCCTTGTCAATGACAACGACGCGCTGGAAATCGACATCTTCATGCGCGAAATGGGACTTTCCAGATACGCGAAGGTAGAGGCCGTCAACGCCTTTGGAGAGGGTCGGTCACTTGGCGATGCGTACGCCGAGGGTGTGAACCACTGGCTCGGCACAAACCGGCGTCCAATCGAGTTGATGATGGTCCGCTACGAGCCTGACTGGTGGACAATTGCCGACACCATTCTCACCGTCAAGCTGATGTCCTATGTCGGGCTTGCCCAATCACAGCAGGACATCGAGAAGTTTCTCGTTCAGGCCGTTCGCGCCGGTGTTCCCGTGGAACGTCTGGCCAAGCTCGTTGCTCCCCATCTCGAAGGCCTTGATGAGGCTACTGCGGAGCTGATTACCAAGCTTCGATATGTGCAGCCACTGTTGCCCGAGGCGCTGCGATTCTTCGGCGCGGTACCCACGCTGATGGCAAGCAACAACTGGGCCGTAGCCGGATCACGTACCGCCTCAGGCAACCCTCTTGAGTGCAATGATCCCCACCTCGAGTGCAACCGCCTGCCGGCCATCTGGTACGAGACCATCATGCACACAGATTCCGACTATCGGATCGGCGCCACCGTGCCCGGCGTCCCCGGTCTCATCATGGGACGTACCCGCAACCTCAGCTTCGGTTTTACCTACGGTTTCATGGACATGATCGACTACTTCATCGAGCAATGCCACGGCGGTAGCTACCGGCGCGGAGACTCCTTTGTGCCCCTCAAAACCCGTACCGAAACCATAGCCCGCAAAGGCAGCAGCCCTATCGAAGTCACCATACGAGAAACCGACCTCGGGGTTCTCGAGAGCAACTCCCGCAACTCCAATCTGGAGGACGGTTTCTACCTCGGTCGCGCGTGGTCGGCCCACCGCGCGGGGGGAGCCGCATCGCTCCACGCCCTCGCCCGCCTGCCGTCGACAAAGACGGTGAGCGAAGCGCAGCAGGTCGTACGCGAAGTATCGATCTCCTGCAACTGGCTGCTGGCCGACCGCGACGGCAACATCGGCTATCAGCAATCTGGCCTGCTTCCCGACCGCAGCCACTCGGGTCTCCATCCCGTGCCCGCGTGGGAGGAGCAGTGGCGGTGGCGCGGATTCGTACCACACGACCAGTTGCACTCGCTGCTCAACCCTCCAGATGCCTTTCTCGCGACTGCCAACAACGATCTGAACCCTGAGGACGGTCCGTTGGTCATCAATCTACCTATGGGCTCGTACCGCGTCGACAGGATCCGAGCCCTTCTGAGCGAGTGCGAGGAATGCACCGTAGAGGACATGAAGCGCATCCAAAACGACCTCTATTCGCTTCAGGCCGAGCGCTTCATGTCGGTTCTCCAGCCGCTGCTACCCGAGACCTTTGCGGGTCGTCTATTGGCCGGATGGGACCATTGTTACGACAGTGAATCGCGGGGAGCAACTCTGTTTGAAACCGTCTACCACGCGATTCTCAGGGAGGTTTTCGGCAAGGGCCTTCTGGGGGAGGAGGTGTGGGATTCGACGGTTTCATCGACAGCGATCGTTGCCGACTACTACCACCTCTTCGACGAGGCCCTTCTCGGTGATGATCCCTCGTGGTTCGGCGACGAAGGCCAGAGCGAGCTGCTCAAGCGGGTCCTCGAGGAAGTCCTGACCGAGGTCGATCTACAGGCGATCAGTCCATGGGGACGCCGCCAACAGATCATGATGAAGAACATTTTTTTTGACGGTCGCCTGCCGCGGTGGGTCGGCTTCGACTACGGGCCCATCGAGCTGCCCGGGAGCCGTGCAACTATCGTCCAGGGCGGGTTATTCAACGCCCACAATCGTCAGACGACCTTCACGCCTTCGTGGCGGTTCATTACCGATCTCGGTGAGGACCGGGCTCTGACCGCCCTCGCCGGAGGCCCTTCAGGACGCCGCTTTACCCGTTGGTACAAGACCGACATCAAACGGTGGCTTTCGGGAAAGTACAAAACGTTGACGGCAGAGTGAATTTTCTCAATTCTCAGTTTTCAATTTTGAATTCCCAACCACCCGCCAGAGGTGCGCGGGCGTGGGCGACAATTGAGAATTAAGATTTGAAAATTGAGAATTCTTGTCTCAGTTCACCAATTCGGCGGAGTTGCCGTTTGCGGCAGATGACGGCGGACGGGCGGTTCTGCCATTCCCGTTGCGGGCCTTGGAGTCGAACTCGTACTCGCACCAGCCGCGTCCAAGGAGCTCCTTGAGCCCCTTTCTGATGGCCGCCTGAGGATCGACGGTGAGCGCTGGCGGTGGCACCAGACGGGCCCTGAACTTACCCCGCCGCAAGAGTTCAAACCGCACCGGCATTTCGCCCGGGTGCTCGAGAAGGTACTCGCGAATCGCCTCGAGCCGCTCTTCATCCATATGATCGAGGTCGAGCACCACTCTGAGGGCTGCGGCACGGCGCGAGTCGATGCCATCGAGCGAGACAATCTCTTCCGCCATCAGCTCGACGTGATCACCTTCGCCCTTTACCGTCGCCACAACGAGCACAGGTTTACCATCGGCCAGCAGCCGTTCGTGGGCCTCGAAGACATCCGGAAACGCGACCACCCGAACGACGCCAGCTGCATCTTCGAGCTGAAAGACAGCCAATCGACGGCCCTGGTTGCGGCCCGCCTTGCGGATCGGCATCGCCTTGAGACCTGTGACCAGGCCACCGACAGTGACGTGCTCGGCACCTGCGGCGAAGCGTTCGGCGACCTCGACGATGCGGCAGTCTGCATAGCGGTCGAGCTGTTCATCGAATCCCTCCAACGGATGGCCGGTGAGATAGAAGCCGAGCACCTCTCGCTCCCACGACAGTCGTTCGGACTGCTCCGCCTGACCCGCTCTGCGCAGCTCATCCTCGAGAGCTTCGGAGGGCATATCGTCAAACAGAAAACCCTGGCCGAGCTCTCTTTGCTCCCTTTCGCGGCTGGTCATATCGAGCAGTCGCTCGAGGTTGTCGACGATGCCTTTGCGGGCGATGTCGAAAGCGTCAAAGCAGCCCGCCTTGGCGAGGCACTCCAGGGCCTTTTGATTCATCGAGCGCGCCGGTAGTGAACGCAGGCATTCCGACAGTGCCGTAAATCCTCCCTCGCGCTCCCGGGCCTCGAGTAACGGCTCCACAGCTGCATGCCCCACCCCTTTGATAGCCGCGAGTCCGAAGCGGATTCCTTTGCCCTCGACCGTGAAGAACGGCATCGACGTGTTGATGTCAGGCGGCAGGATTTGGAGGTCCATCTGTTTGCACCGCACCAGGTACTGCCCGAGCTTGTCAGTGTTGTTGACCTCCGAGGTCAACATCGCGGCCATAAAATGGGCCAGGTGATGGGTTTTGAGATACGCGGTGACGTAGGCCACGTGGGCGTAAGCAACGGAGTGTGATTTGTTGAACCCGTACTTCGCGAACGGCACGATCTGGTTCCACAGTTGACGCGCCTTATCTCTGGGGTGGCCGTTGGCCACCGCGCCTTCAATGAAATTCTCGCCCTCGCGGTCGATGATCTCCTGCTTCTTTTTCCCCATCGCCTTGCGCAGGGTGTCTGCCTTGGCCAGGGAGAAGCCCGCGATCTCGACCGCGATCCGCATCACCTGCTCCTGGTACACGATGATTCCGTATGTTTCACCGAGAATTTCCTCGAGTTCGGGGAAGATGTACGTGATCGCCTTTCGACCGTGCTTGAGGTCCGCGTAGTCGTCGATGAACTGCATCGGACCCGGACGGTAGAGCGCGTTGAGGGCGGCGATGTCGAGGAAGCCCCGCGGCTGTACCTTGCGCAACACCTCCTTCATGCCAGAAGACTCGAACTGAAACACACCGTCGGTTTCGCCGGCCGAAAACAGCGCATAGACATCAGAGTCGTCGAACGGAATGTTCTCGAGGTCGAGGTCCGGGTTTTCTGATCGGCGGATTGACTTCACCGCATCGTCGATCACTGTCAGGGTCCGCAGCCCGAGAAAATCCATCTTCAGTAGACCGAGGGCCTCGACGTCGTCCTTGTCAAACTGGGTCGTTACCTCTTCGTGCGCCGAGCGGTTCAAGGGGATGAGATTGACGAGCGGCTCCGGAGCAATCACGACCCCGGCCGCGTGCACACCACAGTGGCGGGCCAGCCCTTCGAGGCGGGAGGCCGTCTCTATCAGCAATCTCACATCCTCATCGCCCTCCACGAGCTCGAGCAGCTGCGGGGCATCCCTGAGAGCCTGATCAATGGTGATGTTGAGTTCGTCCGGAATCAGTTTGGCGATCCGATCCACGTCGCCAAAAGGCATCCCCATCACCCGACCCACATCACGTACCGCAGATTTTGCCTTGAGGATGTTGAACGTCGCGATCTGAGACACCGAATCTTCGCCATAAAGATCCCGTACGTAGTCGATCACTTCGTCTCGCCGACGCTGGCAAAAATCAATGTCGATATCTGGCATCGACACTCGATCCGGGTTCAGGAATCGCTCAAAAAGTAAATCGAACTCCATTGGATCGATATCGGTGATTCCGAGGGCGTATGAAACAAGGGAACCAGCAGCTGAACCTCGACCCGGTCCGACCGGTATATCCATTTCCCGGGCATGCCGGATAAAATCCCAGACAACGAGGAAATACCCCGGGAAACCCATCTTCCGGATGATATCTAGCTCCTGCTCGAGTCGCGTCGCATACGCGTCATCACTCTGCCGTCTGGTAGCGTTTTTCTCCATCCTTCTCACCAGACCTTCCTGCGATTTCTCGGCAAGAAAGACTTCGAGGTTAGAGTCGTCTGGAACCTTGAATTTCGGGAGGTGAAGAGAGTCGGTGTCGAAGCGGACGTGGCATCGTGAAGCGATCTCACTGGTACGCTCACAGGCTCCAGGATAATTGGCAAAGAGTTCGTACATCTCGACCGGTGATTTGACGTAAAACTCGGCGTTATATGCGTAAGTTCGTTGGAGATCCTCGAGGTCGCGGTTCAGTCCAATCCCGATCAGCACCTTGTGGGCGAACGTGTCCTCGCGCTCGTGAAAGTGACAGTCATTGGTCGCAACCAGCGGAATTCCGGTATTTTCCGAGACTTCCACCATGCCCTCGCGAACGAACTCCTCGTCGGCCATGCCGTGATCCTGGATCTCGAGGAAGAAATTGTCCTGCCCAAAGATCTCGCGGTAGGTCTCCGCGGTTTCACGCGCTTTCTGAGCCTCCCGCGACAGCAGGAGGCGTGACACCTCCCCAGAAAGGCATGCAGACAACGCGATCAGGCCATCACTGTGCCCAGCTAAAAGATCTTTTGAAACGCGGGGCTTGTGATAAAAGCCTTCCAAATATCCCGCACTCACGAGCTTGACGAGGTTTGAATAGCCTCGATTGTTCTCGGCCAGGAGGACGAGATGGTCGTATGGTCGCCGCCTACCGGGAACCGGAGACCGATCGCGATGGTCACCCGAGGCCACGTACACCTCGCACCCAATAACAGGGCGGACACCGGCTTCAATCGCGGCTTTGTGGAACTGGAAGGCACCGAAAAGGTTACCGTGATCTGTTACCGCCACGGCGGACATCCCAAGGCGGGAAACCTGAGCTCCAAGGTCCGGAATCCGGATCGCGGAATCGAGCAGCGAGAAGTGGGTGTGGAGATGGAGGTGGACGAATGGCGGCACTTCGGATCGTCGGATCATGGCGTCATGATAGCGCGACCCGCCAGCCACCGCTCGCCGGAGAGAATGCATGTCTCAGAATGGTCCCTGATGGCACAATCTCAGCCCTCCAGGGCTGCAATAAATTTGAAATTGTCAATGATCAGATCGAAAGAAAATGTCGCCCGATCCGGGGGATTATTCTGAAAGATGATCGTTGAGACAATCTCTCGATCACAAATATAAGATATTTTTATCTCAAAACATAACAACTTTGCGACTAGATTTTGATCAATTCTCTTGACAACATCATTTTTCTGAGACATTCTTAATTCGAAAAGATGAAAACCTTTTCCATTTTTCGACGCGAACCGAGGTCATATGGCGGCGACCATGACTCTCAGATCCGCGTCTATAGATCGCACGCTGCACGTGCGATTTCAGAGGAACGATGGGAAGTTGCCGAGATATTTATTGACCGAATCTTGAAGGTTGATGCACACCATACGGAAGCGTGGTTGATGAAGGGCCATCTCCGACATCATTGCCGTGAAGATGAGCAAACTGCAGTTGACTGTTACCGCAAAGTCATCAATCTTTGCGGTCAGGATTCTGTGCATCCACATGCTCAAAGGGCCCGCACTTCTCTCGGTAGATTGCTCACTGTCTGGAGCTGATCTCCAGTACATCTCTCTCATCGAATATCCAAATTCCTCGGATTTCACTTTCGAATCGATGAATTGAGGGTGTACAGAAATCCGAAATTCGAAATTCGAAATCCGAAATTGTCAGGAGTGGGTGGGCTACATTCCGAATTCCGATTTCCTAATCCCGACTTCATCCGCCGTGCTATTCTTCGCGGATGAAAGCGACGGTCAGCTCGCTCAAACAAGCACGGCAGATCCGACAGGTCTTTGGCCCCGTGCTCGACAGGCTGGACGAAGTCGAAAAGTTTTTCGACCGGGAGTTCAAGTCCGCCCAGCCAATGGTCCGAGATGTCGCGACCTACGTCCTCGGGAGCGGAGGAAAGAGACTGCGGCCGGCTCTTGTGCTTTTGGTCAGCAGAATGCTCGGGTACAAGGGTGAGCGGGATGTCCGTTATGCCGCGGTACTCGAAATGATCCATACCGCCACTTTGATCCACGACGACATCATCGACGAGTCCGATCTCAGGCGGGGACAACCGACCGCCAACAACACATGGGGTAATCAGACGACCGTGCTGGTTGGTGATTGGCTCTACACCCGCACCATGGATTTGTGTCTCGAGCTCGGCGACGTCGAGGTCATGCGGGTTCTGACCTCGGCTACCTTGAGGATGACCGAGGGCGAGATTCTGGCTGATCGAGTGCGTGGACGACTCGACGTCGAAGAGAGCACCTACATGGACATCACGCAGCGCAAGACAGCAGAGCTTTTCGCTGCCGCGTGCGCGCTACCGGCACTCTTCCAACCTTCGACTTTGCACCTCACCGAAGGACTGCTTGAATTCGGGCGCAGCGTCGGCATCTCATTCCAACTCGTGGACGATCTGCTCGACTTTACTGCCGTGCGATCCGACCTCGGCAAACCGGTGATGGCAGATCTGCTCGAGGGTCGCGTCACCTTACCGATCATCCTTCTCCTTCGGAGGGTCGACGGTCGAACGCGGGACAGGCTCGCCGAGGTCCTCGCGAGCGGCTCATTCGATGCGATTTCTGAAGAAGAAGTGCTGCAGATGGTGCGCACATCAGGAGTACTCGACGAGGTTCGTCAGCGAGCCTATGCACATGCTGCTGACGCTGCGCAACGGGCGCAGACCTTCCCGCCCGGCACCGAGCGCGATGCGCTGATTCATGCGAGTCAGTTGCTGCTCGATAGGGGCGTGTAGCGCGTCCAGGGCTTGGGGCTTGGGGCTTGTGACCGCCCGCCCGCCATGAGACAAGATGCAAGATGCAGGATGCAGGATGCAGGATGCAGGATGCAGGATGCACTCACCCTAAGGCTTGCTGCCTGACACCGTCGATGGCATGGTTCTACTGGCCGCATTCACGTTGTAACTGCAAAGACGCAAAGAGCGCGAAGACCGTCGCAAAGAGGATCATTGACCTCGGGCTCGGAAGAAGCGGAAGGAACTCCGTCGCCAGCTGCTCCTCGCTTCCTCCCCGCTGAAAGATGCGGTGGGCTGTGCCCAACGGCTCGGATTCAAGGTCCTACAAACCCCACCAGCCCAATCTTGCCCGCAGATGACGCAGATAACGCAGATAGGGCCGGGCCTTTTGTGATGCTATCTGCGTCAATCGGCGTGATCTGCGGGGAAACGAATTGGACGTATCATCCGGCAAAGCTGTTGCGTGCGAACTAGCCTACCCTCTGACTGCATCCTGCATCCTGCATCCTGCATCCTGCATCCTGCATCCTGCATCCTGAACCCTGCATCTGATCCATCGGGAACGCCTAGAAGTCTGCTCGATTGTCGCCGATGCACTCGAGGCCGGGAGGCGGTTCCGGGAGCCAGTGACCTTCGGGAGGGCCGCTTACAGGGCGCCAGGAGGTGAATCGGAGGTGGTTGGTCGCTCCCTGGGGATCGACCACGATCACTTCGTCGGGCAAATTGTTCTCTCCGAGCACCACATCGACCCGGTCAACGCCACCCGGCTCGCGCGGCACCAAGGTGAAACCCCTCTCGCCGTGATCGAGGACCGTGAATCGATCCACCGCACTCCGCGGGTCAAGCACTGCCGCCAGCGGTACCCTCGCCCACTCGTCATCATCGAGATGATGCTCGTCGCAGCTCGGTACCTCGAGGTCGACAAGTCGCACCAGTCGTCCCTCGAGACCCATCATCTGGCCCGGCGGTTCGACAGCACGGAAGAGCGCTCGATCGGGGAACGCCACCACCACGACTCCGGAGACCTCATCTCCGGCCGCCATCCCGGCAGCGACATACTCCTGGTTATATTTGGCCTGCCAAGCGGGCTTTTCGCGTAGAGCAGAGTTGAGGGCCTCGAGCGCAGGCATCCCAGCCTCTTGCGCTCCAATTCCGGACGCGATGCCGACAGCGATAACCGCAACCGACAATGCTGGTTTTTTCATTGGAGTAGTGTACTGCGTCTGAAGTACCTTCCATCAATTGGCGAGCAATCCGCGCCGCTGACCAGGCGCGACGACGCAGACGTGGTTCGGCTACTTCAAGGAGACGCAACGCCGTCAGCGGCGTGGAGAGCCGTCAAGGGGTGGTAGGTATTTCAGACGCAGTGCACTGGGATCAGCCCTCGAGGCTGAGGGTGTTGATTGACCGCGCAACCACAAAGATCTTGTCGTTGTTGCTCTCCGGCGATGTCGGATAGAGGAAAAAGCCACTATTCTCCATACGATATTCCTGCACGTGGCCGTGAATGATCTCGCCATCGAAGAATTCGACTCGCGCAGGTGCGCCCGGCGGAGGATCACCGATGACGGCACCAATCTGCAACTCGGCCTCCCGCCGACGCGGATCTTTGAGAAAGAAAACCGCTTTGAGCTCAGAGATGTTGACCTGCAGTTTTTCGCCGTCCTCGGCCTCGGCCTCAACCGCAAAATCCAGGGGAGTGAATTCCCTCGTTAAAACCGCACGGGTGAGGTGGCCGTCTCGGAACCTCAGCACTACCTCGACACTGGACAACTCCTCCATCTGCACCCCCGGGAGGTCTTGACTTCTTATTTCATGCTAGCCCGGACCCGCCCCCCCGTCCAGCCATCCGGATGCTAGATGCTGGATGCTGGATGCATCGAACATCTCAGGTGGTGGGTAGGTGGAAAATCCGAAATTTGAAATCCGAAATCCGAAATGGCTGTTGCGACTGCGCGGTCTAGTGCCGAAAGTGCCTTCTCCGCGTCAGCACCATTGCAACGCCGAGCTGGTTGCAGACCTCGATGACCTCGTTGTCACGAATCGACCCGCCGGGCTGGATGATCGCGCGCACGCCCGCCGCATGCAACGCTTCGACGCCGTCCGGGAACGGAAAGAAGGCGTCGGAGGCTGCAACACTTCCGGCGAGATCGTGGTCCATCTCTGTTGCCTTGGCGACCGAAATCTTGGCAGCATCGACCCGGCTCATCTGGCCGGCGCCGATGCCGATGATTCGATCCTCCACACCGACCACGATGGCGTTGGAACCAACGTACTTGACCACGCGCCATGCCAACTCGAGAGCTCGCATCTCGTCTTCGCTCGGCTTGCGTTCGGTTGCGATCTCCCGCTCCTCACCCTTCCAACTCGTGTCCGATTCCTGAATCAGAAAGCCGCCATCGACATCACGGACCACCAGACCACCACCGTCGGCCGGTTGGGCTTCGAGCACTCTCAGGTTCTTTTTGCGCGCAAAGATTTCGCGCGCGGCATCGTCAAAGCCGGGTGCAATCACCACCTCCGCAAACTGCTCCGCGACCATTTCGGCAAATGCGCCGTCCACATCTTGATTTGCCGCGATGACGCCACCAAACGCCGACACGGGGTCGGTCGCGCGTGCCTTGCGGAAGGCCTCAGCCATATTGTCGTCGAGACCCACGCCACACGGGTTAGCGTGCTTGATCACAGCCACCCCAGCGCCGGGGAGATTCCACACCAACCGCCACGCACCGGTAGCGTCACCGAGATTGTTGTACGACAACTCTTTGCCCTGGATCTGCCGGGAACCGGCGAGGCCCGAGGCAGGTTCGCATCGTGCGAGCACGCCCCACTGGTGGGGGTTCTCGCCGTACCGCAGCTCGATCTCGTGGCAGCGAAGGAGAGCATCCGCCACCTCCGCCGCTGCCGCCGGCCTCTCCTCGCCCATCAGGCGCGGCAAGTGGGCCGCGATGACCGAATCGTAGGCTGCAGTGTGGCGAAAGGCCTTGACTGCCATTCGGCGCCGGAAATCGCTATCCGCCTCGCCCACGGCAAGCTCGGCGAGAACCTCACCGTAGTCCGTCGGATCTACCACTACTGTCACTCGCGCATGGTTCTTGGCGGCCGCCCGAATGAGGCTCGGTCCGCCGATGTCGATCTGTTCGACGGCATCCTCGAGGTCTGCATCGTCGCGAGCCACGGTTTCGCGGAACGGGTAGAGATTGACAACCACGAGGTCGATATTGGGGATCTCGAGCTCTGAAAGCTCCGCTTCGTGTTCGGCGGTCGGCGCCGCGAGGATTCCGGCAAAGACCCAGGGATGAAGGGTCTTGACCCGTCCACCGAGGATTTCCGGAAAACCGGTGTGGCGGCTCACCTCGAGCACCTCGCATCCGGCATCGCGCAGGGCGTGGGCGGTGCCGCCGGTCGAGATGATCTTCCAACCGAGTGAGCACAGCTCGAGTCCGAACTCATCCAACCCGGTCTTGTCCGATACCGAGATCAATGCGATTCCGGCCATTCATTCCTCCCACCGCCGTCTGAAAATTGGATTGTACATGGCTCTCTGCGGCCCCGCCCGCCCCTCGAGAAATAATATCCAAGATGCAAGATGCAAGATCCACCCGCAAGCCCCTCGGACCGCCACCCCAATCACTGATTACCGAGTGCGCGGGCGGATACCGGTCACACGTTGGGCGGAAAATCCGAAATTCGAAATCCGAAATTCGAAATGGCAGTGAAGCGCGCTCGTGGCTGCTACGATACCCCCATGAAACACAGAACATGGCTCGCAGTCGTTGTCGCCCTTCTGGTTTCTTCGTGCTCCCCCCCCGGCCCGCCCGAGCTCCCTGCGAATACGGTCATCATCGGGATTCAATCCGACATCCAGAGCTGGAATCCGTTTTTGGCCGAGGACGCCAACAGCGAGGAGATCTTGTCTCTCATCTACCCTTCGCTGGCGGTTGAACAGGTCGACTACCAACAGCACCCGCCCTCCTTCGAACCGTCGCTGGCGGAGTCATGGGAGTTCTCGGAGGATGGTTTGAGCCTGACATTCAAACTGCGGGCTGATGCCGTCTGGAGTGACGGCGTTCCAGTGACGTCTGATGACCTGCTCTTCAGCTGGAAAGCCCAAACTTCGGAATTCTATGGATGGCTATGGTCCGACCTTACCGACAACATCGAAAAAGTCGAGGCGCTCGATGCTCACACGGTTCGTTACACTTTTACCCACCGCTATCCGTACCAGCTGATGGACGTCAACGACGGGCCTATCGTCCCGGCCCACGCCTGGGAAGAGATCCCGTTCGAAGCCTGGGAGGACACCGACTGGAGCGAGCACGTCCTTTCTGCTGGACCCTTCCTGCCCGGTGTGCACACACCTCAGCAGGAGATCATCCTCGAACGCAACCCGCGCTACTTCATTGTTGAGCATCCGCGATTGGAGGGCCTCATCTTTCGGGTTGTCCCCTCCAAATCCGCCCTCTTCACCCAGCTACTTGCCCGAGGGGTCGACCTCGTCAACGACATCCCTCCTGCGGAGGCGACACGGGTTCAGTCCAATTCTGATCTCCAGCTGAGGATCTTCTCGGACCGGTCCTATACCCACATCTGCTGGAACCTCGAAAACGATCTCTTCGCCGACCCCGTGGTGCGCCGCGCTCTTGGCCTCGCGATCGATCGAAGCGCCCTGATCAACGTCGTCTACAACGGATTCGCGCAACCTTCGGCGGGGCCGGTGCTGTCGACAATGTGGGCCTTCAATCGAGAACTCGAAGCAATGCCCTTCGACCCGAAGGTGGCGGCCGAGCTTTTCGCCGAGGCCGGCTGGAAGGACAGCGATAACGACGGTCTGCTCGACCGCAATGGACAGACCTTCTCATTCGAAATACTGGCGCCCGCGGAGAGCGAGGTTCGCAAGGACATCGCGCTGATGATCGAACGGGACCTCGGCCGCATCGGCATCAAAGTTGTGCCCCGCCTGATCGAATGGGGCGCGGTCCAGGCGGCCATTTCGGAGGGTGATTTCGAAGCCTTCGTCAACCGCTGGATTGAACCGACCCAGGTGGACCTGGAGGGAATCTGGCGCAGCGCCCCCCCTGACACTCCGACGTTCAACTTTGGTCACTATTCAAGCCCCGAAGTTGATCGTTTGCTCGACGAGGTTACGGCGGCACCCGACTTCGCGACCCAAAAGCCGCTCCTCGACCGCATTCAGGAAATCATTGTCGCCGACCAGCCCTATACGTTCCTGGTCGAAAACGTCCGCCTTGTCGGGCTCGACTCGCGAGTGCAGGGAGCGGACATCAACGATGCAACAATTTACTTTAACGTCGATGAATGGACGGTTGCGCAGTAGACCCTCTCCGTACCCGATGATCAGATGCAGGATGCAGGATGCAGGATGCAAGATGCAGCCAAAGGCTAGGTCAGTCCGCACGTAACATCTCTGCCGGTTGAAAGGCCCAATTCGTTTCCCCGCAGATCACGCCGATTGACGCAGATAGCATCGCACAACGTCCGGGTCTTTATCTGCGTTATCTGCGTCATCTGCGGACAAAATTGGGATGATCGATGGATCGAGTATCGAGGATCCAGAATCGAGAATCGAACGGGCGGGTGGGTTCCCCGCCTATAATCCAGTAGTGACCTCGCAAACGAATGAGCGTGGGCCGTGAAGCGGATTGCCCTCCGGCGACTCGCTGCCTTGGTGCCACTCGTCTGGCTGGTCGCGACTCTGACCTTCGTGGTCGTGCAAGCGGCGCCCGGGTCCTATGCCGACACCATCGACAACCCCCGTCTATCGCCCGAGACTCGCGACGCCATCCGTGCCCATTACGGTCTCGATCGATCGGCCGGAGAGCAGTATCTGAGCTGGCTCCGCGCGGTAGTAACCGGCGACCTCGGGACGTCGTTCCTCTATAGGGAACCGGTGACAAAGGTTCTCTCCAGAGCGCTGCCACCGACTCTGCTGCTCGCCGGCAGCGGCCTTTTGCTGACCCTGGTGCTCGGGCTGGCGCTCGCGATGGCAGCGGTGAGACACCCCAACGGCTGGTCCGATCGCTTCATTACCGTTCTCAGCCTCACACTCTACGGCGTGCCATCGTTCTGGCTCGCCGGGATGCTGATCCTGATCTTCAGTGTGTCCCTCGGTTGGTTCCCCGCTTCGCACATGCATTCGGTGAATGCCGCCCGCCTCAGTGGCATCGCTTCCCTCGCCGACCTTCTCCACCACCTGTTTCTGCCGGCCATTTGCCTCGGGCTGGTTGGCGCCGCCGGAACCGCCCGCTACGTCCGCGCCACTCTCCTCGATGTCCAGGCCTCACGATTCATGCTCGCCGCCCGCGCTCGCGGCATCCCGAACCATCGATTGCTGTTGGTCCACGCCCTGCGACCCGCCCTGTTGCCGGTGGTCACTCTGCTCGGCCTCGCGCTGCCGTTACTGGTCTCCGGCTCGGTGGTCATCGAGACTATTTTTTCTTGGCCCGGGATGGGCCAGGTGGCGTTCAACGCAGCGCGCGCGCGCGACATCCCGCTCATCCTCGGTGCCACGCTGATCGGCGCGGCCGCGGTCGTCCTCGGCAATCTCGTCGCAGACATCCTCTATGCGGTTGTCGACCCCCGTGCGCGGGGGGAACAATGAAGACCCAGAGGCGTCTGGTGTGGGGCGGTGTAGGTCTCGGCGTCCTCGTCCTCGCGTGTAGTCTCGGCCCGTTCCTGCTGGCCGATATTGGCGACGGCGACCCCTTGCACGCTTCCCTGCTGCCGCCTCTCACCCGGGTCACCATCCTCGAACTGACCGACGGTCGAACCCTGATGTCGCCCGAGGTGACAGCCGAGGGTGGCCAATACCGTGTCCGCGGCCCGAGCAGCACGACCTCGATCCCGTCGGTCGAGGTCGACGCACAGACCGGAGCTCGCCTGTGGCTGGGCAGCGACCGTTTTGGCCGCGACGTCCTGCGGCGGCTGCTCAAGGGCGGCCGGGTCTCCCTCGCCGTCGCTGCTCTGGGTGTCACCATCGCGCTTGTGGTCGGACTCTTCGTCGGCCTCGCCGCCGCCACCGGCGGCCGGGTTGCGGACGCCGTACTTATGCGGACGGTCGATGCCCTGCTCGCCTTTCCGCTGCTCCTGCTCTTGATCCTGCTGTCAGCACTGTTCAGACCGGGACCTGTTGTCTTGATTGCGGTCCTCGGTCTGAGCTCCTGGATGGGTCTGGCCCGGCTCGTACGAGGTCAGGTCCTGTCGCTGCGCTCCCGCAGTTTTATCCAGGCGGCGAGGGTCGCAGGAACTCGCTGGCTCCGCATGTGGACCCTTCACTACCTGCCCAATCTCAAAGCTCCCGTCGCCCAGGACACGGCCCTCCAGATGGGCAACCTGGTCCTTGCCGAGGCCACACTTTCCTTCCTTGGCCTCGGCATCCCGGCCACACTGCCGAGTTGGGGAGGCATGGTCGCTGAGGGCCAACGGGTCATGCTCGACGGCTGGTGGCTGTCGGTCTTCCCAGGTCTTGCGATCACTGTCCTTGTCATCAGCCTCGCCCTCATCGGTGATGGGCTGCAGCAGAACAGCAAGGCCAGCGCGTAACCCGCGTAAGTATCCTCGCCGATCAGGTTGAGCCCGTACCCGTTCCTGTTCCCGTCCCCGGATTCGCGCGCGTAAGGCCGGAGTTGATCCCCTCCACTGCAAACACTTGAGGTGGAGTCCTGAAGCGCAGTCAACATCGGGAATCGGTACGGAAACGGGGGCGATTGGCACGGTCGCCCATATCAATCGAACCCCATCGTTCGAGTGTGACCACACATTTCAAAAGGCATATTCCACCGTTTCTGGTAGGCTGCGCCGATGAGACAGAATCAATATTTCTGTTCTTGCCTCACACTGATCATCCTGGGCACAGCCGTCATCGTGGCTGCTCCCGCCGGCAGCGAGGAGCCGACCATGAATGACGCGATAGCCGCCGCAGCGGCCGAAATCGAGCCGCAGCTAGTGGAGGCTCGGCGGTGGTTCCACCAGCACCCCGAGCTCTCCAACCGGGAGGAGAAGACCGGCGCCGAGATCGCCCGTCGTCTCGAGGCGATGGGATATGACGTGCAGACCGGGGTTGCCCGCCACGGTGTCGTCGCCGTTCTCGAGGGTGCCCTCCCCGGACCGGTCGTCGCGTGGCGGTCCGATATCGACGCCCTGCCGATCCTTGAGCAGGTCGACGTCCCGTATCGCTCGACAAACGACGGGGTCATGCACGCCTGCGGTCATGACATCCACACTACGGTCGGTCTCGGCACCGCCGAGGTACTTATGGGGCTCAAGGACCGGCTCCACGGAACCGTGAAGTTCATCTTCCAACCGGCCGAAGAGGGCCCACCGATCGGCGAAGATGGCGGTGCCAAGTTAATGATCGCCGAGGGAGTCCTCGAGAAACCAATGCCTGAGGCGATCTTTGGGCTGCACGTGATGCCGATTGCCGAGGCCGGCTTCGCGGCGCTGCGGCCGGGTGGACTGATGGCGGCCAGCGACCGCTTCACGATCACGATCCATGGGCGCATGACGCACGGCTCGGCGCCCCACGACGGGATCGACGCAGTTTATGTCGCTTCTCAGGTCGTGACGGCGCTCCAGGCGATAGCCTCACGGGAGGTCGATGCCCGCAGATCGCTGGTCGTGTCGGTCGGCACCCTCAACGCCGGCAGCCGCTATAACATCATCGCCGCCAAGGCGGTCCTCACCGGCACCGTACGCACGCTCGATCCCGAAACCTGGGCGGAGATTCCCGAACGATTCGAACGGATCGTCGGCGGAATCTGCGAGGCGAATCGCGCGACCTACGAGCTCGACTACGAACGGACCGCGCCCGTGGTGGACAATGACGAGGGTCTCACCGAGTTCGCCCTGGCATCGCTCGGTCGGAGTCTCGGATCCAAAAACGTGCTCGTGGTCGATCCGATTATGGCTGCAGAAGATTTCGCCTATTTCCAGCAGCAAGTGCCGGGAGTGTACTTCTTCCTCGGCGTCGCCAACGCCGCCAAAGGTTGGACAGACTATGTCCATACGCCGACCTTCCGGCCCGACGAAGCGGCGATCGTCGCCGGAGTCAAGGCAGCGGCGTCGTTGCTCGCTGATTTCACATCCAGAGATCCAATAGGGGCCGAGGATTGATCACCCGGGTCGCGATCGTCGGCGGCGGAATCACGGGACTCGCGACCGGTGCATGGCTCGAGTGCGACCACGGCATCAGCGACTATGTGATCCTCGAGGCGTCCAGCAGAGCCGGCGGCAAGATACGCTCCGAACTCGACACCGGATTCACTCTCGAGTGGGGGCCGCAGGGTTTTCTCGACAACGCCCCCGACACCCTCGAGCTGGCAGCGATTCAGGGCCTCCAAGACCAGTTGGTGCGCGCGGACGACGCGGCCGCGGACCGCTTCATTCTCCGCCAGGGCAAACTCCGTCAGGTGGCGACGTCGCCGGTTGGATTCATGCTTTCCAGCCTCCTTCCGGTCAGTGGGCGCCTCCGATTGCTCGGCGAACCGTTCGCTTCCCCCCATCCCGGTCACGACGAGACCGTTTTCGATTTCGCCAGCCGTCGCATCGGGAGGCAGGCAGCGGACGTCCTGGTCGACGCCATGGTCACCGGTGTTTTTGCCGGCGACTCCCGCAAGTTGTCGCTGGCCGCCACCTTCCCGAAGATGGCAGCCATGGAGGCCGAGCATGGCTCACTGACCAGGGCTCTCTTCGCCAAGATGCGGGAAGCCCGGAGGACCGGGTCCAGGTCTGCGGGGCCGGCCGGACCTGGAGGAACGCTCACCACTTTTTCCGGAGGCATGGTCCGGCTCAGCGACCGGCTCGCTGAGAAGGCAGGCGATCGCCTGTTGCTCAATCGACCACTCGAGATTCTCGAACGCACAGGACCAACCCACATTCTGAACACCGAGAACGGTGTCATAGAGGCGGAAACGATCCTCCTCGCCCTGCCGGCCGAGGGTGCTGCGCGACTCACGACCCGCCTCGCGCCGGAGGCCGTCCAGCCGCTGGCCGCAACCCCGACGGCGCCGATCGCAGTCGTAATGCTTGGGTACGAAGACAAAAACGCGTTCGGCCGTCCGGTCAGCGGCTTCGGATTTCTCGTTCCCCGCGGCGAAGACGACGCTCTGCTCGGCACGCTCTATTGTCACGATATCTTCCCGGGCCAGGCCCCCGCCTCATCGCTCTTCCTCCGCGCCATGGTTGGCGGTGCACGATCGCCGGAGGCCGCCGGCCTCGACGATGATCGTCTGCTTGACCGGGTCCGCGCCTCGCTGGCACGGGTGTTTGGGGCCGATCCGGAGCCCGACCGGGTGTGGATCGTGCGCTGGGAGCAGGGCATCTCGCAGTACACCGTGGGACATCTCGACCGGGTGGCCGCGGCTGAGGCAGCGGCCGGAAAAGCCGACATCGAGCTCGCGGGGTCGCCCTATCGCGGTGTGTCAGTAAACGATTGCATCAAGCAAGCAAGGGCGGCCGCGGCTCGCCTGGCTGAACGCCTACGCTGACAGTCGACAGACTCGAGATTCGAGAAACGAAAAACGAGATCCTCCAACCTTCCCTTTTGAACCGCAAAGAACGCAAAGAGCGCAAAGCAAGAACATTTTGTTCGCGATATGCAAAAGAACTTCTTGCGATGTCTTTGCGTGCTTGGCGGTCTTGGCGGTTCAAGTGCGCGTTCAACCCTACGACGGCGCTGCATTGAGCGGCCTGGGCTTCATATAGGTGATCGATCTCCACACCAACTCGACCGGACCAAAGTCGGCCATACGGCGAATTGTAGGCTCCTCCCAGCCACCCGACGAATACAACATTTCGCCATCTCGTATCTCGAATCTCTGATCTGGGCGGGTGGGATCAACGCGAATAGTTGATGACTGCGGCGGCGACAGCGAGCCAGACGACAACACAGACGAGCAACGGTCGGTCTGTGAGAAGAGCTCGGGTCGGGCTTCCACCGAGCTCGTGCCGGTGGAGCAGATACAGGTAGCGGAAGAGCCCGTAGAGCACGATGGGCACGGTCGCCAGCAATCCTTCTGATCCAACCTTGACAACGGTTTCTGGGGCTACAGTGTAAAGGGCGTACGCCACAACCGTCGCGCCCAGCACAACGCTGATCGCCTGGTCCACCATCGGCAGGGTGTAATGACCGAGTACCACCCGGTGATTGTCTGCCTCAGCGCCGAGCAGAACAAGCTCCGAACGTCGCTTACCCAACGCCAGGTAGAGTGCGAGCAGGTACGTCACCACCAGAATCCAGCGCGACACCGGGACATCTATCACCACTGCACCACCAACCACTCGCAGCACAAAGCCCGCTGCCACAACCATGACATCGAGAAAGACCGCGCGCTTGAGCAACGCCGAGTACAGCAGCACCAGGGAGACGTACGCCGCGAGCACTGCGGGGAACCAGCCACCGAGCCAGACCGAAACGACGCCGGCTGCGGCCAACAGGAGCACCGCCACCACCAACGCCGTCGTCACCGAGATCTCGCCTGAAGCTATGGCGCGGCTCTTTTTGATTGGATGGGAACGGTCTGCTTCCCGGTCGATCACATCGTTGACCAGGTACACGGCCGACGACGCAGCACAGAATGCGGCTACCGCGAGCAACGTTCGCAGCCAGGCATCAGGATCGCCAATGAGCCCGGAGAAAACGATCGGCGCAAGCACGAAGCCGTTCTTGAGCCATTGCTCGGGCCGCATGCTGCGAATAATTCCGTTCACCGTTCTATTCTAAACCTTTGCCCAGACGCGTGCCCGCCTCCGGGCTTCAGCAAGTAGTCAGTTATCAGTTATCAGTGATCAGTGATCAGTTGGAAAGGTCGGAGGGGTGGGTGGTAGGGACTGATTACTAGTTACTGGATACTGGTTACTCGCCACTTGTTTGCTAGAGTGTCCTGACATCGAAAGATCAGCGAGAGGAGCCTTCATGACCGACGATTCGAGCAAGGTCATCTCCCCGAAACCGGAGATCGCCAAAGGCGCCCACATTGGGTCGATGGAGGAGTACGAACGGCTTTACCGACTTTCCCTCGACGAGCCCGAGAAATTCTGGGCGAAGCAGGCCGAGCGTCTGACATGGTTTCACCCGTGGAAGACGGTCTTCGACCACGACTATGAAAATGTGGACTTCGGTTGGTATCTCGGTGGCCGCCTCAACGCCTGCTACAACTGCGTCGACCGACACCTCCACGAACGGGGCGATCAGGACGCCATCATCTGGGTCAAGGACGAACCGGGTGAGTACGAGCACATCACATACCGCCAGCTCAAGCACGAGGTGAGCCGAGTTGCCAACGTACTCCGTTTTCACGGCGTCCGCCGCGGCGACCGGGTTTGCATTTACATGCCGATGATTCCGGAGCTGGCCTACACGATGCTCGCCTGCGCGCGGATCGGTGCCATCCACTCGATCGTCTTTGGCGGCTTCAGCGCGGACTCCATCCGTGACCGCATCATCGACGCCGGAGCCAAGCTGGTGGTGACTGCCAACGAGGGAAGACGCGGCGGTCGGCAGCTGAGGCTCAAGGAAACCGTCGATCGCGCGGTCGAGGGCCTCGCGTTGGTGGAAACCGTGCTCGTCGCCCGCCGCACCGAAACCGAGGTCGAGATGAAACCGGGCCGAGATTACTGGCTTGACGAAGAATGTCGCCGGCAGCGCTCCACCTGCACGTACGAGTGGATGGGAGCGGAGGACCCGCTTTTCATCCTCTACACCTCGGGCTCGACCGGCAAACCCAAGGGCGTGCTGCACACGACCGGTGGCTACATGGTCTATGCGGCCATGACTCACGAACTGGTCTTCGATTATCACCCTGGCGACATCTACTTCTGCGCCGCCGATATCGGTTGGATCACCGGCCACTCGTATATCGTTTACGGGCCTCTCGCCAACGGCGCCACGACGGTGATGTTCGAGTCGCTGCCGACCTACCCCGACCCCGGTCGCTACTGGCAGGTGATCGAAGACCTCGGCGTCAACATCTTCTACACCGCCCCGACCGCTCTTCGCGCCATCGTGTGTTCGGGTAACGAGTTCGTGACAAAATACTCGCGCGACAGCCTCCGGGTTCTCGGGACCGTCGGAGAGCCCATCAACCCCGACACCTGGAACTGGTACCACGACGTGGTCGGTGAAGGCCGTTGTGCGGTCGTCGACACCTGGTGGCAGACCGAGACCGGCGGCATCCTGATCACTCCCCTGCCCGGCGCCACGCCCGTCAAACCGGGTTCAGCGACCCTGCCATTCTTTGGTATCAAGCCGGTCCTGGTGGACGACAACGGCGCCAGGCTCGCCGATATCGAGGCGAGTGGGAATCTCTGTCTCGAGCGCACGTGGCCCGGCCAGGCGCGCACCGTGTGGGGAGACCACGAGCGCTTCCACGAGACCTACTTCACTCGATTCCGGGGCTACTATTTCACCGGAGACGGCTGCCGCAGAGATGGCGATGGCTACTACTGGATCACCGGCCGCGTCGACGATGTCATCAACGTCTCCGGTCACCGTCTCGGGACCGCCGAGGTCGAGAGCGCGTTGGTCGAACATGAGTCGGTCGCCGAGGCCGCCGTGGTCGGCTTTCCGCACCCGATCAAGGGCCAGGGGATCTTCGCCTACGTGTTCCTCAACGACGATGTTCGGGGCACGGACCCCCACGAGTTGGTTGGTGCCCTCAAGGAACAGGTGCGCCACGTCATCGGTCGGTTTGCAACTCCCGACGAAATCTTGATGGTCGACGCCCTACCCAAGACCCGTTCGGGAAAGATCATGCGCCGCATCCTGCGCAACATCGCGGCGGGTGAGTACGACGACATGGGCAATGTCACGACGCTCGCCGATCCGTCAGTGGTCGAGGCGCTGATCGAGGCGCACAAGGAGACGGCCACCTCAAGTTGACGGCCCCGTGGTACCCATTAGAGGCGCGTTGCTACATCGGCGACACAGGTGCATGGTGACGGCAGCCTCCGCGACGGGTTAGGATCGTCGTGGAGGTCTTGTGGCAGCACACAACAGTAAGAGCCCTACGTTCGACGATGATCTGAGGATTGCTCTGCAATTTCCGCGGCCGTTCTTCGAGGACTGGGAGGCGGCGGCAAAGAAATCTCTGAGGGGGCGCTCGCTGTCCTCGCTCGAGGTCACGACCCCCGAAGGCCTGGTGATCAAGCCCCTCTATACCGCCGAGGATGTTCCCCTCGACACACCGGAAAGCGGGGCAGCTCGTCGCCTCCCGGCAGAGGTCGCCTGTCCGGTCGATCTCCGCGACCCTAAAGGAACGATCGGGAGGATCGTCGAAGCACTGGACCATGGCGCCGACTCCCTCTGGCTCTGGGTCGACCGCCGCAGCACCAACTGGGGAAAACTGACTGCAGGGGCTTTCGCCCTCTTTCAGGAGGCCGCCAATGGTGCGCCCATCTACCTCGATGCTCGTGGTGCGGCGCCGGCGCTCGCCGCTCTCCTCATCGCATCGACACGACGCCTCGACAATGGGTTTGAAGACCTCGCCGGCGGCTTCGATATTGACCCGCTTGGTGTCCTCGCCGCCGATGGCAAACTCTCGACGAGCCTCCCTGGAGCGTTTGATCTGATGGCCGAGACCGTGCGATGGAACGAGGAATTCGCGCCACGAATGCGCACCATCGCCGTTTCGGCCCTACCTCACGCCAGGGCCGGCGCCAATGCGGTGCAAGAGCTGAGCATCGTCGTTGCAACCGGCGTCGCGTACCTTCGGGCGATGGATCAGAGGGGCCTTTCGCCCGACATCGTGTGTCGCCGCCTCCGATTCGTGGCCGCAGTGGGCCGAGACCTCTTCGTGGAAACGGCGAAGCTACGCGCGCTGCGCGCGCTGTGGAGACGGGTCACAGAAGCTTGCACCGTGCCGGCACGAGCAGCGACGGTCCCGATCCACGCCGTCGCCTCGCCGCGCTGTCTGACCGTTCGCGATCCCTGGGTCAATCTCCTCCGTGGCACCACGGCCGCCTACACCGCAGTCATCGGCGGAGCAGATGTCGTAACCGTCCTCCCCTTTGACTCGCTCGCCGGACGCTCTGGCGAACTCGGCAAGCGCCTTGCGGTCAACACCAGCACCATTCTGCGTGAGGAGAGTCAGGTTGACCGGGTCAGCGACCCAACAGCAGGAAGCTATTTGGTCGAGAAGCTGACTTCCGATCTCTGTGGTGCGGCCTGGGAGGAGTTTCAGCGCATCGAGGGAATCGGCGGAATGGTCAATCACCTTCGCTCAGGCGCCCTTGCTCGGGAACTCGTCGACTCCTTGGCCACCAAACGTCGAAGCGTCGCAACCCTCCGCGATCCTGTGACCGGTGTCAGCTCCTATCCGAATCTCGAGGAGGAGCCCCTCCACAAGCTCCGCGCGAGCAGAGACCCCCGGCGTTCGCCGGACGACGTGCCAACCGCCGTGCACCGTGCGGTCGGCGCTTCCTTTGGCTCGTTTGAGGCCGGCCTCGAAGCCGCACACGGTGGAATCTCGGCCGCCGACCTGGCCGATCTGTTGCGGGGCAGCGACGAAACCGACGACATATCGCCCGTTGCCACCGAGCGAGAAGCGAGGCCGTTTGAAGCGCTTCGGGATGCCTCGGACGACCACCTGCAAGCGAAGGGCGTAAGGCCACGGGTTTTTATCGCCGCCGTCGGCAGCCCCTCAGAAACCCGCACAATCGCAACATTCGTCACCAACCTGCTCGCCGCAGGCGGAATGATTGCGGTCCTCAGTGAGGGCCTCGATAACCCCCAAGCCCTGGGGGTCGCGTTTGCTGCGAGCGGCAGCAGGGCGGCCATAATCTGCGCCTCTCCCGATCAGGGGCCCGATATCATTCCGCTGCTGGCAAGAGAGATCAAGGCGCTTCGAGGCCGCCGCGTGTTCGTCGTCGGCAAACCCGGCCGGCTGGAACGCGAGTGGCGGGATGCCGGGGTCGACGGTTTTGTCCAACGAAACATCGATGCTGTCGCGCTCCTCACTGATCTTCACGAATCAGAGGGGGTCGGTCGTGACTGAAATAATCCCAGATTTCACGTCCATTGCCTTTGCCCGGCCACGACCCAGCGAATGGCATCTCAAACAAACCAACACAGAGTGGACCACACCCGAGGGCATCGAAATGGCGGGCACCTACGGTCCGGCTGACCTCGAGATTGTGGACCACCTCAGCGGCCTGCCAGGCATCGCACCCTTCCTGCGAGGCCCCTACCCGACCATGTACGCCACGCGGCCCTGGACAATCCGCCAGTACGCCGGCTTCTCGACCGCCGAGGATTCCAACGCCTTCTACCGTCGCAACCTCGCCGCTGGGCAGAAGGGCCTCTCCATCGCCTTCGACCTTCCAACCCACCGCGGTTATGACTCCGACAATCCGAGGGTCCGGGGCGACGTCGGCATGGCCGGTGTTGCGGTGGATTCAATCCTCGATATGCGGATGCTCTTCGAAGGCATCCCACTCGGCGATGTCAGCGTTTCGATGACAATGAACGGGGCGGTGCTGCCGATTCTGGCGCTTTACATCATCGCAGCCGAGGAGCAGGGGGTCGCGAAAGAACAGCTTGCCGGGACCATCCAGAACGACATCCTCAAAGAGTTCATGGTCCGCAACACCTATATCTATCCACCCGAGCCGTCATTGCGAATCGTCTCCGACATATTCCGCTACACGGCCGACAACATGCCCCGCTTCAATTCGATTTCGATCTCTGGCTACCACATGCAAGAAGCTGGCGCGACCCTCGATCTCGAGCTCGCATACACCCTGGCTGACGGCATCGAGTACGTGCGCACTGGAATCAATGCGGGCCTCGACGTCGACGCCTTCGCGCCGCGAATTTCCTTCTTCTGGGCGATCGGCATGAACCATTTCATGGAAATCGCCAAGCTCCGGGCGGCACGCTTACTGTGGGCCGAGATCTTGCGCCGTTTCGATGCTACGGATCCCCGGTCTCTGGCCCTGCGCACCCACTGCCAGACCTCAGGATGGAGCCTCACCGCCCAGGATCCCTTCAACAACGTCATCCGAACCTCAATCGAGGCTCTGGCTGCTGCCTTCGGCCAAACCCAGTCGCTGCATACAAATTCCCTCGACGAGGCCCTCGCCCTACCGACCGATTTTTCCGCCCGCATCGCCCGCAATACCCAGATCCAACTCCAGGAGGAGACCGGAATTTGCCGGGTAGCCGATCCGTGGGGAGGCTCCTACTTCATTGAGCGACTGACCCACGATCTGGCCCACCGCGCCTGGGACCATATCCGCGAGGTCGAACGCCTCGGTGGGATGGCGAAGGCAATTGCCGATGGGCTGCCGAAACGCCGAATCGAAGAGGCGGCCGCCCGCACCCAGGCGAGAATCGACTCGGGGCGCCAGACGATCGTCGGCCTCAACCGGTACCAATCCGGGTCAAAGGAGGAGATCGAGGTCCTCAAGGTGGATAACAGCGCCGTTTTCTCCGCCCAGACCGGGCGCCTCGAAAAGCTGCGCGCCGAGCGTGACAGTGGGTTCGTCGAGAGCACCCTCCACGAGGTCAAGCTGGTTGCCAGAACCGGAGAGGGAAATTTACTGGCCGCAGCGGTGGAAGCGGCACGCGCCAAAGCGACCGTCGGTGAGATCTCAGATGCTCTGGAGGAGATCTTCGGACGCCACCGGGCGACCATCCAGGCGATCACCGGGGTCTACTCTCAGGAGGTGGGAGACAGCATGGAGGACGTTACGAAAGCGCGCGCCATGACCGACGAATTTAGCGAGCGCGATGGCAGACGCCCGCGCATCCTCGTCGCCAAGGTCGGCCAGGACGGCCACGATCGTGGGCAGAAGGTGATCGCCACCGCCTTCGCCGACCTCGGTTTTGATGTCGATATCGGCCCGATGTTCACGACGCCGGAGGAGACCGCCCGCCAGGCGGTTGAGAATGATGTCCACGTCGTCGGCGTCTCGTCGCTGGCTGCGGGCCACCTGACCCTCGTTCCTCAGCTCAAACAGGAGCTCGAGAAGCTCGGACGAGGCGACATCTTGATCGTCGTCGGCGGCGTGATTCCTCCGCAGGACCACGATATTCTCCGCGAAGCGGGGGCCTCGTTCATCTTCGGCCCTGGCACGAATATTCCGGCGGCAGCAATAGAGCTGGTCGAAGAGCTCGCCAAGCGAATTTGAGGTCTCAGCCAGACCCAAACGTCCCTCCCCCTTCAACACGGGCGGGGATAGGTTTTAGGGAAAAGATCCGCGGATCAACGGCTGTCGAGATGGATTGTAGGCGGGTCCTGAAGGACCCGCCTGCAAAGATTTTTGCCCCCCACCTACCAATTTTTGAACCGCAAAGAACCCTAAGAGCGCAAAGAAAAGCACCTTGGCCGCGGTACGTAAAAGATCTTATTGCGCTGTCTTTGCGTGCTTGGCGGTCTTGGCGGTTCAAGATCGCGTTCAATCCGTCGATTGCGCTACCTTCAACGGTTGGATCTTCGTATCGGATGCGCTGACAACTTTGTCTTACCACGAACGCCGCGCCCCGGTTCTGAGCATCCGGCAAGCAGGAGTCGGTTACTCCTCGTCAGGTAGATCCGCACCTTCCGTCCAGTCGAACCACTCGATATCGGTCACGCTCATGGGCTCGCTGGTCAGTAACATGACGGCCCGGTTGCCGTCGGTGAACCAGGGATCGCCGGTCAGGTTCCCACGCGGTTCCTCCGGCGACACAAAGCCCACTCCACCGGTTCTCGCAAACGCCTTCAATGCTTGAGCGTAAATGAAATCCTGGACCAGTGCCGCCCGCGTGTCATCCACGTTCGGGTCGATGCGGTGGGTGGTCAGAGTTTTACTCTTGGAGGTGAAGCGGCTACCGATATCACGGCTGATCTGGCCGATCATCACCGGCAGGCCCTGGACTGTCACCGGCGCCAGCCACAGACGGAGGTGGTTGCGGTAGTGGATATTCGACCGAACCTTCTGCAACGCGATGTCCTGTGACCTGCCGTAGACGTAGAGGTTACTGATGGGTGCATAACGATATGCGCCACCGAAGATCCCAAACACACCTGTTTTGAGGGCTGATCCCGTGCCCATCGCCGCCGTTGGGTCCCACCCTGAACGGAGAAAGGCGGGCCACACGGCCTCCTCGTCACCGATGATCACCAAATTGAGGGGATCACCGGTTTTGGTGCCGTCTGCATTAGTGACGGTCGCCGGCTGCTCCTCGATCCATTTTCGTAATTCCTTGTTGTCGGTGAAGTCGACAATCTCCTGATCCGGGAAGAAATCAGCGTAGAGATCGTCCGTGTCCAGCTTGTGAAAATCCGCCCGGAACCCGGGAACCTCGGTGACGAACTCCACGTGCACCGCCTTGTGCTCGCTGAACACCTCCACCAAGACCCACCGCACACCCCGAGTTCGGTTCGTGTAGACGAAACCGGACACCGTCTCTCCAGGCGGAATGATGAACGGCATGTTGTTCTCGTAGTAGAACCATTTCTTTTCGGTATTCGCTTTTTTGGACCACGTCCAGCTCGTTTTCTGAGCCACTTCAAGAGGGGCGAAATACTCCGGATCGATGCTGCGCGGCATGAACAACATCTCATCGTCTGTATCGTTGGTGATCTCAAGCCACACGGGCTGGATCTTCTTTTTGTTGAGCTTGCAGTCGAAGGCCGCTAGAGCCTCCTCGGCAGTCAGCACGACGACCGACGCCGTGATGCCGTCTTTTGATTGCGTCTCGGCGCGCTCTTTGAAACCGACCTCGTCCATGGGTGTCGGGCTGAATGTGCGGCAGCCGACAACCATCGTGAGAATCGAAGCAACCGCGACGAGTTTTGTAAGGTCTTTCATCTCTCTCAACCTCCCTGAGGTGGGTGCTCCGAAAATATCACGCTTCCTCCCACGGAAACCGCAACCCATCGCGGATCGTGGGTGAAGATCACATCCAGGGCGAGGTTTTCGAAATCACCGTGCAGGGCGTCGTGAACGGCCGCACGACAAGCGTCGAGGCGGTCGATGTCCGCCACCTCGCCACCGGTGCACACGACATAGAGCTGGAGGTAGGTGAAGCGGCCAATTTGCTGCATGCGGAGCTTGGTATCAAAATCCAATGAACCCTCGAACGCTTGAGCCACCGCCTCGCGAGCGAGTTTTTGCAGGGATTCGTCCGGCGCCCGCCCGAGGAGCTGGTTCCAGTTGTCGCGAATGATCTTGAAGGGGATCGGAAGGCTCAACAGGACGAGGATGATCACCACTGCCGGGTCCGCGTAGGGCAGCAGGTAGGCGTAAGAGGTTTCAGCGAGAAGGACGGCGACCACAAAGGCCACGCCGACCGCGACCGACATGAAGCCGTCGATGAGCCAGTTCTTCGAATCAACTGCCAGCAATGGAGACGCGGTTCGGCGCGCCAGTATCCGCTGACGAATGGCGATTGTGAAACAACCTGCAGCCGCAATCCAGGCGTAGACCGAAGCCCAACCGGCCTGGATCACGCGCCCGCCGTGCAGCGCCACCTCGACCGCCGACACCAGCGCGAAGATCGTGACGAATGCCATCAGGAGACCCTTGGTGAGGTTGAGCACAGGTTCGTAGGCGGCGTATCCGAAGTGGTAGAGATCGTCGTCGGGCCGCCGCACAAGAGTCACGACCCGTAGCGATACCAATCCAATCGCGAAACCGATGAGCGAAAACAAACCATCGAGGAGCACCGCATCCGACGACGTCAGGATGGCGAAGCCGATACCGAGGCCGGCCATGAAGAGAGAGCCGATAATCGAGAGCCAGAGTCCGCGTTTTTCGAGTCCTTCGTTGTCGGTCATGGGCACAGCATACCGGACCCGAAGACCCCATCGATTGCTGATCGTGCAACCAGCAAGTGCTTTCGGGGTTCAGGCGTCCCGTCTGCCGAGAAAGCGGGCGATTCTGTCTGTCATCTTGAGCGAGGCCCTCCGAGGGCCGAGTCGAAGGACCCCCTGAACCCGCCGGCGGCAGCGATTTGTGGACGAGGCCGGGGATCGCCGGCCATCGGCCACTCGCTGGTGACGGTGCGTCACGACGCCCTAAGGGCCTCAGTAAGTCAGAGAATCTTGAGCACGGAACACTCTCAGACTTCGGGGGATCCCTCGACTACGGCGTCGCTCCGCTCCACCTCCGCTCGGGATGACAGAGGAAAGTGGCGCTCGCTCGGGATGACAGGAAGCCGAGACGGCCGCACCACAAAAAGGGAGGCATATATGCCTCCCCTACAAATCCCATCCGGAAACCACATGGCACAAGATGCACGTCCAACGTATGATCGGA
>Ga0316198_10000093_pt1 | contig 36711 bp, 37 predicted proteins | sample OudBieAanoxic_MG_FD_204935 | JGI IMG/M metagenome (GOLD analysis project Ga0316198, IMG submission 204935) | Coastal sediment microbial communities from Oude Bieten Haven, Netherlands - site A anoxic | ecosystem: Environmental > Aquatic > Marine > Coastal > Sediment | place: Netherlands... | reverse complement strand
AGCTTGCAGCCTCACTCGAGGGAACCAAGCTCGCCTTCGAGCGTCGGGCAAGTGAAAAGGACGTACTCTTTGGATCGGTGAGCGTCGCGGATATTCATCGCGAGCTCCAAGAACGTGGTTTCGATTTTGACCGGAGGCGGATTCTCCTCGAACACCCAATCAAAGAGCTCGGGGCAGTTAACCTCGAGATTCAGATTCATCGTGAGATCACGGTCAACATTCCTGTCAGGGTCGTACGCCCGGGTGAGGACCCCGATGCTATTGCTCCCGAGTTCGTGGCCGAAGGTCGGCTCGAAGTTCCTGATGAGGATTTGGCAGCTGAGGCCGAGGTTGTTCCTGAAGTGGTTGAGGAAACCGAAGCCCAGAGCGAGGTTCCGGAAGCCGAAGACCGCCCCGAGACCGGTACGGTTGCCGAATAACCCATGGGCGGCGACGACCACGCCGCGTCCCCCGACCCGACGAAAACCGACGGGCCTGATGAAAGCGCCCTTTATCGCTGGGCCAAGTCCGTCTTCGCGCTGACGCCGTGGGGACTTCAGCGACGGCTTGACAATCAGCGAGCCGATCTCCAACAAGCCGAAGAACGCCTCAGCCGCGCGATTCAGAAGATTCAATCCGAGCTCGCGGAAGTTCGCGAGCGGAGGATCGAACCCGTAGAAAAGCGCGCCAACGCAGTTGAAAGCGCCATCCGCGACGTGTCAGGTGAAATCGGGCGCTTGCGGGACCAGGTCTTCCCGGCCTCGGTGGCGCGGGCGGACGCTCTTCTCGAGAGACTCGCGGAGGAGTTGGAAGAAGTCGCCTCGCTGTCCGAGCGGTCGTTGCGTGGCGAGCCGTTGCCGATTTCGGGTGCCTCCCCCCTCGACGAGGGTCGGCTTGCCGATGTGCTCGCTGAGGTTCAGCCGCTCTTGCTCGAGAGCTTCCGTGGCAGCGAGGACGAGATCCGGCACCGAATGGACCGATATCTGCCCGATCTCCGACCAAAAGTACCAGTCCTCGATCTCGGTTGTGGCCGCGGCGAGTTGTTGTTGCTGCTACGGGAGGCGGGAATTGAGGCGACGGGCGTTGAAGGTGACCCGGCACTGGCTGAAGCGGCACGGCGGCGCGGCCTCGAGATCGTCGAAGGTGATGTGCTCGAAGTGCTCAACGAACAGGAGTCCGAAAGCCGGGGAGCGGTCACCGCTGTGCATCTCTTCGAACACCTGCCCTCGGCAAAGCTGATCGCGGCGTTGGCCGAAATTCGGCGGGTGCTGCAACCTGGAGGTCTGCTGATTGCCGAGTGCCCGAACCCGCACAGCCTGCGGGTTGGCGCGTCGCTCTATTGGCAGGATCCCACCCACCAGCGTCCGTTGCTCCCGGAAACCCTCGAGTTGATGTTGACCGCCTCTGGCTTCGTTTTCGATCGCCGAGAGCTCCTGCACCCGTTCCCGCCCGATCAGCTTCTGGCCGATGACGAGGGCGGCACCGGTGCGGTCACCGATCCGGAAATTTCGATGCTCGCCGAAAGGGTTGACCGGCTTCGAGACCGTCTCGATGAGATCATTCACGGCCCCCGCGATTTCGCGGTGTGGGCCACCAAACCCGAATAGGAAAATGTCCACGGAGGTACGTGATGTGGCAACGAGGAATGATGGTTGTTCTGTGCAGCTTGCTGGTGCTCGGATGTGGTCAACAGGAGAGTGCTTCGAGCGAGGGAGGGCTTCAGGTCGTGAGTGATATCGAAGAGCGGCGGGCGCAGTTCGTCGAAACATCATTGACGGCGGATGTGTCGCATCTTTCCGATGGCGACCGTGAGGCGCTATCGCACCTGGTTGCTGCGGCGCGGTCGATGGACGAGATCTTTCGACTCCAAGCGTGGGCCGGAAACCTCGATTTCGCGGCTGAAGTCACGGCCCTCGAGGGTGACGGGGCGGCGGCAGCCCGGGATTACTACCGCATCATGTATGGGCCGTGGGACCGACTGGTCCACTATGAGCCGTTCCTCGGCGACACCATCCGCCCGCCGGGCGCGGGCTACTACCCGGAAGACATGACGGTGGAAGAGTTCGAAACCTGGATCGAGGAGCACCCCGAGGATCGTGAGGCATTGACCTCGCTCTTCACAATCGTTCGGCGGGACGGCGACGCTCTGGTCGCCGTGCCGTACTCGACGGCATATGCGGTGGATCTTGATTTCGCAGCGGAGAAGCTCCGCGCTGCGGCTGCAGCCACCGACAACGAGAGTCTTCGTGGTTTCCTCGAGCTGAGGGCCCAGGCATTCTTGACCAACGACTACTACGAGTCCGACAAAGCGTGGATGGATCTGGACTCGGCGATCGAGGTCGTCATCGGTCCCTACGAGACCTACGAGGATCATCTCTTTGGTTACAAGGCGGCATTCGAGTCCTTCGTCTGCGTCGTCCAACCCGAGGACTCGGTCCGGCTCGAGGTCTTCAAATCACAGCTGCCGTTCCTCGAGCGCAACCTGCCGATCCCGAACGAGCACAAGAATTTCGACCGTGGCTCAGAATCGCCGATTCGGGTGGTGGATGAGGTCTTTACCGCCGGTGACACGCGTGCCGGGGTCCAGACGATCGCGTTCAACCTTCCGAATGACGAGAGGGTTCGTGAGGAGAAGGGCTCCAAAAAGGTGCTGCTGAAGAACGTCATGCGGGCCAAGTACGACGCGATCCTGACCCCGATTGCCGGCCGTGTCCTGCCCAGTGACGAGGCGGAATTGATCGATTTCGAAGCCTTTTACCAGTTCACCCTCCACCACGAGCTGTCACACGGGATCGGACCGGGCCAGATCACGATCGACGGCCGTGCGACCGAGGTCCGCCTCGAGCTCAGGGATCTCTATTCTGCCTTCGAGGAAGCCAAGGCAGACGTGCTTGGGGTCTACGATATCTACGCCCTGGTCGAGAGTGGGGTGATGTTGCCGGAGATCCTCGACAGCCTGCCGTGGACGTACACCGCCGGGATGTTCAGGACCACCCGGTTCGGGGTCGCAGAGGCGCACGGCCTTGGGATGGTCCTTCAAGCCAACTTCCTGCTCGAAAAAGGTGCAGTCGAGCTCACGGAGGACGGCCGCTTCCGGCCCGTACCCGAGCTCTTCGAGGAAACCTTCCGTGACCTTGCCCACGAACTTCTGATGATCCAGGCACTCGGCGACTACGACGCAGCCCTGGGCTTCGTCGAGCGCTACGGCGCGGTCCACCCGGCGATGGCGGCAGCGATCGAAGCCTTGACCGATCTTCCGGTTGACGTGGATCCCTCCTACCCGCTCGAGGGGCTCCAATGATCGCCGGCGTCGACGGCCGGACCGCGATTGTCGGCGGTTCCTCATCGGGCCTCGGCTACGCGGTGGCCGAGCTGTTGGCCCGATCCGGCGCCCGCGTAATGGTGGTCTCCCGCTCCAAAGAGCGGGTGGCGAAGGCGGTTGGCAACATTCGTTCAGCCGGCGGTGCCTCGGTCGAGGGCTGTGCCGCCGATTTCACGGATGAAGGTGCGCCTGCTGCGGTAGTAGCGGCGACCCGCGACGTCTTTGGCCCCCCCGATATCGTGGTCACCAACAGCGGAGGCCCCCCCGGAATGCCCGCAGTGGAGGCGACTGCCATGGACCTGCAGGCTGCCAGCGAGCTCCTGCTGCTTCCGGTGCAGCGCTTTGTTGAGCTCACCCTGCCGACCATGCGTGAGGCGGGATGGGGCCGGTTTGTCGCGATCACCTCGATCGCAGTCAGGGAACCGTTGCCGGGCCTGGTGTTGTCAAATGCCATCCGGGCCGCCGTCACCGGCTATCTCAAGAGCGTCTCGGATGAGGTGGCGGCTGACGGTGTGACGGTCAACAGCGTATGTCCCGGTTTCACTGCCACCGATCGCCTTGGCGTGCTTGCCAAAAACGTTGCGGAGCGAGAGGGCGTTTCCGTCGACGAGGTCTATGGCGGATGGGCGGAAACGGCGCCGATCCATCGCCTGCTGCGCCCCGATGAAGTGGCGGCGGCGGTCGGATTTCTGTGCTCGGAGGGCGCCTCCGGCATCACCGGAGTTGCGTTACCTGTCGACGGGGGATTGGGGCGGAGCCTGATCTGATTTTTTTCGGTGGCGCCCGGCTTTTTCGGGGTCCGCCTGATCCGGGATTGAGTCTGAATATGGCGAGTTTCAACTGGTGGACTTTTGATGTGAAAGGGTTCACAATCTCTTGAGGCGGGTCGAGGCCCGCCGTTTGGTAAAAAAACGAGGTCTAGGGAGGAAAATCCATGCCGACACGGGACTTGACGTTCGCGATCGTCGGATCCGGTGGTGACGGTGTCATCACTGTGGGAGACATGATGGCGCAGGCTGGAGCGTCCGAGGGGCTCCATGTCATGAAGGTGGAGGCCTACGGGCCGCAGATCCGCGGCGGCGAATCGTCGTGCACGGTGCGTCTGAGTGCCGATCCAATTTTTGCCCAGGGAGATCTGGTGCAGGTGCTGGTGGTCTTTAACTGGGCGGACTTTGCCCGCTTCCGGGGTGAGATCGTCTGCGGCGAAAACGCAGTCATCCTCTACGAGGAGACTGACGAGACTCCGCATGACCAGATCGACCTCGGGCCAATCGAGGAGGTCAAGTGGGTGCCGGTGCCGTTCATCAAGCTCGCCAAAGAGGCGGCCGGTACGACCCTGGCCAAAAACATTGTCACCCTTGGCCTCCTCGGCGAACTCTTCAGCCTGCCACAGGACGCCATTGAGCGCGCGATCAAGGACAAGTTTTCCAAGAAGAAGGAAACGGTGCTCGAGGCCAACCTCAAGGGCTTCGAAGCCGGCACCAAATACGCCTCAGCGATCGAGGAGGCGGCGACCGGCATGCGTCTCCAGTACACCGCCGGCGAGCCGATGCTGCTGATGTCGGGCAACGAGCTCTGCGCGGTAGCCGCCCTCCATGCCGGCTGTCGCTTCTTTGCCGGCTACCCGATCACGCCGTCGTCCGAGGTGCTTCACCTGTTGTCGGAGTGGATGCCGAAGGTGGGTGGTTATCTGGTTCAAACCGAGGACGAGCTGTCGGCAATCGGTGCGGTCATTGGTGGCTCCTTTTCCGGCGTTAAATCGATGACCGCCACCTCCGGACCCGGGCTCGCGCTGATGACCGAAATGCTGGGTCTCGCCTCGATGGCCGAGATCCCGGCGGTGATCATCGACGTTCAGCGCGGCGGCCCCTCGACCGGTCTGCCGACCAAGTCCGAGCAATCGGATCTGTGGCAGGCGTTGTGGGGCTCGCACGGCGACGCGCCGAGGGTCGTGCTGGCCCCGGCCGACGTCGAAGACTGCTTCCACGCGACGGTCGCGGCCTTCAACATCGCCGAGGAGGCGCAGATGCCGGTGATCGTGCTGTCGGACCAGTTCATCGCCCAGCGCAGTGAGACGCTGTCGATGCTGACCCTCGACCACGAGGTCATCGGGCGTCAGGTGCCGTCCGCGGGTGACCTCCGGGAGTACAAGCGCTACAAGGACACGAAGTCGGGGATCTCACCGATGTCGTGGCCGGGGATGAAGGGTGGCGAGTACCAGACCAACGGGCTCGAGCACGAAGAGGACGGTTCGCCGTCTTCAATGTACCTCGTGCACGAGAAAATGAACGCGAAACGCTACCGCAAGCTGCGTGCGGTGCGGTCCAAGTACAGCTTTTATCGGCGCTACGGCGCCGAGAAGGCGGACGTCGGCATCATTTGCTGGGGCTCTTCCAAGGGTCCGGTGAAGGAGGCGGTGCAGAAGGCGACTGCGCGCGGCGAAAGGGTCTCTGCCTTCGTCCCGCAGCTCCTCTACCCCTTCCCCTACCACGAGTTCAACGAGTACCTGAAGACGGTCGACAACGTGGTCGTCATCGAGCTTTCCTATTCGGCGCAGTTTTACAAATACCTGCAGACGTTCCTGAACCTGCCCGAAGCGCGGACCTTCGTCTACAAACGGTCCGGCGGCAAGAATCTGACGGTCGGTGAGGTCGAGGACAAGATCCAAAAGGTGCTGGAGATGGGTGCGCTCCGGCGGGAGGTTCTGGTATGAGTCCGCCAATCAAGGTCGAATTGAAACCCGGTGCCTACAAGACTGATCTCAAACCGGTGTGGTGTCCGGGCTGTGGTGACTTCGGCGTCCTCAATGCTCTCTATCGGTCAATGGCGGCGCTCCAGATCGAACCGTGGAACACGGTGATTCTCTCTGGAATCGGTTGCTCATCGCGGCTGCCAGGCTATGTCACGACTTATGGGTTCAATGGCGTCCACGGACGCGCGCTGACACTCGCCACCGGCGTCAAGATGGCCAGACCCGAGCTGACGGTGATCGCGGTTGGCGGCGACGGCGACGGCCTCGCCATCGGTGGTAACCACCTGATCCACGCCTGCCGCCGCAACCTCGATGTCACCTACATCATGATGGACAACGAGATCTACGGTCTCACCAAGGGCCAGGTTGCGCCCACGACTCCAACCGGCGACAAAACCAAGTCGACCTTTTGGGGCAACCCTGAACCGGCGGTCGATCCATGCGAGCTCGCCATCTCCACTGGCGCATCCTGGGTTGGACGCGGATTCTCGGGCGATATGAAGGGCATGACTGAGCTCATCACAAAAGCCATCGAGCACGACGGCTTCTCGTTCCTCAATGCGATGTCACCCTGTGTCACCTGGCGAGGCGACGACGAATTCAAGCGCCTTAAAGCCATGCATCAGAAGCTGCCGGAGGACCACGACCCCTCCCGGCGTGCCAACGCCATCGCCTACACTCGTGAAAAGGACGTAATGACCACCGGCGTGCTGTATGAGGTCGAGGTGCCGACAATGACCGACCGGGTCGAGGCCATCAAACGAGAGGCGATGGGCGACAAACCTGCTCCCTCGACCAAAGAAATCTTGAAGACCTTCTACCCTTCGTTCTGACGAGTTCTCCAGTCGATTTCACACGGGCACGGGCTCACCCCCGTGCCCGTTTTCTATTCCCGCGCCCGCGTCCGAGTCCGCGTCCGATATGTGCCTGCCCGCCGTCGCCCGGTTTCGCCACCGAGTATGAGGAGCCACCTGCCAATCAAAAAGCGCTAGCCGCTTCGGCGACACAGGAGCCACCTTTAGCATTGTCTGGCAAGGCGTTGACTGTTATTTGGCGGCGAACTGGACGATGCAAAAGGTGGCACCTTCCTCGCTGAGCGAGAGGCGCTAAGAAGCGTCGGCGGCACCCGGCACGCCGCCTTCTGGAGGCGCGCGGCCGCATCGACACAGGTGCCATCTTTTGCATTGTTCGAATTCGTCGCCCCGCAATCTGGTGATGCATTCGAGGCGAACAATGCTAAAGGTGGCTCCTCAGACGTCGAAGCGGGAGGCGCGAAGAAGCTTCGGTGAGCATCCAGCGTCGGCAGGACGAGCGGGGATTGCCGGTGTTCGAGTATCAGTCTCAAATTCTATTCAACATTTGCACTTGACGTCTATATTTGACGACATAAATTGTTAAGGACGTTAAATATTAGCCGGGTGAATTATGCCAATCGGCGACAGACGTGAAAGGTTCGGAGGCCGCTTCGGGGATGACGATCCACCGAGTGATGATCTCTATCGCTTTCTGCGGTCCGGACATGTCCTGAGATCCCTCCTGCGCGAGTTCCTCGAGGAGGGTTTTCTCCACCGGGTTTGCCGGCCCCGTCTCACCCGATCTCAGTTCTGCTTTTTGAAGCTCATCACCGCGAACACAGATCTCCAGGTGGGTGAACTTGCGCGTTGTCTCGGCGTTTCGCCCGCTGCGAGCAGCAAGAATCTCGACCGGCTCGAAAAACTGGGTCTGGTGCGTCGCGAGGCTTCGGACAAGGATCGCCGCGTCATTCTGTTGAAGGCGACAAGGGATGGTGAGCGGCTCGTCCAAAAATATGAACGCCACAAGGCGGCGCTTCTGGCCCCCGTCATCGATTCCCTGGGACATGAGAAAACAGAACTGCTGTGCGATCTCCTCGAGGAAGTGTGCGGAGATATGTTGGAACGGGCTCTGATTCCTCGAGAATCCTGCCTTCGTTGTGCCGGCTATTACCGGCCCAATTGCTCATTCGAGAAGTTTCAAGGGGAGTGTGCGCTCCGCCCACGACAACAGGGGAGCGAAGAACAACCGGACGATATGGAGGCCTAGAGATGCAATTTCGGATTTCGGATTTCGGATTTCGGATTTTCCAACCGCCACCATTGTCCGTAGCGTGGGTGGGTGGGCATTCCGAATTCTCCAGTTTTTGCTTGTCTCTGGAACTTATTTCAGTAATCGAGAAATGGCGTGTTGGTTCGGAGGATTGAAAGATGAGGTACTGGCGAAAACCGCTGGACATCGACCAGGTCACGGTTCCCCATGGACGCGTTGTCATCATCGATGACCGCTGCAAAGGGTGTGCCTTCTGCGTTGAATACTGCCCGAAGGACGTGCTCGTCATGTCCGAGGAATTCAACCGCAAGGGCTATCACCCCCCCGAGGTGGTCAAAGACGGCGAGTGCGTCAACTGCAACCTCTGCGAGATGATCTGCCCCGACTTCGCGATCTTCTGCGTCGCCGCGGACGACGAAGAGGCGGCCGCCGCGATCGCGGCTCAGGGCGTTTTGGACGAGCAAGACGAGGGAGGTCCAAATTGAAAACGGATCCAGCAGGTGTCCTGACAGGAGTCCACTACCTCGACGGTGACTACGCCTGCGGCGAAGGCGCCATGGCCGCGGGCTGTCGTTTCGTGGCCGGCTATCCCATCACGCCGTCAACCGAGGTCGTGGAGCGAATATCACAACGATTTCCGATGATGGGGGGGACCTTCATCCAGATGGAGGACGAGCTCGCGAGCATGGCGGCGGTGGCCGGGGCCGCGTGGACGGGATCCAAGACCATGACTGTCACCTCGGGCCCCGGATTCAGCCTGATGATGGAGAACATCGGTCTCGCGACGATGATGGAGGCGCCATGCGTCGTGGTCAACGTACAGCGCGGCGGCCCATCTACAGGTCTGCCGACCATGGTCGGACAGGCCGACATGATGCAGGCGCGGTGGGGGTCCCACGGTGACTATGAGCTCATCGCCCTGAGCCCGCAGTCGCCGCAGGAAGCTTTCGATCTCACCATCGATGCCTTCAATCTGTCCGAGACCTGGCGGGTGCCGGTGATGTTCATGATGGACGAGTGCGTGGGTCACATGACTGAAAAGGTGGTGATCCCGCCCGCCGACGAAATCGACATCGTGCCCCGCAGACTGACCGACAAAAAGCCCGGCGAGTACAAGCCCTACGAGGTCAACGGGAATCAGGTGCCGGAGATGGCCCGTGCCGGCGATGGTCATCGATTCCACACCACCGGTCTGACCCACGACGAACGAGGTTATCCGGCGATGACGGTCGAATGCCAGGAGGAGAGCGTCAGTCGACTGATGAACAAGATCCGCCTCAACGCCGATCAGATCATCCGCATCGAGGAGGAGGACGTGGGGGGCGCCGATGTGGTGGTCGTGGCCTACGGCATCACCGCACGTGTGGCGCGCATGGGCATCGACATGGCCCGCGCCGAGGGCGTCAAAGTCGGTTTCCTGCGCTTGATCGTCGTTTGGCCCTTCCCGGAGGAGCGCATCCGGGAGCTGGCGAAGGAGATCAAGGCCTTTGTGGTTCCGGAAATCAACTACGGACAGATGGTTCTCGAGGTCGAACGTTGTGCCTACGGCCAGGCACCGGCGGTGCTGGTGCCCCATGGCGGCGGCGGGGTGCATGACCCGGCTGACATCTGTAAAGCGATCGTGGAGGCGGCCCGATGAGTACGAAATCTCAGAACACCGTTCCCGAAGAGCATCCGATCGCTCCCTTCCTGCGGATGGATCGAATGCCCCACATCTGGTGCCCCACCTGCGGTATCGGCACCATCGTCAAGTGCTTCGCTACCGCTCTCGACGAGTCCGATGTCGACCTCGACAAGACGTCCATCGTCTCTGGAATCGGCTGTACGGGGCGCGTAGCCGGCTATATGAACCTGGACGCGTTCCACTCGACGCACGGGCGCGCCATACCGTTCGCTACCGGCCTCAAGCTCGGTCGGCCGGAGCTCCAGGTCGTGGTCTTCTCCGGTGACGGAGATCTTTCTGGAATCGGCGGCAACCACTTTATCCACGCGGCCCGCCGCAACATGGATATTCTGGTCATTCTGGTCAACAACTTCATCTACGGTATGACCGGCGGCCAGAATGCGCCGACCACACCTTTGACCGCACGTTCATCGACCATGCCCTTTGGCAACTTCGAACGGCCCTTCAATCTGCCCCATCTGGCGGCGAGCTGCGGCGCGACCTTCGTCTCACGTTGGACGTGCTTGCACATCCGCCGGCTCACCAAGTGCATTCGGATGGCGCTCCGCCACAAGGGGTTCCGTTTCATCGAGGTGATCGCGCCGTGCTCGACTCTGTACGCGCGCCTCAATCGGCTCGGCAGCGGGCTTGACCTGATGCGGTTCTATCACGACGAATCCGAGATTCGCCACGGAGCCGACACCCGTGAGGTCGACATCGGTTTCCAGGACCGGATTGTCTGCGGCAACTTCGTCGACGAGGAGCGCCCGACCTTCCTCGACATGATGCACTCCCATTACGAGGAGGTGCTGGGGGAACGCTACTTGCCGATGGGCCCCGAAGGGGGATGGATCCATGAGTAACCGTACCGAGATCCGCATCACCGGATTCGGTGGCCAGGGGGTCGTTCTCGCCGGCCACATCATCGGCCACGCGTGCGCGGTCAACGGTGGCAAGCACGCCACCATGATCCAGAGCTTCGGACCCGAGGCCCGGGGGTCCGCGTGCTCGACCACCCTCGCGGTGTCGGACACCGAGGTGCTGTATCCGTACATCGGGCGCCCCGACATATTTGTCGTGATGTCCGGCGAGGGCTACGAGAAGTATCGTGACGAGCTTTCGGACGACGGGATGCTGATCTACGAAAAGGACCTCGTAAAGGTCAAGCCCAAAAAAGGGCAGCCATCGTACGGGGTGTCGTCCACTCGAATTGCCGAGGAGATCGGGCGGGCGATCGTGCAGAACATCGTCATGCTGGGATTCTTCGCCGCGGCGTCCAAGATCGTGCCCCTCGAGGCGATGCGTGAGGCTGTCACCGACTCGGTGCCAAAGGGTACCGAGGAGCTCAATCTGCGCGCGTTCGATGCGGGTTGGGCAGCCTTTGAGGAGGAGTATGGCGGAGGCGCGGGGAAGAAGAAGGAGGAAGAGGCGGCGCCGGTGAGTTCGTAACGAGGTGCTCTTGATCGCGAGTTCGAAAGAAGGGTTGTGAAATGGGATCAACGATGGACACGACGGGCTCGGAATCGGAGGGCGCAAAGACCCTGCGAGCGCTTGTCATAGGAGGAGGGATCGCCGGTATCCAGGCGGCCCTCGACCTGGCCAACGCCCGCGTTCCGGTCACCGTGGTGGAGAAATCGCCTTCGTTGGGCGGCCGTATGGCCCAGCTCGACAAGACCTTTCCCACCATGGATTGCGCCATTTGAATTCTCGGGCCTAAGGCCATGGATGCCGGTCGGCATCCTTTGATCGAGGTCATATCCAACGCCGAGGTCGTCAGCTGCGAAGGTGAGCCGGGCGACTTCAGGGTGCGGGTGAGAAAGAACCCGCGCTATGTGGATGAAGACCTGTGTGTGGCCTGTGGCCTGTGTGTCGATCACTGCCCTCAGGTGGGCGGCAACGAGTTCGACATGGGTCTGATGGCACGCAAGGCCATCTATCGACCCTTTCCACAGTCGGTTCCCGCGGCCTACGCCATCGATCCGGGGGCCTGTCTGAACTTCACGCCACACCTCAACGAACGCCAGAAAAAGCGCCTGAAGAAGATGGAAAAGGTCAAGCGGAAGAGGGACCCCAACTACCCGCCCAATCTCCTGCCGTGCGGACACTGCATGGAAACCTGCGATGTCGACGCCATCGATTTCGATATGATGCCGTCTGAGGTGGAGCTCGACGTGGGCTCCGTTTTAGTCGCTGTGGGTTTCCAGGAGTTCGATGCTCGCAAGCTCGGCGCATACGGCTACGGCCGGCTCCCAAACGTCGTTACGAGCCTCGAGCTCGAAAGAATGCTCAACGCCTCGGGGGTGACCCACGGCCACGTGGTGCGGCCTGCGGATCTCGAAACACCAAAGAGGATCGTGTTCATTCAGTGCGTTGGGGCCCGCGGTGAGGGTGGTCGCCCCTATTGCAGCCGCTTCTGCTGCATGAACGCGGTCAAGGACTCGATGCTGATCCGCCAACACGATCCCGAGGTCGAGGAGATCACCATCCTCTACACCGATCTCCGCGCGTTCGGCAAGGGCTTCGATGACTTCGTCGAACGCTCAAAGGAGCAGGCAAGTGCGGTTTACGTGCGGGGTCGCCCTGCAAAGGTGACTCACAACCCCGCCGACGACAGCCTCGAGGTCTTTGTCGAGGACACCCTCGGGCACGAACAGACCAGGATACCGGCGGACATGGTGGTGCTTTCGGTGGCAGCTGCGCCCAACGAGGGCGCCGTCAAGCTCGCCGAGATCCTCGACATCGAAACTGACCAGAACGGATTCATCGCTCGCCGCGATCCGGCGATATCGGCGGTGGAGACCTCGCGTGACGGAGTCTTTGTATGCGGCAGCGCGGTTGGGCCTCAGGTCATTCCCGACTGCGTGGCACAGGCATCAGCCACCGCGGCCCGGGCGCAGCTCTACCTCACCGGCCACCGTGTCGAGGAAACAAAGGAGCGGGCCGAGCCCATGGAGCTGGGTGGTCCGCCGCGAGTCGGGGTCATGGTCTGCCATTGCGGGATCAATATCGCCGGCGTTCTCGAGGTTGAGGAGCTGGCGGCCTACGCAGAGAGCCTGGCTGGTGTCGAGGTGGCGCGCACCGATCTCTTCGCCTGCTCGTCGACCGGCCAGGACGAACTCGTGGAGACGATTCGCGAACACCGCCTCAACCGAATCGTCATCGCCGCCTGCACCCCCCGCACGCACGAGCCGGTCTTTCGCGAGACCCTCGACCGAATCGGTTTCAATCCCTTCCTCCTGGAGATGGTCAACATTCGAGACCAGTGCTCGTGGGTCCACGCCGCAACACCGGAAGCCGCGCAGGACAAGGCAAAGGCGCTGATCCGCATGGGCGTGGCGCGCGCCTGCCACCTTGAAGAGCTTGAGGAGGGCTCGGCGGCCATGACTCGGGCGGCGTTGGTGATCGGCGGCGGCATTGGCGGCATCCAGGCCGCCACCGACCTCGCGGTGCAGGGTTTCCCGGTCACCCTTGTGGAGAAAACGGACCAGCTCGGCGGCCGGCTCGCCGAACCGAATCTCAAGCACCTGTATCCCAACCGACGGGCTGCGAGCGAGGTGCTCGCCGAAAAAATAGAGCGGCTGGAGGCAAGCGGCGCTCGTGTGCTTCTCGAGACCGAAGTCAGGAATATTACCGGGTTCGTGGGGAGTTTCGAGGCCACCCTGGAGGGTGCGGTTGACGAGGTGTTCCCAGTTGGAGCGGTGATCCTCGCAACCGGCGCCGATCTTTATGATCCGGGCTCGGAGCACCGCTACGACGAACTCGACAATGTCGTGACTTCTGAAGAGCTCGAGCGCGCGTTCTGCTCCAACGGTGACATGAGCTTCGGGGGCGCCGAGCCGTCGAGCGCGGCCCTGATCCTGTGCGTGGGTTCGCGCGACCCGGAATGTTTCTCCGGCTGCTCTCGCTACTGCTGCCCTACCGCCATCAAACAGGCCATCGAGCTTACCGATCGTGGCATTGATACCACGGTTTTCTACAGAGACATCCGTACCATATCGACCGGCGCCGAGGAGATGTATCGCGAGGCGCGCGGCAGAGGAGTGCTCTTCGTTCGTATCCCGCCGGAAGAGCGGCCGGAGATCGTCGGCGACAAACGTGCTCAGGCGGTGCGTTGTTTCGACGAGCTGCTCAATCGCACCATCGAAGTGCCGGCGGATTTTGTGGTGCTGTCGGTGGGAATGCGGCCGCGGCAGCCCGAGACCGATCATTTCCACGAGATGCTCAAGGCCAGCGTCGGTCTCGATGGCTTCTTCCTCGAGCGCCACCCAGAGCTGGCGCCGGTCGAGACGGCGGTCGAAGGAGTGTTCCTCGCCGGAACGGTACAGGGGCCGAAGGACATTGTCGACACGGTCGCTCAGGCGTCGGCAGCGGCGGCGAAAGCGGCGGTGTTTCTGGCCTACGACCGGGTGCGGCTCGATCCGGCAGTGGCTGTGGTCGATCCGGAGATCTGCCGTGGCTGTGGCGACTGCGTTGACATCTGCGAATTCCAGGCGCCGGCGCTGTTCGAGACCGAGTTCGGCGTGTATGCCGCCGAGATCAATGCCTCGCTGTGCAAGGGCTGTGGGACCTGTGCCAGCTGGTGTCCGTCAGGGGCCATCACCGCTCGCCACTTCACGGATCGGCAGGTTCTCGCCCAGATCGATGCCTTCTTCGATGAACAAAGGGGGGCACGTCAATGACCGCAGATCCCTCTCCGTCTCCACGCCCGGCCCCAAAAAAGAAGAAGGCGGCGACGCGCAAGGCTGCCAAAACGTCCTTTGACCCACGCATCGTGGTTTTCGCCTGCAACTGGTGTTCTTACGCCGGCGCCGATACGGCCGGAGTTTCACGAATCCAGCACCAGCCCCATTTCCGCATGATTCGGGTGATGTGTTCCGGACGCATCCAACCCGCGTTCGTGCTGCGCGCCTTCGAGAAGGGCGCCGACGGCGTGCTGGTGTCGGGCTGTCACTTCGGAGACTGTCACTACATCTTCGGCAACGAGCGTGCGGTGGAACAGTTCGAAAAGACCATGAACGTGGTCAAGCTGCTCGGCATCGACGAAGGGCGCCTACGGCTGGAGTGGATCTCGGCCGCCGAAGGTTCCCGTTTTGCCGAGGTCATCGATGAGTTCACTGACCAGGTTCGCGCCATCGGACCGAGTCCGTTCGTTTCTTCGGGAAGCATCGAGGACATCGAAGTGCCGGACAACGAGACGGCCACAGAGAGGAACTGATTTTGAATTCTCAGTTCTCAATTCTCAATTTTCGCCGGGCCGCCGCAGGATGGGGGAGGTCGGGTGGTGCATCCGAAATCCGAAATCCGAAACCCGAAATTTCTGCCTGCCTGGCAACGCCATTCACGCATATGCGAATGGAGGCCTGACGTGCAACAGATGGTGAGAGACACCAACGCATGGGCCTGCTACGACTGCGGTAAGTGCACGGCCACCTGTCCGGTGGCTCGGGTTGGCGGTTCGTTGAGCCCGCGGCGGCACGTACTCAGCGCCAACCTCGGCGAGGAGACAGATCCGGGTCGTGACGACACCCTCTTCACCTGCCTGACGTGCAGTCTGTGCGAGTCACGGTGCCCGGCGGAGGTGAGCTACACCGGGCTCGTGCGGCGACTGCGCGAGGCCGCCTTCGATGTCAAGATCGAGCCCGAGTGTCCCCACGGCGGAGCCCTTCAATCGGTGATGCGGATGATGGCAAAGGGAGGGACCCAACAGGATCGGCTCGGCTGGCTCACAGAGGACTTGAAGACCGATCCGAAAGAGGGGGAGGTCTTTCTGTGGACCGGCTGCACCGGCTACTACGACGCCTTCTTCCCCGAGTTCGATATGAAGACCGTGGAAGGCACCAAGGCCACCGTCCGAATCCTGAATCACCTCGGGATCACACCTGTGGTGTCACTCGAAGAACGTTGCTGCGGCCACGATCTTCTGTGGAATGGTGACCGTGGGAGCTTCGAAGCGCTGGCGCGACACAACGTCGAGCTCGTGCGTTCAAGCGGGGCGTGGATGGTGGTGACGCCCTGCGCCGAATGCGCGCGGACCTGGAAGATCGACTACGAGCCGTTCTTTGAAGGCCGAATCCCACAGGTCGTGCATCTGACCGAGCTGCTCGAAGAGCGCTTCGATGACCTCCGGTTGAAGGCGAATGGACTGAATCGGGTGACCTATCAGGACCCCTGCCGTCTCTGTCGCCATATGGGCGTCGTCGACGCTCCAAGGAAGGTGCTCGAGGCCATTCCCGGGGTCGAGATCGAAGAAATGAAATCCAACCGGCATGGCGCCTCGTGCTGCGCCGGCGGCACCTGGGGGAACTGCGACCGTTTCGCCAAGCGGATCCAGATCGACCGCTTGCGCGAGGCGCGGGCAACCGGGGCTGAGGTGCTGGTGACCGCCTGTCCCAAATGTCAGATCCATTTCCGTTGTGCGATGAAGGACCCGAATTTCGAGTCGGAAATCTCGATCGAAATGCGCGACGTGGCCGAGGTGGTCGCGTCGGCACTGGTGTAACAGAAAGGGAGAGCGTATATGGCTACTCTCGACACGGTTGACGAGCTCCGAATAGGCGTGTTTGTCTGCGACTGCGGCCTCAACATCGCGGGTGCGGTGGACTGTGAGGCGGTGACCGAGTACGCGGAGTCCTTGCCGGACGTGGTGTGCGCGGTGCGCAACAAATACACCTGTGCTGATCCCGGGCAGAACGAGATCAAGGACGCCGTCCGGGAACACAAGCTGAACCGCGTGGTGGTGGCGTCGTGCACCCCGCGGCAGCACGAGCCCACCTTCCGCCAGTGCGTCCTGGATGCCGGCCTCAACCCCTATCTGATGGAGATGGCCAACCTCCGCGAGCACTGCTCCTGGGTCCACCCGGGTGACTGGGAGGGCGCGACCGCCAAGGCCAAGGATCTGGTGGCAAGCGCGGTGGCGCGGGCGCGTTTCCTGCAGGAGCAGGAGGAGCTGGCGGTGCCCGTCACGCGCAGGGCTTTGGTGATCGGCGGCGGAATCGCCGGCATCGAGGCGGCGCTCGAATTGGCCGACCAGGGCCACGAAGTGACTCTGGTCGAGAAACAGGCATCCATCGGTGGGATCATGGCGCAGCTCGACAAAACCTATCCCACCATGGACTGCTCGATATGAATTCTCGGCCCTAAGGCCATCGATGCCGGTCGGCATCCACGTATCGAGCTCCTGACATACTCCGAGGTTGAAGAGGTTTCCGGCTTTATCGGCAACTTCACAGTCAAGATCCGCAAGAAACCGCGCTACGTGGACCCCGAGCTGTGCAACTCGTGTGGTGAATGTGCTGCCGTCTGCCCGGTGGCGGCGCCGGACGAGTTCCAAATGGGGTTGTCTTCGCGAAGGGCGGTCTACATTCCGTTTCCTCAAGCGGTCCCTTGCTCGTACATCCTCAACATGGACGATTGCCTCGGAATCAATCCCATCGCCTGCGGTAAGTGCGCCGATGTCTGTGAAAAGGATGCGATCAACTTCGACGACCAGGGAGAGGTGGTGACCCGGGACGTGGGCGCGATCATCGTCGCTACCGGTCTCGATGTCTACGACCCGACCGAGATGGACGAGTACGGCTACACCCGCTTCGAGAACGTCATCACCTCGATGGAGTTCGAGCGCCTGATCTGCGCCGGCGGGCCCACCGACGGCCACTTCGTGCGTCCCTCGGACAAGGAACGCCCGAAAAGAATTGGTTTCGTCCAGTGTGTCGGCTCGCGCAACCCGAAGATCGGCAGACCCTACTGCTCGAACATCTGCTGCATGAACACGATCAAGGACACCCTGCTGCTGGCGGACCACTATCCGGACACGCAGAACTCGGTCTTCTATCAGGACATCCGCGCCTTCGGCAAGAGCTTCGAAGACATGTTCCAGCGCTCCAAGGAGGCGGGCACCCGATATATCCGTGGTCTGCCCGGCGACATCGATGAGGATCCGGAAACACGGCACCTCATCCTCACAGTCGAAAACACCACCTCCGGCAAACTCGAGCGTCACGAGCTCGACATGGTCGTGCTGTCGGTCGGCGTCCAGCCCTCCGCGGACCGCGACAAGCTGGCGAGCATGCTGACCCTTTCCAAGACGTCGGACGGCTTCTTCATGGAGTCGCACCCCAAGCTCAAACCGGTGGATGCGCCGACGCGGGGGGTCTATTTCGCGGGTTTCTGTGAATCGCCCAAAGATATCAAGGATTCGGTATGTCAGGCGGGCGCGGCGTCCTCTCGAGCCGGCGCGCTGCTCAATGCCGGCGAGATCAAAATCGAGGCCATCACCAGCGTGATTGACGACGAGGCCTGCTCGAAGTGCGGTCTCTGCGCCAAGGTCTGCCCCTACGGAGCCATCACGTGGCGAAAGGGCGAGGTGGCGGCCGTCGTCGAGGCGGCCTGCGCCGGCTGCGGCGCTTGCGGCGCTACGTGCACCTTCGGCGCCATCACCATGCGCCACTTCACCGACGACCAGCTGATCGCCCAGGTGCGCGCGGTCCTCGCGGACGCGCCGGAGGACAAGGTCTTCGGATTTGCCTGCAACTGGTGCTCCTACGCCGGCGGTGATATGGCCGGGATTTCGCGCATCCAGTACCCCTCGACCAACCGTGTGATCCGGACGATGTGCTCGGCGCGCGTATCGGAGGATATGGTGATCGAGGCCTTCCTCTGCGGCGCGCCGGTGGTGCTGGTTTCCGGCTGCCACTATGCCGACTGTCACTACATCGATGCCAACCGGCAGACCGTCAAACGGGTGCAGAAGCTGTGGAACAAGCTCGAAAAGGCGGGAGTACGCCCCGAGCGGCTGCAATTGGAGTGGATCTCGGCCGCCGAGGGCCAGAAGTTCGCCAAGGTGATGCGGCAGATGGAGGAACTTAGACAAAAGGTGACGGCAGATGAGATCGCGCACGCGAGGGAGGCGCTCAAGCCGAAGCCAAAGAAGAAACCGAAGGCGAAAGAGAAAGAAGAAACCGCCCCAACGGCGAGCTGAGAAAGGGCTGAGGGATGGCAACGATGACCATCGAGAACTTCCGCTGCATGATGTGCGAACACGAGTACGAGGAGAAGGTGACCAAGGGCGAGGATGTCGAGCGCTCATGTCCGAAATGTCGGTCGAACAGCATCCGGCACCTGAAAAAGAAGAAAGTGGCGAAGCCGAACTGATGTTGAATTCGGAATTCAGAATTCGGAATTCGGAATTGTCGCCACCCACCCGGAGGCGTGATGGCTGAGAAGAGAAAATCTTCGAAATCGGAGCGGGCCGGGATGGCCTCGCGATCTCACGGCAGCGACGTCGTTCGAGTCGACTTCGCTTTCAAGCGCGAGCTTGCCCAGAAGGTCGAGGGCGACCTCGCGAACTTCTGCTATCAGTGCGGGGCCTGCGTCGGCGATTGTCCGGCGACCCGCTACTCTCCGGCGTTCAACCCACGCGAGATCATGCTCAAGGTGCTCTACGGCCTCGAGTCCGAATTGCTTGGTCCGGACTCCGTGTTGTGGCAGTGCACGAACTGTTACGGCTGCCACGAGCGCTGTCCGCAGGAGGTCAAACCGGTCGAGGTCATCATCTCGCTCAAGAACATGCTCGCCGATCGCGGTCTCGCGCCACCGGCCGCCGACAAGGTGATACAGACCTTCATGTCGAATGGTCGCACGGTGCCAGACAACCCGGCGATCGACAAACAGCGCGCGAAGTTCGATCTGCCGCCGTTGAGGACGGTGCCGATGGATGAGGTTCTCGCTCTCATCGGATCCGAGGTCGAGGAGGAAAGCGGCTCGTGAAACGCTATGCCTTCTTCCCCGGCTGTCTGATCCCCGCCCGCCATCCTGCGATGGAGTTCGCGATCCGATCGAGCTTGCCAAAATTGGGGATTGAGATTGTCGATCTCGAGGGTGCGTCGTGCTGCCCAGATCCGATCTATTTCAAGTCCAAGGACAAGCTCGACTGGCTTGCGGTCGCGGCGCGCAACCTGACCCTGGCCGAGGACCTCGGTCTCGACATCTTCACCAATTGCTCCGGCTGCACGGCGACGCTTTCCGAGACCTACCACCTGCTTCAGGACGAGGAGCTGCGCGATCGGGTCAACCAGCGGCTCGCGCGGATCGACCGGGAATACCGCGGGACGAGCCGGGTCCGCCACATCGCAACTCTGGTTCGCGACGAGGTCGGGTACGACGCGGTACGAGAATCGGTGGAGCGACCGCTCGAAGGGCTCAAGGTGGCGATTCACTATGGGTGCCACCTGCTCAAACCGTCGCGGATCATGCAGGTGGACAACCCCGACAACCCGCAGGTTCTGGAACGACTGATCGAGGCATTGGGCGCGACTCCGGTGCGGCACGCCAACTGGTACCTCTGCTGCGGCAAGGCGTGCGATGGAGAGGACATTCCCAATCAGATGATGCACGATTTGCTAGCCACCGTGCACGACGAGAAGGCGGACGTTCTGGGCATGATCTGTCCGACCTGCTTTGGTCAGTTCGACCACGGGCAAATGAAGATCGCCAAGCTCTTCGACGAGGACTTCCACACCCCGCCCATCTACTATTTCCAGCTTCTGGCGTTCGCCCAGGGCGTACCGTACGAAAAGCTGGGTTTTGAAAGACAACGATTTAAACCAGTCGCTCTTCAGCGATATGAGGAAGTGGCGGCGAAATGACGGCTGGAATCCGAGGAGGACTGGTGTGAGTAGAGTTGGCGTTTTTGTGTGCCATTGCGGGGAGAACATTGCCCGCAACGTGAAGGTACAAGAGGTGGTTGAGTCTTCCGGGGATATCCCCGGGACCGTGGTGACAGCCGATTACCCATACCTGTGCTCCGCCCCGGGTCAGCAGATGGTGATCGACGCTATCGAAGAGCACGACCTCGACCGGGTGGTGGTGGCCGCGTGCTCTCCCCAGTTGCACGAACCGACCTTTCGCGCGGCTGCCGCCCAGGCCGGGCTGAACCCCCATCTGTGCGAAATGGCAAATATTCGCGAACACTGCTCGTGGGTCCACCGCGACACCGAGCAGGCCAGCGCCAAGGCCTACCAGACCGTTGTCGCCGCCGTCGAGCGGGTCAAACGGTCGAGGCCACTCGACCCGATCGAGGTGCCGGTCACCAAGAGGGCATTGGTGATCGGCGCTGGTGTCGCCGGGATCCGCTCTGCCCTCGACATGGCCAACGCAGGCCATTCGGTGGTGCTGGTCGAACGCCAACCATCGATCGGCGGAAACATGTCCCGCCTGTCGGAGACCTTTCCCACCCTGGACTGTTCGCAGTGCATCCTGACGCCGCTCATGGTGCAGGTTTCTCGGCACCCCAACATCGAGCTCCTGACCTACTCCGAGATCGAGGAGGTGTCGGGCTATGTTGGCAATTTCAACGTCCGCATCCGCCGTAAACCGAGTTTCGTGGTGGCTGAAGACTGCACGGCCTGTGGAGATTGCGCCGAGGTCTGCCCGCAGCCGGGCGGCAATGAGTTCGATATGGCGTTGTCGAGCCGCAAGGCGATCTACATCCCATTTCCGCAGGCGGTGCCGTCCGTCTATACCCTCGATGCCGATCGTTGTCTGAACTCCAAGCTCGACTCGCCTACCGGGTTCAGGGTCCTCGCCTGCGTCAAGTGCGACGAGGTCTGCAAGCCTCAGTGCATCGATTTCGACATGCAGCCGGAGATCATCGAACGCGAGGTCGGCGTCATCGTCGCTGCAACGGGCTTCGACATGAAGCTCGGCCAACAAGCCGAGGAGTGCGGCTACGGCAAGCACGTCGATGTGATGGATGGCCTGGAGTTCGAACGCATGCTGTCGGCGTCCGGACCCACCGAAGGCGAGGTGCGGCGGCCATCCGACGGAGCGACACCGAAGGATGTGGTCTTCATCCAGTGTGTCGGCTCCCGCAACCCCGAGCATGGGGTGTCCTACTGCTCGCGCATCTGCTGCATGTACACGGCCAAACACGCCCTGCTGCTGCGCCACAAAGTGCCGGAATCGCGCGCCTATATCTTCTACATGGACATCCGCGCCGGCGGCAAGGGCTATGAGGAGTTCGTCCATCGAGCCATGGAGGAGGAGCGGGTGATGTACATCCGCGGCCGGCCCAGCCAGATCATCGAGGAAGACGGCAAGCTCAGGGTGCTCGGAGTCGACACCCTGTCCGGACGCACGGTGGAAATCGATGCCGACATGGTGGTGTTGGCGGCCGCCATGGAGCCGGCCGATCACGGCGAGATCGCGGGCAAGCTGCGGATCGCTGCGGACACCGACGGCTTCTTCAAGGAAGCCCATCCCAAGCTGAGGCCGGTCGAGACATTGACCGCGGGGATCTTCCTGGCCGGCACCGCGCAAGCGCCGAAAGACATTCCGGACACGGTGTCCCAGGCCTCGGCAGCCGCCTCCAAGGGCATGGAGATGCTGTCGAAAGATTTTCTCGAGCGCGATCCGTCGACCGCTCATGTCGACGAGTCCGCCTGCGCGGGCTGCTTCGAATGTCTGGCCGTGTGCCCCTACGGTGCGATCGAGCGCAAGGAGCTGCTCGACGCTCAGGGCGAGGTCTACCGCGAGGTGGCGGCGCCCAACCCGGCAACGTGCGAGGGTTGCGGGCTCTGCACCGTGACCTGTCGCGGCGGATACATCGACCTCGAGGGCTATACCGATGAGCAGGTCTTCGCCCAACTCGGGGCATTGGGCCCGCTGGCAGAGGAACTCGAACGATGACTGAAGCCAACGTCAGCGCCGCCCAAAGTGGAACCGGCTCCGCTCCCGAGAACTGGAAGCCCCACATCGTCGCCCTGGTCTGCAACTGGTGCAGCTACGCCGGCGCCGACATGGCCGGCACCACCCGTCTCGAGTACCCCGCCAACGTGCGCATGATGCGATTCCCCTGCACCGGCCGAATGAGCCCGCTGATGATCCTGCGGGCTTTCGAGCAGGGAGCCGACGGGGTACTGATTTCGGGCTGTCACCCCGGAGACTGTCACTACGTTCAGGGAAACCTGGTGGCCCGGCGCCGTTTCACCATCTTCAGATCGTTGATGGACTTCATCGGCATCGATCTCAAACGACTCCACTTCGCGTGGGTGTCAGCGGCCGAGGGCCACAAGTGGGCGAAGGTCGTCAGCGAAGTGACCGCTTCGGTCCAGGAGGCTGGGCCTCTGCCCAGCTTCGAGCATCCCGAGGGCTGGGGCGGCATCGACCTCCCTGAAATGACCGGCAGCGGCCCTCAGGATCTCGACGAGCAACAGCTCGATGCGATTCGTGCAAACCTGTGGAAGGCTGCGTCCGAGGTCTTAACGACTGAGCGTGCCGGCGTGGTCATCGGCTACGGCCCGGGCACCCTTCCTGGCCAGACGATCCCGGTCCTGATCACTGAGACCGCGGGCTGCGAAAAGCTCGAGTGGGGCCAGGGTTGCCGCAACAACCTCAGCACCTACGTCGGTTCAGCCCTCGAAAAGCACGAGCGGGTCGCAGTGGTGGCCAAGACATGTGATCTCGGCGCTATCAGCGGGCTCATCCGCGAGGGTCAGGTTAGGCCGGAGCAACTGCTGGTCATTGGGGTTCAGTGCCCCGGAGTTCGCGACGGTTCGGGCCTCGCCACCAAATGCCTTTCATGCTCCGGGGACCCCCATCCGATCTGTGACCTCGTTGTCACGGTCGAAGGTGTTCAAGAGAGCTGTGAGGATCCCTCGGCCGCTGCCCTCGACACGCCGGACGCACGCGACGAGCAGATCGCCTTTCTGGAGTCGTTGCCGCACGAAGAACGTTGGAAGTACTGGCAGAGGCAGTTCGGAAGATGCCTGCGTTGCTATGCGTGCCGCGCTGCTTGTCCCCTCTGTTACTGCTCTACGTGCATCAGCGACAAGCACCGTCCGCAGTGGGTCCCCACCTCTATCGACCACCCCGGAAACAGCACCTGGAACATCATCCGCGCGGTTCACCTGGCCGGGCGATGCTCTGGGTGTGACGAGTGCGCGCGGGTGTGTCCGGCCGACATCCGGCTTGATCTGATCAACCGCAAGCTTTCGCTCGAGGTTGAACGGCAGTACGGCAAGATCGGTCTGGATCCCGAGGAGAAGTCGGCACTGGTCGACTTTCGGATGGAAGATTCGGAGGAGTTCATCCTGTGAGGAGAGGTTGATGGAGTCATCGTGGAAGCTGACCGACGCTCAGCTCAGGGAGTGGTTGAGCGGTCTTCTTGACGGCAACAGCGTCGTCGCACCGATCGAAGAGGACGGAGTTCTGCTATTCCGCCCGATCGCATCGGAAGAACAAGCCGTCGTCAAACCGTCGGGCAAAACCAGGTGGTCGCCGAAAGAGTTCCTCTTCCCGCGGTCGGAGGCCTTGTATCGCTACAACTTCAAAGGTGGAACGGTTCAGCTTGAAGATCCGCCCGTGCCTGAAGAGCACCAGGTGCTTTTCGGGATGCGTAGCTGTGACGCCTCCGGGATCGTCCGTCTCGACGAGATCTTCCTGAGCGGCACCAAGGACCGCCTCTACGCCGCCCGCCGGGAGAACACGACGATCGTCTCGACGGCCTGTGCAGCGGCCGATCCGGAGTGTTTCTGCACAGCAGTCGGTTACTCACCGGTGGGTGAGGAGGGGAGCGATGTTCAGCTCGTGCCCCTTGGCGAGGACTGGATGCTGAGGGCGTTGACCGACAAGGGCCGGGACCTTGTTGGCGATGCCGGAGACGGCTGGACGAAGGCGACAGCAAAGGACAGCAAGCGCATCGCGGAGCTGGAGAAAACGGTCGCCGGGCAGATCGATCGGAGCCCGGTCAACCGGGAGTGGTCGCAGGTCCTCGAAGAGGGCTTCGAGCACGGCGCCTGGGACCGGCTCGCCCAACACTGTCTGGGTTGCAGCGTGTGCGCGTACGTGTGCCCCTCCTGCTCGTGCTTCGACATGAACCACGAGGCCAACGCGTGGTGCGGAGTGCAGTGCAGATCGTGGGACGCCTGCACCTTCCCACTCTTCACCCACCACGCTTCCGGCCACAACCCGCGCGAGACAAAGCAAGAGCGGTATCGACAGCGGGTGCTTCACAAGTTCGCGTTCAGAGAAGAGGACGACGAGCCATTCCGTTGCGTGGGATGTGGACGCTGCGTGGCGCTGTGTCCGGCCGGGCTCGACATCGTCAACACGGTGACCGCGGCGGTCGAGGCTATTCGGGAGGAGGGCGCCGATGCCGCTCGCTGAAGCAGTAGCCAATCCCTATCAGCCGAGCCTGGTTCGGATCCACGACTATTCGGACGAGACTCCCGACGTCAGGACCTTGCGGTTGCAGTTTGTCGACGATAACGAGGCCGGAGCGTTTGCCGGTTGGGAGCCGGGCCAGTTCGGTCAGTTCACCGTCTTTGGCGCCGGCGAGTCGGTCTTTGCCCTCGCCAACGCCCCTTGGCGGCCGAACGGAGACCAGAAGACCGCCCCCACCATCGAGTGCACCTTTCGCATGGTCGGCAAGGTGACCTCGGCCCTGCGCGCGATGTCCAAAGGACAGGTCATCGGCTTCCGCGGCCCCTACGGCAACCACTTCCCGGTTGATGACTGGAAGGGCAAGGACCTCGTTTTCATCGGTGGGGGAATCGGCATGGCGGCCCTGCGCTCGGCAATGTTGGACGTCATCGATCGCAAGTCGGAATTCGGCGAGATCGTTATCCTCAACGGCGCGCGGTCGGTAGGCGACATGGTCTACACCGAAGAGATGCCAAGCTGGCAGGAGGTCGATGGTGTGAAAGTGGTGCGAACCGTTGACCCGGGAGGCGAAACCGACGATTGGGACGGCGAGGTTGGTCTCCTGCCCAACGTCTTCGAGGGCCTCGGTCTCGATCCGGATGGGCGCATCGTCATCGCCTGCGGCCCGCCGATCATGCTCCACTACCTCTTCCTCAGTCTCGGCAAGGTCGGGTACTCGCCCGACCAGGTGGTAACAACCTTAGAAAACAAGATGAAATGCGGTATCGGCCACTGCGGTCGATGCTATGTCGGGCCCTTCTCGGTGTGCCGGGACGGCCCGGTCGTGACGTGGGCCGAGCTGAACGAGCTGCCGAAGGACTATTGATGGATCCGCGAAACCTCGCCGGATAGGGATCGGAGCTTCATGGTCATGAATGCCAGAATCAGACCCGACTGGGATATCAGGGACGCCATCCTCGAAATGGGCGGCACCGACGCCTACAAGTGCTACCAGTGCGGCAAATGCATGGCGATGTGTCCGTGGACTCATGTCGAATCGGTGGTCTTCCCCGTGTATCGGACGCCGCAATCCGTCAAGCTCGGCGCCATCATGTCGTCGGAGGACACCGACGAGATCGAGCGCGAAGTCACCGAGGTCTACCGTTGCGTGGGCTGCGAGTCGTGCAGCACCTGGTGCCCGCACGGCGTCCACATGCCCGACATCATGCGGGGCATCCGCCGAATCCTGGTCGAGTTCGGATCCTATCCGTCCGAGCTTTCGGAGGCAGTGTCCCGGATCCACAGCTCGGGGAATCCCTTTGGCGAACCGAGGGAAAATCGGGCGGCGTGGACAGAGGGGGCGGAGGTGCCGCCCTTCGAAACCGGGATGGACTACCTCTATTCGCCGTGCTGCGTGCCGGCCTACGACCCGCGCGCGGTCAAGGTGGCGAAGGCTTCGGTTGAAGTCCTGAAAGCTGCAAACGTCAGCTTCGGGATCCTCGGCGACGGCGAGTCCTGTTGCAGCGAGGCGATTCGCAGGGCCGGCGCCGAGGAGGTCTTCCAGGAAGTTGCCGGCGCCAATGTCACAGCCTTCAGCGAGGCCGGTGTGAAGAAGGTGGTGACGACCTCGCCGCATTGCCACCGGACCTTCGACCAGGAGTACGGAGAGCTCGAAGCGGACTTTGAGAGCGTCCACCAGACACAGCTCTTCGCCAAGCTCATCGAGCAGCAGCGGCTCGAACCGAAGAATGCACTCGAAAAGAAGGTCGTGTATCACGACCCGTGCGCGCTCGGCCGCGGCTGCGGTGTCTACGATGAACCGCGCGGGGTCCTCAAGAGCATTCCCGGGCTCGAGCTGGTGGAGATCCCAAACTACTCGCGCGAGTACAGCCTGTGCTGTGGGGGCGGCAGCGGCGGCGTGTGGCTCGAGCGGCCCAAGGGCGAACGATTCTCGGATATCCGCGTCCAGCAAGCGGCGGCGACCGGTGCCGAGATCCTGGCCGTGGCCTGTCCCTACTGCCTGCAGATGTTCGAGGATTCGGTCAAGACGATGGACCTCGAACTCGAGGTCAAGGACGTCAGCGAGCTGTTGGCCGCGGCTTTGTAGTCTGCCCTGAGAAACGCCACCGCGACCCGAAATTGGGTGTGGTGCGGTGCCGAGGTCTTGAGGCCAGCGGGTTGCTGCATTACATTGTATTCAGAGTTCCAGAAATAGGGGCGCTCCAGCCCTCCGAAAGAACGCGTCCCGGATCGGTGGTCAGCATGGAATGTATCAGCTGCGTCCGCATATTCGAGGAGGTTGGGGATGCCTTCAACTCGACCCTTGGAACCGAGGAAAAGCTCGAAAAGGTAGCCAGAGCAATCGTCAAGTACCTGAAAATCAAGGCGTCCCACTTCCGAGTTCTCAGTCGTGATCAGCGGAGCCTCGAGCACGTCGCGTCCTTCGGGCTCAGCAGGAAATTTCTGGACAAGGGCGCGGTGTACGCGGAGAAGAGCGTCGCCGAAGCGCTCAAGGGGCACCTCGTCATGGTCGAGGACTGTGCCGACGACCCGCGGATCCAGTTTCCGAAAGAGCACGCTGAAGAAGGCATCGTGTCATTGCTAACCGTCCCGCTCAGCGCGCGCGGCAACGTCATCGGAGTCATGCGCCTCTCCTCTGGAGAAAGGAGAGAGTTTTCCGAACAGGAGTTGACGGCCATCAAAACCCTCGCCTCCTTCTCAACCAGCGCCATCACCCACTCGATGTTCCATGACATCCTCGGCGAGGTCGCCGCGGCCGCGCGGTCGTCGCTCGATCTGAAGGAGGTCCTCGAGTCAACTGTGCGGGTGGTGTGTGAGAGCCTGCGCGTCAGGGGCAGCACGATCCGGCTTCTCGACAGGCGCGGGAACCTCGAGCTGCGAGCGGCCTTTGGTCTGAGCCAGAAGTACCTGGAGACTGCGTCGACCGACCCGGGCGAAGCGGTGTCCGACGCTCTGGAGGGAACGTGTGTGGCGATTCTCGATGCACATGCGGACCCCCGAATTCGACATCACGATGAGATGGCGAACGAGAAGATCTCCTCGGTGTTGTTCGTACCGCTGATGAGTCGTGAAAAGGTGATTGGAGTGCTTTCGGTCTACACCCACAACCCCTACACCTTCTCCGATGATGAGAAGGAGCTCATGACGGCGCTCGGAGAGCAATGTGCGCTGTCGATTCGCAACGCACAGATGTACCACACCATCAAACGCAGGTACCAGGATGTGGTGGACGAGTTCCAGGTGTGGTTCGAGCATTACCAGACGTATCCTGTGAGGAAAAATGACCGCATCTGAGCCAGTTGACCAGGCGGCCATTAAGATTCTGCGTCTCGATACCTGGCGCTTCGGCGACCGAGGCCGCATCTTGTATATAAGAACAACTTAGAAAAGCTCACGGCTGCGGTGAAGCACTGTTCGCTCCGGCGTTGCCGTGGCGAAAGGGGGGCTTCATGGCGGGGACCATCGCTACACCACAATTCGTGGCAGATATCGAGAAAAACCTAACGCTGAAGGATGGACGGCAGGTGACGGTGCGGAGCATGCACCCGACCGATGTCGAAAGCTCGTACGAGTTTTTTTGTGCCCTCCCCGAAGAAGACCGCAAGTATCTTCGAGTTGACGTGACCCGTCGCAGGATGGTGGAACGACGTACCACCGAGGTCGACCGAAGCCGGATCGAGCGCCTGGTGGTGGTGCACGATGACGAGATCGTGGCCGATGGGGCGCTGCATCTCGAGGGCCACGGGTGGGGTGATAACATCGCGGAGATCCGCTTGATCGTGGCCCACGATTGGCAACGAACCGGACTCGGCACGTTGCTCGCACGAGAACTCTTCCACCTCGCGTCCCAGAGCCGGGTCGATCGCATCATGGCGCGGCTGATGCGTCCTCAGGCCGGTGCGCACCGCATCATGAAGCGCCTCGGTTTCAGCGAGGAGTTCCTGATTCCAGAACATGTTCGGGATCAGGACGGCACGTGGCAGGATCTCATTATCATGCGTTGTCCTCTCGAGGACCTGTGGCAGGAGATGGAGTCGAACTTCCATTCTTCGGACTGGCGCCGGCACAGGTAGGAGAGCGGGCGCTCAGGGAGGGCGGTCAGCCTTCGCCATTCTCCGGGTCGGCGGTCTCACCGAAGAAGTTGACACTTTCGTAACGCGAAGCGTCCTCACCAAAACGGTTGACGCCGTCTCGTGCCCTCAAGAAGGTGGCCTGTTCGCCGAAGACGCGTGAAAAGCTGACCCGAACCATCAGCTCATTATCGGATTCGGTCAGAATGTCGACCAGTTTTTCGTCGAGGCTGGAGGTCAAGTCGGAGCGGCACATTGGACACCGGAAAGTGTAGATCTTGCCTTCCTCGAATTTCATTGATCGTGAGTGGACGACCGAGTATTCACCGAGTTTGGCGCTCAGGAGAACCAATTCACGGTCGACGCCGTTTTCGACAAGAAAAATGACCTTGGTGCCGGGGTTGAGCATTCGGCGGCAGTGCGGGCAGAAGTACGAGCGACCCATATATCCCTCCAAAAGGCGACCGCGATGAGTGTCGCGATCGCCTACCCGATAATTCTATCCCTTTTGACAGCCACCAAAGAAAAGAGTTGAGTTTTGAGTTATGAATTTCGAGTTTCCACCCGCCTCTCACTTCGGAAAGACGACCCAATCACCGCAACTCAAAACTCAAAACTAAGAACTCAAAACTGACTGTGCCGCGGTAAATCAGTGGATAATACTCCCGTGACCTCCGCAGACCACATGCTCGCCATCGACTTTGGCACCCAGAGCGTACGTGCCCTGCTCTTCGACCCACGAGGCGGCCTGGTGGCCCGGAACAAGGTCGATGTCGAACCCTACTTCTCCGACCGTCCAGGGTGGGCTGAGCAGGACCCGATCTATATGTGGCGGTCGCTGTGCGAGGCCTGCCAGGGCCTGTGGGATCAGAGCCCGGTTGCAAAGGAGGTTGTGGCCGGCGTAGCGCTCACAACTCAGCGGGCGACGATGATCAACGTCGATGCGGAGGGCGAACCCATGCGCCCCGCCATTATCTGGCTCGACCAGCGGCGGACCGAGGGATTGCCTCAGGTCAGTGGTCTGTGGGGAATGGCCTTCCGGGCGGTGCGAATGCGTCAGACCGTGGCCTACTTCCAAGCTGAGGCAGAAGCCAACTGGTTACAACGCCACCAGAGGGAGATCTGGGACCGGACCCACAAGTACCTCTTCCTTTCCGGGTTTCTGGCGCACCGCCTCAGTGGCCGCTTTGTCGATTCAGTGGGTTGCCAGGTCGGCTATGTTCCTTTCGACTACCGTCGCCTTCGGTGGGCCGGGTCCCGAGATTGGAAGTGGCAGGCGATTCCAGTCAAACGAGAGCTTTTGCCGAAGTTGGTGCCACCGGGTGGGCAGATGGGTGAGATCACCAGGGCGGCCGCCGAAGCGACGGGAATTCCTGCGGGCACCCCCTTGATCGCCGGTGCCGCCGACAAGGCTTGCGAGGCACTCGGTGCGGGCTGTATCGAGCCCGATGTCGCCTGTCTGAGCTATGGCACCAGCGCGACCATCAACACCACCCACCAGCGGTACGTCGAGCCGGTGCCCATGCTGCCGCCTTTCCCGGCGGCGGTGCCGAACGCCTACAGCCTCGAGGCGCAGATCTACCGCGGTTACTGGATGGTGTCATGGTTCAAACGGGAGTTTGGCCTTCGCGAGATGCGAATCGCCGAAAAGCGCGGGATCGAGCCGGAGGAGCTGTTCGACGAGCTTGTCGCCGCCGTCCCGCCCGGATCCATGGGCCTGGTGCTGCAGCCCTACTGGTCGCCGGGGGTCAAGGTCCCCGGCCTGGAGGCCAAAGGCGCCGTAATTGGTTTCGGCGACGTCCACACCCGAGCCCACTTCTACCGCGCCATCCTGGAAGGGCTGGCCTATGCCCTGCGCGAAGGTGGCGAGCGCTGTCAGCGGCGCAGCGGAGTCACGCTCTCCGAGATTCGGGTGGCCGGAGGCGGTTCGCAGAGCGACGCCGCGATGCAGATAACTGCAGACGTTTTCGGTATGCCTGCGTCGCGGCCCCATGTCTACGAGGCCTCTGGTCTGGGTGCTGCAATTGACGCAGCGGTGGGTGTGGGCGTGCATCCCGACTTCACCACCGCGGTCAAAGAAATGACCCACGTCGGCGACACCTTCGATCCCGATCCCAAAAACCGCGCGATCTACGAAGGGCTCTATCGCGAGGTTTACCTCAAGATGTACCGGCGTCTGCAGCCGATGTATCAGAAGATTCGTTCTATCACGGGTTACCCGCCCTAACCCATGCAGAATGCGTTGAGTTTGTTGCCGTCCAAGTCTCGGAAGTAGGCGGCGTAGAAACCACTATCCCCGCGTGGACCAGGTTCGCCCTCGTCACTTCCCCCAAGGTCTATGGCCTTTTGGTGAAGGGCATCTACCTTTTCACGGTTGTCGACGGCAAGGGCAACCATCACTCCGTTTCCCACGCTGGCGGCTTTGCCATCAAACGGTTTTGTGACAGATAGTGCCGGCTGGTCAGGAGCGACAGCCCACGCGACGAACTTTTCTGATTCCATCATGCGACTTGCGCCAATCTCCTGGAGAAGAGCGTCATAAAACTCAGCCGCGCGGTCGATGTCGTTGGTGCCGATTGTCACGTATCCAATCATGATTGCCTCCTCAGTCTCTTCAAAATGAAACTATTTCCTCACCAGCCGGGCCTTCGCCGATGAGCCAGAATCCTCTCAGATCATATCGAACCGGCACGCGCAGCGCGGGTTCGGTTCCACTGGAGTGAAGTCTCAGGCTTGTTCCTCTTCGGTGGAATCGGGCGCGTCACCCCGGCTCCGTCGAACCCACGCGGCTCCCACAAAAATCGCACCGCCCACGAGCCCGAGCAACATGTCCAGGAGAGTATCCCCCAACCCCTTTTGAGTGTTGGTACCAAGATACCTGTCGGACAGAAACTCCGCGAACTCCCAGAGAAGGGCGCAGGCCGCTGTCGAAGTCAAGGTGAGCGCTGCAATCGCATTGAAGTCGGGCCGTCCGAAAGTGCCGGAACGAGCAGAGATGGAATAGGCCGTCCAGAGAAAGAAAGTGATCGCCAATCCCCCGAGGAGGTGCATCGGAACATCAAGGGGAGGAAACGCCGCGTACGCGCCGACGCCGTGCCACAGGATCATGTGCGCCGCGAACACCAGAATGGGTGCCCAACCTGCTCTCCAGAGAGATTTGACGAGATCAATCATGACATCAGCGCGCCGTCCTTGCGCCAAATCCAGCTTAGCCTGCTCCGATGCCAGGGGTTTTTTTGGGCATCGCAATGAACAGGTCCTCCACCTTTTTCCTGGCCCAGGGTGTCTTGCGCAGGAATTTCAGGCTGGACTTTACTGAGGGGTCGTTTTTGAAACAACGAATGTCGATACGTGTTCCCAACTCACTCCAGCCATAGCGCGAAACCAGAGAATTCACGATCATTTCCAGGGTCTGACCGTGGAGTGGGTCATTGGCATGTTGATCATCCATGAAGAGGGCTTTGTCTTTCTGTTGAAATCTCGTGATGACACTTGACGGCCGCCGGAACGCGCTGAGTGGCCTGAGAAAAATCCTGACTCATTTAAGTTCAAGAGATCATTCAACTGTAGAACCAGGCCAGACTTCAAATTCAGGGCCGTCGAACTGTAGAAACTCAACCGGAGCCCCGTTGTCGATGCCGAACGCTACCGTCACACCTTCACTTGGGCTGTTCGGCTGAATGAGAACTTCCCTTCCATCAACAGCGGCATCAAGATCCTTTACAACGAACGCGACATGTGGGACTGTCTTCACAAGGTCTGGAAACGGTGCATCCGCATCAAAACGGAGCCACTCCACACCGAACTGGCTGATTCGGAACCCTGACACATACATCTTGAACTTGTCCAGGTACACCTCGCCTTCCCGAGGTTCGCTGGTCGGTATGCCCACGTGGTGGTATCTGAAGGATTCGTTCAATAATCTGCCTTCCTGTTGAGTCGCCTAACGGTTCGAGTGTAACGGCTCCCAGCATATCTCGGGATCGGCAGGAACGAGACGCTAGGTAAATTTATCTGGTGGTCTCATGAATATCTCCAATATGGATATCAGTTTTGACTTGATCCAATTGACTGGAGAGTATTTCAAGGTTCTCGATGATTCCATTCTGACGTTGGCCACCACGAGAAACATGAAGAGTGGTGCGTCATCCGATAGCGATAACGACTCATGACCCAGGTATCATCACCACATGAAAGCCACCGCCGTTGCCCACCCGAACATCGCCCTGATCAAGTACTGGGGCAAGAGCGATGTGGAGCAGAATATCCCAGCGGTGGGTTCGCTGTCGATCACGCTGGACGGGCTGACCACGACGACCTCGGTCATCTTCGATTCTGAGCCGGGGGAAGACGAATTCCTTCTCGGCGGCCGCAAGGCACCAGGGATGGCCGGCCGAGTGACCCGCTGCATCGACCTCGTGCGTGATCGAGTCGGCGTCCGTATCAGGGCGAAGGTAGAGAGCGACAACGATTTTCCGACAGCCGCCGGGCTCGCTTCGTCGGCGTCGGGTTTCGCGGCCCTGGTGACTGCAGCCGATGCGGCATTGGGCGCGGGTATTTCACGGGTCGAGCTTGCGGACATGGCGCGCAGAGCATCGGGATCTGCGGCGCGATCAATATTCGGCGGTTTTGTAGAGCTGAGTCTGACTCCGAATGGCCCCCTCCAAACCGAGACTCGGCAAATCCTCGAGTCTTCGGACTGGCCGCTTCGGGTGGCGGTCGCGGTGACCGATATCGGGCCCAAGGAGATCGGCTCCACCGAAGGCATGGTCCGGACCGAACGGACGTCTCCTTTTTATGCGAGCTGGGTGAACTCCTCAGAGAAAGATCTCGCCGAGGCGAGGGGCGCGATAGCGCGGCACGATTTCGAGGCGCTTGCCGACGTCAGCGAATCGAGCTGCCTCAAGATGCACTCTGTCATGCTGTCGGCGCGGCCAGGGCTGGTGTACTGGAACGGCGCGACAGTGGGGTGCATCCGGAGGGTGCGGCAGCTACGCGCGGACGGTGTGCCGGTCTTCTTCACCGTCGATGCCGGCCCCCAGGTCAAGGCGGTCTGCGCACCCGAAGCATTCGATCGAGTGGCCGCAGAGCTTGCGGAGGTCGACGGCGTCAAGCAGGTGCTGACGAGCGGGCTTGGCGAGGGGGCGCGGGTGGTCTCGGGCTGATGGACAGGATCGAGGTTTCTGCTCCCGGAAAGCTGGTTCTTTTTGGAGAGTATGCGGTCCTCTTCGGAGCTCCGGCCGCAGTGGCAGCGGTCAATCGACGGGCGGTCGCCACGCTGCGTCCTTTCGCAGGCAGCGGGTGGGAGATCGCGGCGCCAGGTCTCGTAGCCCAACGGGCACGGCTCGAAGTGGAGCCCGACAACACAGTGCGCTGGCAAGACGAGAAGCTCGGGCGCGACGCATTCGGTCTGATAGATTCGCTGCTGCGCGGGATCGGCGAGTCCGGCTCGGTCGATCTCGTAAAACTGCCACCGCTGGCGGCGACTCTCGATACGAGAGCATTTTTTGAAAGCGCGGGTGGCTGGGAATCCAAGCTCGGGCTTGGATCGAGCGCAGCCCTGACAGTTGCTTTCGCTTCTGCGCTCGAGATCTGCGCCGGCGGTGGGCCGACCACTGGGGCGGGAGATCGGCTCCAGGGATTGGTGGAACTCCATCGGGGGGTTCAGGGAGGGGCCGGTTCCGGGATAGATGTTGCGGCGAGCCTGCTCGGAGGCGTCGTCCGATTTCGCCTTGCCGACGACGGGTCGGTGGCAGAGGCGGTCCCCCTGGATCTGCCGCAAGATCTGCGGATGGTCTTCGTGTGGACCGGGCGTGCCGCCAGCACCGGTGATTTCCTGGGGCGACTCCGAGCCCGCCGCGAGGAGAGGCCTCAGGAAGTCAATCCCGTCCTCGACAAGCTCGGTGAGGTCTCAGCGGGTGGCGTTGCAACCCTTGCCAACAACGATACCGGTGGATTCTTAGATGCAGTCGACGCTTTCTGGGGGGTACTCGATCGGCTCGGTAATGCGATCGCGGTGCCGATCGTCTCTGACGAACATCGAGCTCTTCGACGAATTGCAGTCGACAGCGGCGTCCGTTACAAACCGAGTGGTGCGGGTGGTGGTGATTTTGGAATCGGTTTCACCACCGACGAAGACGCGGCAGCCGAGTTTAGGAGGCGTGCCGAGACGAGTGGCTTCCAGGTCCTGGATTTGAGTCTTGATCACGCCGGTCTTCTGGGGGCTTCGACGTGATGCGACGCCTGCGCAGGTTTGGCTCCTACCTGCTCGGAAAATCGGACGAGGTCCAGGATCTCGATCTCAAGGATCTGTTGATGGCCAGGGTCATCCTCGAAATCCACCGAAAGCGCGTGCGCAAGGAGTTCGTGTATCTTCCCCTCGGCCACCTCGAGCCGATCCACAAGCTCGATCGCCCAAACGCGGTCCGGGTTACCGAGGCGAGGGTCGAGGCCCTCGGGCCGCATCGGGAGCGACTCCTTGCTAACGGACGGCTGACGTGCGACGACCTCGCCGAGATTCTGCCCTCGGTGTCCTGGATCAAGACCGTTCGCGAGGACGACCAGTCCTATCTCGCGTACGAAGGCAACGGCCGCCTGGCTGCGCTGCACACGGTGTTTGGACCTGAAGCGGACCTGAAGGTCGAGGTCGAGCTCTACCACTTCCGGAAACCGAAGAAGATCCTGCGCCGGCTGAACCGCCTCCGGCGGTTGAATGGTCTCCTCTGAGCCTGTTTTCGGCATCGAAGAGTGACCGATCAGGTTGCGACAGTGTACCCTTTGGGCGACACGAAGAGGAGGCAACATGAAGGTCGAGAAACCCAACAGGGTCAGCCGGAGTTTCACGCAATGTCTGGGCTCGCCACCGGCGGTGGTCTTCGAGCTGCTGTGCCCGGTGCGCGAGGCCGAGTGGGTCAACGACTGGAGACCGAAGCTGGTGTTGTCGGACTCGGGCTTTGCCGAACCGGGCTGCATATTCATCACGCCGGGGATCCCCGAGGATGCTTTGTGGCTGATGACGGAATATGATCCGGACGCCTACCGACTCGAGATCATCAAAATGATCCCCGGGGTGGTGGTGGGGCGGATTTCAATTTCCCTTGCGGCGGCCGGTGACGACGGTTGCACCGCCGAAATCACCTATGCCTACACTTCGATCTCCGACCATGGCGACCGGGCGCTGGAAGAGTTCACCGATGACCATTTCAAGGGCTTCATGGAAATCTGGGAGAAGGAGCTCAACCACTTCCTGAGCACGGGCACCAAGTTCGAGATCCTGGAGTGAAGGCGTTGAGCCTCACGGTGCTGTCAGGTGAGTTCTCCGTGTGGCGCCTCGCCGCGGATGCCCCGCTGCCTCCTTCAGAACCCGGCAGCTTTCTTTCGATGACCCGAACCAGCGATGAACTGTCGGTCGTGTCGCAATCGACAGATGTTCCTGAGGGCGCTCTGGCCGAAGTCGGCTGGCGCTGTCTACGAGTAGAGGGTCCGTTACCCTTCGAGATGATGGGTGTCCTCGCCGCGCTCAGCGCACCGCTGGCAAAAGCAAAAGTGCCGATTTTTGTAGTGTCCACGTACGACACCGACTACCTTCTCGTGAAGGCGGCGGATTTGGAACGAGCGTGCGCGATCCTGAGAGACGAAGGGCACGTAGTGGCCCTTTGAACCTGGGTCGTTGGGCCCCCCCCCCCCCCCGCCCGCCCCCGCC
>Ga0316198_10000092_pt1 | contig 36789 bp, 37 predicted proteins | sample OudBieAanoxic_MG_FD_204935 | JGI IMG/M metagenome (GOLD analysis project Ga0316198, IMG submission 204935) | Coastal sediment microbial communities from Oude Bieten Haven, Netherlands - site A anoxic | ecosystem: Environmental > Aquatic > Marine > Coastal > Sediment | place: Netherlands... | reverse complement strand
AAAACTAATGACCATATAGAGACAGCTATGAAAACGCTCCAAAATACCATCATAATTGAAGGGGTGAAAAATGGAGTAAAAACATCCATTAGGTTCCAGAAAAATGCAGTCCCTAATAAAACCGTAAGGCTCGTGAAATAAGTAGCCCATAAGTTCTTCTGGCTTACAGAGTGCTCTTGCTCGATTGTTGCCATTATTTGTTTACGAGAACGCCTCGCATCAGCGGCGCGGCTCTGCCGCGTCCGACTGCATGCGCTTGTTCAGGTGTGTTGGCAGATTCTTTGTGACGGTTGAGAAAAAGACATTTGAGTTCGGTGATGCAAATTCAGTAAACCAAAAAATCATGATTTCTTGATTTTTGCGTGTTTCTTGGGTTCGTTGGCATCAGTCATATCATTTCGATACCAACTTCTTGCATTTATATCACCGCGCCAACCAAAAATCGCATAAAAAGGCTCATCTGATGACCTAATCGAGTGACTGATATCAGAATAATGTAAAACAACCTCTCCAGAACTTTTTAACTCAAAATCGCTATCGGCTCCAACTTTAAATTCCGGGTCACCGGTAAGTACAATATAGAATTCCTCGGCTGGGTGTGCGTGTTCAGGATAGGTTGTATGTGGCCCGAGAAGAAATAATCCCAAAATAATTTCCTTATGAAAAAGGCGACCATCAGGCCCTATGCCTTCCCCATTTGCGAATACGGGTAAGAAAGATTTGCTCCAGGAGTCTTCCTCATAGAACTCAGTCCAGCGAACATGGCCGAAAGCCTCTTTGGCAGCACCATAAATTTCGGAAAGGTCATCTGGCACATCCGCACCAAGTACAATGGGAGCGTATTCTAGTCCTCTTACTGTTCTTTCTCTTTTAAATTGCACGGGTAAATCACTTTCGATAGTCGATTCGAGATCATTTGCAAATGATTGTGCTAGGGAAAAGTCGGTATCATTAGAGCACTGCATTGCCCTCAAATGGTCTCTCGATATTTTTGCTAGTTTGTAAAGTGGGTTATTGTTCATTATCAGTAAAGGACGAGATATAAAATTGGCACAATTGAGTATCGAACGCCGCCGGTGAGCAGCGGCCCTAATTCAGACAAATCTTGCACGGCCTTTACGTAAAACCGCTATCTTCACGCCTCCTGCTCTACTGGTTTGTTAGCCCATAGTTTTGACCATAAGGGTTGCCGATCTAAAAGGAAATCCTACGAACAAGATCAACGGCCATAGTGTTTGCGTCTTGACTGCAACGAATCCAAGACGTTCATAAAGGGCTTTAGCTCTTGGATTAGTATCAATGACTTCAAGTGAAATCGTTCTAATTCTTGTTTTCAACACAGCTTGTTCCAGCAAATCAAACAAATGTGATCCGATGCCTTTGCCCCTCATTTCACCTGCCACGGCGACACCATCGACATAAAGTTCATCTGTACCGATTGTATGGTGAAGTATCGCCAAACCTCCCGTGCGAAGAATGCCACCAAAATTTCCATATATCTTGACCATAGTTTTCAGACTTGGGTTCACAAATCCACGCTTGTTTGTCTGAATACCCATTATGCCAACAAGCTTCCCATTACAGAAGGCCACTATGCATTTATCGGTCGCGATATTGCTTGCTAGTGCTTCTTGAGCTCTGCCATCGTTGCCGAGAATGGGCTCAAGCTTTTCTTTGAGCGCGTTGAAATAGAGCCGGATCGCTGAAACTTTAAAATCATCAGGTAAATAGTCTAAATAATCGATTTGCATCATTTTAGTAGGCTAACGCTGCGGATAACCTGACGCAGGGGCCTTTGCAAACTATATAAATGCCAGGATATTTCAATTAACCGAAAACTTGCTAAGTGGCACTGCCCCTGCGATCAGGTGCACTCGCATTGTTAGGTCTTGATAACGTCATAACTTATTGTAAACCATTGAGAAATCGACAAGCATTATTCACCATCAGTGTATCGCCCAACTTCTTTTACAAAATCATCAGGATCAGCAAAAGATGATAGATAGAGTCTATTGTCGATATTTGAATAATGCCCACTTGCGGAAATCAGTATGTCTGGAGCATCGTCTCGATCAATGTCTGCAACCCATTGCAACCAGGACAGGGCATCTCCAGCTTTTGGGTATACACAAAGCAATTGTTTTTTATCCCCATGTTTCATATAAATAGACATATCATTTTTCTTGTCATATGAATAACTCTCAAACGACGGATTGCTTTGGATTCCCAGGTTCAACCATAACGCTCACCGGTTGCCGATAGGTAAACCCCAAGACACGTTTTGTTTTATGAACTGGGCACCCGGCAAAGTGCCAGGTGCGGCATGGTCCTCTCCGTCTCCTGAACACGATTGTTAGCAGTTTATTCGACAGTTTTAAATAATGGTTCAAGGTCATCCTTGAATGTAACGCCGTTCACTTTCCACTTATCCGATGGGCGATAAAACGTAATGAGCCAATAGATCGCATGATTTTGGAATTTGTGAAGATAATAATATCGTATGAAAGATTTACCTAATTTTTCTTCACGGATAAATTCTTTCCCAGTTGAAATACCAAAACGTTGATCCACAATAGGCCATTGGGTTGCAATTTGGTTTGCTAAGCCATCAATTTCAACCTCTGGTAGTGGCCAGTATGGTTTTGCTAATGCCAAACCTTCTTGGAACTCTTTCTTAACAAAATGATTTATCATTTTATCTGAGAGTAACTTGGTTTGATCGGTAGAATCGATTGAATCTGCAAAGGAAACGCTCGTGATCAAGAAAAACAAAAGGACTATGGCGAATCTTTTTGTCATTATTCCTCCTATCTATTATTTGACTGCTAACGTATGCGGGTAACCAGCGGGACACAAGGTTTTCAAGATAGCACAGTAATAACGTAAAGCCGCCTATTTTTTCCCGTCTGGTTAATCCGCCTGGTTAGGCATTGTCTTTATCAGCTGGATAATACCGATGGGCCATTTCCCACGCTATTAAGACTCTTAACCATTGATTATCAGTTCACTTTGCCCTGATAATAGATTTAGATTGAATTATTAAAATCAACCTGATACCCATTGGAAAAAATTGGACGATAGAAAACCTTAAAACTTAATGATATCAGCTATGTCGGCACAAAACAATCGTAAATTACTAGATGAAGTTCGGAATTTCATGCGCCTTTATCATTATTCGATCCATACCGAAAGAGCCTATTGCGGTTGGATAAAAAAATATGTTCAATAGCTCGTCGTAAAGCGCATGTATGGCAGCGGGTTGCGCATATCGGAAGCGATCCTGCTGCGCCTGCAAGATATTGATTATGATCTGAAAACAACCACCGTTCGCTCCGGAAAAGGCGCCAAGGACCGGATAACGACCTTTCCGTTTTCAATCATCCCATTTTTGCAGGATCACTTAACCAAAGTAAAAAGCATCCATGAAAATGACCTGGCCAAAGGCTATGGCGCCGTCTTTATGCCCTATGCCTTGGCTCGAAAATACCCCAATGCCGCCAAAGAATGGGGCTGGCAGTATGTTTTCCCAGCCAGGACCCTTTCCACTGATCCGAGAAGCGGTGTGACCCGGCGCCATCATATCGACCCCAGTGTCATCAATAAGGCCATAAAGGCGGCGGCTGGCAAAGCCGGGCTGATCAAAAGAATCAGCGCGCATACGTTTCGGCACAGTTTTGCAACCCATCTTTTACAGCGCGGCAATGACATCCGGACCATCCAGGCACTTCTGGGCCACTCGGATGTTTCGACCACGATGATTTACACCCATGTCCTGCAGCAAGGGGGTCAGGGGGTGCCAAGCCCTCTGGATGATCTCGATTGTTGATATCCCCTGTTTCAGCCCGCTAGCTCCCCGCCTTGCTCAGCGAAAAATAAAAAACCCCGCTCTCATTTCCGAGATGCGGGGTTTCTATTCATATAATCCACTATGATTGTGGATAGAATTTAAGATGCGGTGATTTCAGAAAACCAGATCTTTATCGATCACCGTTCCTGATTTGATGACGGCCTGGGAGGCCTGCCGGTTTTTAATGGTTACTGAGCCCTTGATGGTCACGTTTTTTTCAAAGCGCACATCACCCTCAACAGTCAGCGAATCGCATTCCACCAGGGAGGGAGCTCCATCAGCAAAGCGATGGTCAAGATCGTCGATTTTGCCGTAGAAGTCCGGGTCCAGCTTTACCTTGGTTGCCTCCGGTTTGTTGTTTTTGATTCGAATGGGGTTGATTCGCAGGCTTTCGTCTTCGGCATAGACAAAACAATCGGAGCGGACCGCCAGTAGATCGTTGCAGGTTTTGACGGGATAGAAACGGGTGCGGGGAACGTTTACCGCAGTTGCGCCTTCAAAAAGAGATATGGCCGCCCCCATGGCGGACTCTATTTGATAAACCGGTGGACTGGTTTTATCCCGCGGGTCCAGGGTTTTGGGGTTGAGGATTAAGGGCAGGTGGATCATTTTTCTTTGATCGAAAAGGGTTTTTAGCGCTTTTAAATTGATCCAGACACTATTGGTATTGAAAAAGCGGTAGCGTTCAATGTCCTGAAATGCGTCGAGTTCATCTGTGGGGCACTGGGCGGCTTCCCTTAAAATCAGGCGGCCGTTTTTATGGCGGGCCAGGTGGCCGCCTTTGATATCCGCCGGTGTTTTTTGCGCCACTTCCATCATAAATGGGAACTGATGGTGGGCAAAATAGCCTAAGAGCGATTCATCCAGACGCGCGCCCAAATTGTCGGAATTGGAAATAAAGGCATACTGAATGCCGTCATCCAGCAGCGATTGCAGCATTCCGGAGGTTAAAAGGGCGGTGTAGACATCGCCGTGGCCCGGCGGGTTCCATTCCAGAACCGGTTTGGGGGGCCAGGTTGCCGGTGAAAAGTCCTGCTGGAGGATTTTAGGAAATTTGTGCTGTACAAAGGTGATCGGGGAATTTGACGGATTCAGTTTCGAAAGGGCCGCCAGGGTGTCATCCTGGGTGCTGAAGCTGTTCATAAAGGCCAGGGTAACCGTGCTGTTTTCCGCCTGCCGGATGATGATGTCCAGAAACGACATCCCGCTTTTGACTTCGATCAGGGATTTGGCAGCGGTTAATCCCATGCTGGTGCCCAGGCCGCCGTTGAGGATGATACGGACCGTCTGGTGGAAAACATCCACGCCTCTGCGGGCATACTCAATTAAATTACCGTAGGATTCAATTTCATTCGGGGCCACCGGCTGAATGTCCCGGTCATAAACCAGGCCGGTGGCACCATTGAGTACCTCGCCGTAATAATAGGTAAAGGTATCAATCACCAAAGGTGGCAAGCCTTCAAATTCCATCTTGGAAACAAAGGCCGGCAAATGAGTTTTTATCTCCGAAGGCTTTATTATGCTGTTCACAGTTTCTGTTCTCTGTATCTTTGGTTCAGAGTTCCGCCTCAACGGGACTGGTAGTTAAAATGATAGAATCCTTTTTACTATGAGCTTTCAGCTATGAGCTATTTTATACCTTATTAAAATCCGCAATCCCAAATCCGAAATTATTCTACGGGTACAATCCACCCCAGCGGATCCTCCGCCCTGCCGTATTGGATGTTGGTGATGGCAGTGTAGTATTTTTGAGCGACGGGACCGGTCTGGTTATCGTTGATGGAAATCACCCGGTCGCCATACTTAATTTCTCCCACCGGGGAGATGACGGCGGCCGTACCGGCGCCGAAGACTTCCTTAAGTCTTCCGGCGGCATGGGCGTCCATGATTTCGTCAATGCTGATTTTGCGTTCAGTAACTTTTTCGTTCCAGTGTTTGGCAAGCGCGATCACCGACTTGCGGGTAATCCCCGGCAGGATGCTGCCGTTTAGCTCCGGGGTGATGATTTCATCATCGATCACGAAAAAGATGTTCATGGCACCCACTTCTTCCAGATATTTTTGTTCCACCCCGTCCAGCCACAGCACTTGGGTGTAGCCGGCAGCATGAGCCTTTTCACCGGCCAGCAGGCTGGCAGCGTAATTGCCCGGGGTTTTGGCTTCACCGACGCCGCCGCGCACCGCCCGCACATAGTCGGAAGTTACCAGAATCTTGACCGGGTTGAAGCCTTCCGGATAGTAAGCGCCCACCGGTGAAAGAATAATAAAGTAGCGATAGGTATGCGCGGCACGGACGCCTAAAAACGGGTCCATGGCAATGATGGTGGGGCGGATATACAGCGAGGTTTCGGACGCACCGGGAACCCAGTCTTTTTCCAGAGCGATAAGCTGCTTCAAGGATTCCAGGGCAAAATCTTCATCAACTTCGGGGATGCAAAGCCTGCGGCAGGAGCGATTGAGCCGTTTGAAATTTTCCTGGGGCCTAAACAGCTGGATCTGACCGGAATCCGCCCGGTAGGCCTTTAATCCTTCGAAAACACCCTGCCCGTAGTGCAGAAACATGGTGGCCGGATCCATTTCAATTGAACCGTAAGGTTCTATCCGCGGTGCATGCCACCCGCCGTCTATTGAGTAGTCCATGTTGAACATGTGATCGGTAAAAAGCGTCCCGAATCCAAGTTTGGCATCATCCGGCTTGGCTTTTAATTGCTCGCTGGGTGTGATTGATAGTTCCATTGAGTTCTCCTTTTGCTAAACTGGCGTGACAGGGTGTATTCAAAAGTATATTTTTAGGTTTTACCCCCGCCCTTGATCCCTCCTCTCTGAGGCGCAGGCTCTGCGAGCCAAATGCCACCGGGGCAGGGAAATCTGTTCGGCTCCCCTCTGAAAGGGCGGGGGGATTAAAATAATTCGCTTTTATTATATCGATATAGTATATTGCGCCGATAAATCAAGACCTAAGTTACAGTGCAAATCGACGACTGCTTTTCCATATATTACTCTATAAGGTGGCACGCAGAGTTGACATTCCAAATAAGTTGGTATAAGTAGCGCTTTTCGATTTTAAAGGAAGGAAATATTTCATGGACAAATCCGAAAAAATGGCCCATGTCGAGCCGGTCAGACTTGACAAAGACAGTAAGTTCCAATTCAAATGCCATAAGGGCGTTAAATGCTTTACCCAGTGTTGCCGGGACATCAATATCATTCTGACCCCTTACGATATCGTCAAACTTAAAAATCGGATGGAACTTTCGTCGGAGGAATTCTTAGCGGTTTATACCGAGCCGCAGATTCTGGAAAAAACCGATCTGCCGGTTATCACGCTCAAATTATTGGAAGAAGAAGGATCGGATAGCGACAGCAAAGCTTGTCCGTTTGTCCGGGAAGACGGATGCCTGGTGTATGCTGACCGGCCGACTACCTGTCGCTATTATCCGCTGGGGGTAGCTTCCCTGAGTCATAAAGAAGATCCGGACGGGGACGAGTTTTATTTTTTTGTCCACGAGCCCCATTGCCTTGGCTTCGAGGAGGATGCAACCTGGACCGTCGCCCAATGGCGCGAGGACCAGGGGGTGGATATTCACGACCGCATCAATGCCGAGTGGACGGATCTGCTGGTCAGAAAACGTTCCTTTCCACCGAGTATGAAATTCACCGAACAGACCAAAAAGATGTTTTTTCTCGCCAGTTACAATCTCGACAAATTTAAAGAATTTGTATTTGAGAGTTCCTTTTTGAAACGCTATGCGGTTGACACTGAAACCGTTGAGAAGATCAAAAACGATGAAATTGAATTATTGCAGTTCGGAATGAAATGGCTTAAGTGGCTCCTGTTCAAAGAAGGGGATTTTGAAGTCGTTCAGGACCAACAAGAATAATCAATTTTCGACGACGAACAACGAAGTCTTCGGACAAAAGACGAATGTTTGCTAACCAGTTTAAACCCCTGCGTTGCGACATAGGGGTTAGTATTCTTTATAGTACAGTCCCTCCCAGCATTTCGGGTCTTCCAACCGCTGCCCGATATCGACATTGAAAAACTCCTCGATCGGCTGCAGGATTTCGGGTGAGTTTTTATAAACACCGCGCAGGCCGTCGAGTACGACATTCAGGCCGTTTTGGGTCAGTCGACCCAGGGGCGGTCGGCATCCGCCGGAAGGCATTCCCAGAATAGACATCATGGCCTTGTAGGCTGCCGGGTTTCTGGCCTTGCAGAGTACACTGCCGTAAGGGGTTTTTTCAGTGGTTACAACGGTGACCAGGCTGAAAAGCGGTTGTAGTTTCAGCATCAACGTGTTGGCTTCCGACTGATTGCCTTCATTAAGAAGCTGAACCATCCGGGAGAGTGCTTTGGGTGCCACATTGGAGGTTACGGAAATCGTACCGGCGGCTTTTATCTCAGGATCGATCATCATTTCGTAGGTCATGCCGTCATCACCCGACAGGATGATAAAATCATCCCCGCAGCATTTCCGGGTTCGTCTCATGTTGTTCACGTCGGTGGTGGCCTCTTTGACAGAACTGACGTTCGGATATGAATTATACAGGATCGCCAGATCCTCCGGCAGCATCTGGGCGCCGGTCCGACCCGGAATGATGTAAGGTATAATTTTAAGATTTGGAAACGCAGCAGCTATGGGTGCGACGTATTCTCTGCGGATTTCAAGGGAGCTGGGCCCGTTGTAATAGGGGTCCACCAGTAAAACCGCATCGGCGCCGACTTCGGCCGCATGTTTGGTGGCTTCGAGGGATTCGGCCGTATTGTTGCTTCCGGTGCCGGCAATACAGATGCAGCGGTTTTTTGTTTTTTTAGCAATCGCCTCGATAACCTTGTTATGTTCATCCCATGATAAAACCGGACTTTCACCGGTGGTCCCGACGGCCACAATTCCGGTGATTCCGTTTTGGATTTGAAATTCCGCCAGTTTTTCCAGATCTTCATAATGGACGGCCCCATCCGTAAACGGCGTTGCGATGGCTGTAAAGCATCCGGCTTTCATAGTCACCTCCTGTTGTAACAAAATGTTGTTTTGCTTGGACAAATAGAATATGTAAAGGCATTTTCGCTCTATGTAATTGAAACGGTAGATAAAAGACATACTTATGTCAAGAAAAAAGAGGTCTCACTAATTACTCCGCCCTGAAAAATAGCATATTCAGGGTGATAGATATTCATTTCAACACACACCGTATTTTACCTACACCTGATATTGTTATTTTTCAGGGCGGAGTAATTAAGCTTGACAAAAAATGAGCCCTGCCTTAAAAAGCCGGATCGTTTTTTTTGACAATGTCGACGGTTATCGTTATTTTGATCCCAACACGAACCGTGCTATAGCAGTTGTAAAAAAACGTTCCGTTATTTGAAAGAGTTTTCTACAACCACTTATACCACCCTTCCGTATTTCAGAACTTATTTTTGAAAAGCGGTATAATATTTGAAAAACAATACTGGTCAAAAGGAAATTACATCATGACAAAAGCCAAAAACGCAGAAGACTATATCGCCCAGCAACGCGCAGCCATTGCCGGAAACCCGGAGTGCGGAAATTCCCACTATAACCTGGCGGTCGGTCTCATGGGCCAGCAAAAGTATGACGAAGCCGAAAAGGAATTGCTCGAGGCCGTCGACTGCAGCCCCGGACTGGCAGATGCCTATGTTTTGCTCGGGGGTATCTGTTTGCAGCGTCAAGACCTGGAGGGCTGTTTGCGATACAACCAGATGGCGGTTAAGGCCAAACCCGGTTTTGCGGAAGGCTACGGCAACATCGGCTTTATCGAGCTTCAAAGGGGGAATGTGGATGAAGCCATCAACAATCTGCAAAAAGCCACTACTTTCAACTTCCGCTACATACAGGCATTTGCCAATTTAGCAAATGCCTATTTGATGAAAGGTCGCGTAGAAGACAGCATCGAGATGAATCTAAAGGCCCTTGAACTCAGTGCCGACTTTGCCCCGGCCCATAATAATCTGACCATAGCGTATCTGGAAAAAGGGGACCATGATCTGGCGGTTCAACACTGCGACAAAGCGCTGGAGCTGGGATATGACATGGCGCCCGAGATCCTGAAAGAGATAGAAGAATACCGCAAATAGCAGCTCGCTGAGCTCATCGCTGAAAGCCCAGAGTCCATAGTAAAAAAGGATCTAATCATTTTGACTGTCAGCTGTGAGCGATGAGCTGAAAATACCCATGCTACCCAACCCAAAATTCTCCTATTTTCTATATAGCAACACAACACCGGTTGATAGCCACCACGTCGTCTGGCGGCAGCCGCTGCCCCTGTCGCGGAATTATTCAGGAAAAAAAGATGGGAGTTCCATCAGCCATGGAGACTATTTCGGCGCTGTCCGGACCTTTTTGGAAAACCGGGGATTGGAGATTTTACTCCGGGCGGCCACGCTGCAACTTCAGCAGAAGGCGAAACCGGAAGATATCCGTGAAATCCGAATACGCCTTGAAAAACACGGGGAGTTCTATCACCCGGCCCGGATAGAGGTCCCCGTAGGTCAACAATCGATTTTTTTTGTGCTCAATGTGGCGGTCTCTGAAACCGGTATCCGGACCATTCATGAGGAATACCGCAACTTAAAAAGGTTGAATGACGGATTCCCCCTTTCATTTTTGCCGCAGGTTTATGGCTTCGGCCAGACCACCACGGCCGGAAAACGAAAAATTTCCATCTTCCTCGGGCAATGGTTTGAAGGCTATAACGAATTTCATATTTCCAGGGATATGTCGGACCATTTAGAAAAAATTATCGTCTGGGATGATGCCGGCCGCCATTATTTCCTTTCAACCGAACAACAGTCAGAGCTTTACCGACAGGCAGCCAGGATTCTGGCCTACTTCTATAATGCTGAAACCTCTGAGCAGATTTTTGCCTGGCACCATGCCGCCGGTGACTTTATTGTCCGGATTGAAAATGGCCTTCTTGACCTTAAGCTGATTACCGTCCGTCGCTATGCCCCCCTCATTCAAAATCTCAACCACCCGGAAAATAGCGTCAAAGATCCCGAGATGCTGCTGCAGGCCTTGCTGCTTTTCTTTTTAGGCCTTTCCATCCGCATGCGTCTGGATCGCCTGGATGGTGTCGGTGATATCACCTGGGCGGACTGCCGGGCTGTTCCGGCGACCCTGGAAGGTTTTTTTGATGGCCTGGTCTTGAAACCGCAGATCCCGGAGTTGCCCGATGCCATTGATCAATGTTTCGGGTATTATCTTTCGGTTTGCTCCCAGGAAGATTTATTTGAATTGGCCAAAGCCGTGGTCAAGGAATTTAATCCCCGATCTGCTGAAACTTCCATCGTAAAGCAGCATTTGGAGGCGCATGTTGAGTCGTTACATCGGTCCATCGAGCTATTTTTGCACAAATCCTGAAAAACGATTTTAGGCTCCGTGACAATCGGGAAAAGCTTCTCCATCTGTCCCAATATATATTCTGAGAGTAGCCATTTGTGTTAGGTAAGAAACACCAGATAGAGCGTTTGATCTAAATTTCACCTCAAGATAATGTGGGCCACGCAATTTTGAATTTTTTTAACGCCTTAACGAGATCAAACGCTGCTTTTCTATTGACAAGACTGGAGATTAATTTTATATCTGCCCCTTGATTGAAAAAATGAAATATTTCGCCAGAATTGAAAAATAGAAAGAATAATCCAATCATCGAGAGGAGGTGACACCGCTAATTACCACATAATGGACACAATTTTCCAGGTCTTTGGTTTTAATATCAATAAAATATGGAGGTAACTAATGGCAAAACACAAAACCCCTTTGTTGGACCAGCTTGAAAGCGGGCCGTGGCCAAGCTTTGTGTCTGACCTTAAGCAACAGGCTGAAGTGAGGGCTAAAAACGAAGCGAATGTGGAATTCCAGATTCCCGAGGATGTCGTGGAGGACCTCCTGGGTGTGCTGGAACTTTCTTTCAAGCACGGCCGGACCCACTGGAAGCACGGCGGCATCGTCGGCGTCTTCGGTTACGGCGGTGGTGTTATCGGCCGGTATTGCGACCAGCCGGAAAAATTTCCGGGTGTAGCGCATTTCCACACCATGCGGGTAAACCAACCCAGTGGAAAATTTTATACCGCCGAGTATCTGCGCAAGCTCTGTGACCTGTGGGATTTTCGGGGCAGCGGCGTTACCAACATGCACGGATCCACCGGCGACATCATTTTTCTGGGAACCACAACACCCCAGCTGGAAGAAATTTTCTATGAGATGACCCATACTTACAACCAGGATCTGGGCGGTTCCGGCTCCAACCTGAGAACCCCTTCCGACTGTATCGGTAGCGCCCGGTGCGAATTTGCCTGCTACGACACCCATGCCCTTTGCTACCATCTTACCCAGGAATACCAGGACGAGCTTCACCGACCGGCATTCCCCTACAAATTCAAATTTAAATTCGACGGATGCCCAAACTGCTGTGTGGCATCCATTGCCCGGGCGGACATGTCGTATATCGGAACCTGGAGAGATGAGATCCGCATCGACCACGAAGCGGTTGCTGCCTATATCGGCGGTGAAATAGAGGCCAACGCCGGTGGCCATTCCGGTCGCGACTGGGGTCCTTTTGATATCCAGTCAGAGATCATCGATAACTGCCCCACCGACTGCATGTGGATGGAAGGCAACAAGCTGATGATCGACGACAAAGAATGCAACCGCTGCATGCATTGCATCAATGCCATGCCCAGAGCGCTTCGGATTGGAAACGACAGAGGCCTTTCAATCCTGGTAGGCGCCAAGGCGCCGATTCTCGATGGCGCCCAGATGGGCTCCATGCTGGTACCCTTTATCAAGGCTGAGGAACCCTACGATGAAATTAAAGAGGTCATTGAGGGAATCTGGGATTGGTGGATGGAAGAAGGCAAGAACCGTGAACGTCTCGGCGAGCTCATGAAACGTCAGGGTTTCCAGAAGCTTCTCGAGGCCACCGGCATTGCTCCCGATCCAAGGATGGTAAAGGAGCCCCGATCCAACCCTTACATCTTCTGGAAAGAAGACGAAGTCGAAGGCGGTTGGTCGCGTGACATCAATGAATTCAGAAAACATCATCAAAGATAGGGGGTAAAACCATGGCATTCGTATCTTCAGGTTATAATCCTGACAAACCGATGGAAAATCGAATCAGCGACATCGGTCCAAGAAAATTCGACGAATTTTATCCGCCGGTGATTGCCAAGAATAAAGGCACCTGGCTGTATCATGAATACATCCAACCCGGCATTTATTATCATGTTGCCGAATCCGGCGACAAGGTCTTCACCGTAAGGGTCGGTGGTGCCCGTCTCATGAGCACCACCCACATCCGTGAGATCTGCGAAATCGCCGAAAAACACTGTGATGGCTACATGCGCTTTACCACCCGTAACAACATTGAATTTATGGTGGACAGCGAAGATAAGGTCAAGCCGCTGGTCCAGGACCTTGAAAGCCGCAAGTTTGCCGGCGGCAGCTTCAAGTTCCCGGTGGGCGGAACCGGTGCCGGAATCACCAACATTATTCACACCCAGGGCTGGATTCACTGCCACACGCCGGCCACGGATGCATCCGGACCGGTCAAGGCCACCATGGACGTGCTCTTTGACGATTTCAAAGATCACCGACTGCCGGCCAAACTGCGGGTCTCTTTGGCCTGCTGCCTGAACATGTGTGGTGCGGTGCACTGCTCGGATATCGCCATTCTGGGATATCACCGCAAACCGCCGCTGCTGGACCATGAATACCTGGACAAGATGTGCGAAATTCCGCTGGCCATCGCTGCCTGCCCGACGGCGGCCATCAAGCCGACCAAGATGGAAATCGAAGGCACAAAAGTCAACACTGTGGCCGTCAATGAAAGCCGCTGCATGTTTTGCGGAAACTGCTACACCATGTGTCCCTCCATGCCATTGGCCGACACCGAAGGTGACGGTATCGTCATCATGGCCGGCGGGAAGGTGTCCAACCGCATTAGCGCACCCAAGTTTTCCAAGGTCGTTGTGGCTTTTATTCCCAACGAGGCACCGCGCTGGCCCCAGACCACCTCCACCATCAAGAAAATCGTGGAAGCCTATTCCAATGATGCCAAAAAATACGAGCGTCTGGGTGAATGGGCCGAGCGCATTGGATGGGAGCGGTTCTTTGAAAAATGTGAACTGGAATTCACCCATCATCTGATCGATGATTTCCGTGATCCGGCTTACTATACCTGGCGCCAGACGTCGCAATTCAAGTTCTAAGCGTTTGAACCAATAAAGGGAGCCGCTCTCACGGGCTCCCTCTATTTTCTTGAAAAGAGGTTAAACATGGAGTACGAGGAAGCAAAAGAAAAAATCGTCGCCGGTCTCCAAAAAAAATCAAAAACCAAGTCCAAGTTTTATTTCAACGACCTAGCCAAAATTTTGGAAATGAAGCCCCGGTTGGCCAAAAAGCTGATCAACCAGATGGTAACCGAAGAAGTTCTCGAGTACTGGTCCAGTGGTAGCACGTCGATGTACGGTCTCAAGGGTGCCGGCAAACAGGCACATGCAGAAACAGAGGATTAGTCCCGGTTTGCATCGACAGCCGTTTGTACGGATTCATCAACTTTAATCAATGCTGCCTAATGCAATGGAATTTCCCCGAATAATTATTGCCGCCCTGCGCGGCGGATCGGGAAAAACCTTATTGTCGATCGGAATCACGGCTGCGTTGAGCGCGTCTGGAAAATCCGTTGCCCCTTTTAAAAAAGGTCCGGACTATATTGATGCGGGCTGGCTGGCACTGGCTGCCGGCCGGCCTTGCTATAATTTGGACTCCTTCCTTTTAGACGAGGACCAGAATCTTCAGTCCTTCCTATCTCATTCCATTGATTGTGATATTTCCGTTATCGAGGGCAACCGGGGTCTTTACGACGGGATCGATCTTGAGGGCAGCACCAGCACGGCGGAGCTTGCCAAGTTGCTCAAATGCCCCGTGGTGTTGTGCGTCGATTGCACCAAGATTACCCGGACGATGGCGGCGGTTGTGGCCGGATGTATTCAGTTTGATCGTCAGGTCTCCATCAACGGGGTGATTCTCAATCGGGTTGCCAATGCCAGGCACGAAAAAAAATTGCACGACACCATCGAGCACTACTGCGAAATTCCGGTGCTGGGCGCGATACCGAAACTGAGCCAGCAGCACTTCCCCGAACGCCACCTGGGACTTGTCCCGACGCCTGAACATGACTGGGCCAAAGATTCCATCGATGCCGTCATCAGAATTGCTCAAGAGCACCTCGACTTGAAGGCGATTCAGTCAATTGCCTGCCAGGCACCCTGTCTGAATGCGGAAATCGGAATGCGGAATGCGGAAACAAAAAACCTGCAGACAGCCTGCCCTGCGAAGCCCGCGGGGCGAAGCAGGGTGACCAACCTGCCCTCCCTAACCCAAAGGGCGAAGGCGGGCGATCAGCAACCAAAACCCCGTATTGGTCTTTTTAAAGATTCGGCGTTTCAGTTTTATTATCCGGAAAACATCGATGCCCTGGTCACCGGAGGTGCTGAAGTTATTTTCATCAGCCCGCTCAAGGACACGGAGTTGCCCGAACTGGACGGCCTTTACATCGGCGGCGGTTTCCCCGAAACCCATGCCCAGCAATTGGCGGATAACAAAGGCTTCAGTGCCCGGCTGAAGGCCCTTGTTGAGGACGGGTTTCCCATCTATGCCGAGTGCGGCGGATTGATGTACCTGGGAGAGAATCTGGTTCTGGAAGGCAAATCCTATCCAATGGCCGGCATTCTTCCGCTGACCTTTGATTTTTTCCAACGGCCCCAGGGGCACGGGTACACCATCTTTAAAGTTGAACGGGAGAACCCCTATTTCGATGTCGGCTCAGAGATCCGAGGCCATGAATTTCATTACTCCCGGGTGTCGAATTGGACCGGAGATAAAAATGATCTGGTTTTTCTTATGAAACGGGGCGTGGGTATCGATAAGGATCGCGACGGGATTGTTTACAAAAATGTTCTGGCCACCTACACCCATGTGCATGCTGTTGGAACACCGGAGTGGGGGCCGGCCCTCGTCCGCAGGGCAACCCTGTTTCAAAAACGAACATCGAACACCGAACGTCCAACATCGAACGTTGAAGGATGAAAGGTGTTGGACGTCCATCTTTAAAAACCAATCCTGGATGATATGATTAAGGTGCGAAACAATGCGCTTCGTTTGGTGACTGATTCGACCCTCAGAGTTACCCCGCCGGCGCTTGAAAAAGCGCTGATTGACTCCCATGGCTTGAGCAAAAAGCAGGTGAAAGCCGTCATCAGGGATCTGGTTTCTGATGGTGAGCTTGTCTATACCTATGAGTTTGGCAGCACTTTTCTTGAACCATCCTTTAATAAACCGGTTCGCGTGTCGACCCATGTGGTATTAAAACCTCCGGGGCATCATTATCAGCCGGAATCCGAAGATGTTGTCATTCAGATCCAACCCGGAGCCGCGTTTGGTGACGGCCGGCATCCAACATCACGCCTGGCCATCAGGAACATCGAGTATGTCTTGAAAAAAATCAAATCAGATTGGCCTGGGGATCAGAGCAGAGTCTTGGATATCGGTACCGGATCGGGTGTTCTGGTAATTACAGCGGTGAGGATGGGTATACATCAAGGCCTGGGGATTGATATTGATCCCTCTGCCAGATCGGAAGCAGGGGAAAATGTTTTACTTAACGGTCTTGGAGATCGCATTGAAATCTCAGATCAGTATCTTGAGACCATCGATGGGCACTTTGATCTGGTGACTGCCAACTTACGGTACCCAACATTGAAAAGGATCGGTCCATGTTTGAGGAAAATTACTCAACCAAAAGGAGTCATTGTTTTTTCAGGTATTCGCCGTCACGAATTGCCTGATCTTATAAAGGCTTATGACAGGAAAAACTTTGAATTTCGGTGGAAAGATGCAATGCATGATTGGGTGGGTGTCGTTTTTAAAAGTATGGGATAAATCAGATTGCCGTTATAGTGGTTGTCAAAAAAACGTTCCGGTGTTTCAACGTTTTTTCTACAACCCCTCATACCGTAGTACCTTTTTCCGGAACCTAATTTTTGAAAGCGGTAAAATGTAAAAAGGGGTCAGCATCATTTTAATGCAGCCCCTTTTTTATTTTAACAGTTTAATTTATATTTTATTATTTCTTCTTTTTAGGATGGCACTTGTTGCAGGTTGTCGGCGCCTTTTTGGGTTTATATTTTTTGTTGAACTTTTTGTGGCAGCCCTTGCAATTCGCATGCAGGGCTTCCGCGTGATATTCTTTGATTTTTTCCTTTTTGGAAAGCTTCTTTTTGGCTTTCTTGCCCTTGGGAGCCTCCGCCGGAATTTTGTGGCATTCAATACATTTTTGAACATCGTCCCCGTCTTTTAACTCCGCCAGCGGCTTGCCCTTGTCGTCATGATGACATTCACCACAACCGTTTTTGTAAAACTCCGGATATTCCTTGGAGTAATCGTCCCAATGCTTCTTGTGTTCGAACTTGACGACCCCCTTTTTATGCTTCTTGTAGGCCGGATCCGCCAATGGAATCACATCCGGTACTGATTTCGCATAAATACCTGCACTGATAAATAAGATAGCAACGCCGATAATCGCCGTGGTTATAAGATGCTTTTTATTCATATTCCTGTTGCCCCTCCTTTATCCTATTTGGTTTTGGCTATCCTGATTTATATTTAAGAAAGTTCAATTATCAGTTTAATGCAATTCTGTCAATGGCAAACTATATATTATTATAATACCTAAACTTTTGATATAATTATATTTTTAAACATACAAACTAAGGCTCAATCCCGTATGTTTTAGACATGGGATGCCCACTACATATAGACGAATCCAATCGTGAAAAAGTTTACAAAAATTTCAATTTTTAATTATCCAGCTTCTTGCTCAGCTTCTTTGGGCTCTGCTTTTTTCTTACCGAATATTTTGGCCCCAATGATACTGACTTCATACAGAACCATTAGCGGCAAGGCCATCAGGACCTGGGTGATCACATCCGGTGGTGTCAGGATAGCGGCACCGGCAAAAAACAGGAGCAGGGCATATTTGCGGTTCTTTTTTAAAAATTCAACCGAAACGATGCCCAGTTTGGCCATAAAAGTTAACACCAGCGGAAGCTCGAATACCAGCCCGAAGGCCAGCAGAAGTTTGGCGGAAAAACCGAAATATTCCTTCATGGAGGGAAGGGGTCGGATAGTCTCGGTGGCAAATCCCATAAAAAATTTAAACCCCCAGGGGAAAACAACGAAATATCCGAAAAGCGCGCCACCAATAAAAAAGAAAGAGGACAGCAAAACAATGGGCACCATCATACGGCGTTCCTTTTTATATAATCCCGGAGCTACAAACATCCAGAACTGATACAATATGATGGGGCTGGCCACGATCAGCCCGGTGAGAAAGGCTACTTTTAAATAGGTGAAAAAAGCTTCCGGAAGACCGGTATAAATGAGGGTTTCTCCCTCTTTCATAACTTTGATAAGGGGTTGGACCAGAATCTTAAACAGTCGCTCCTTGAACCCAAAAGATACTACGAAACCGATACCAATGGCGATGAATACAGTAATCAATCGTTTACGAAGCTCTTCCAGATGAGAGGTAAAGGGGAGTTTTTCATCCTCGATCATCGTCAACAGCTCCTTTTAATTTATCTTCTTTATTATCATTGGTGGCGGGAGTCTTCTCTGCCGTTTGGGTATTATGGGTTGGAGAGGAATCATTATCGGCTTCCAGATTATCAAAGGCCTTTTTTAAATCTTTTAAATTGTTAAAATCATCTGATTCGGGGTCGGCCTCGTCTTTTGGGTCTTTATCGGCCCCAGCCTCATCGAGTTTGGCGTTATCCTCCGATTTTCTTTCAAATTCCGGTTTCAGGTCAACCGCCTGTTTGACATCCTCGTTGATATCATCAAAGGCCTTTTTCACCTCAGATAATTCGTTGTCGATTTGCATGGTTTCTTTGAATTCATTGGTTGCTTTTTTAAATTCCCGCATTGCGCGACCGAGGGACTTGGCCAGGTCCGGTAATTTTTTCGGACCGATGACGATTAAGGCGATCGCCAGGATTAAAATCATTTCAGGCATGCCGATGCCGAACATATGTCACTCCTCAGTTAGGCCCTTAGGGCGTTTTAACCTCCGGCCTATCGGTAGGAACGTAAAACCAACAGTACCATAGAAAATGAGTATTAGGTTCCAGGTGTCAGGTTTCAGGGGATGAGGTGTGTAACACTGAATCCTAAAATTAGCCTATTTATTATTCTGGGTCTTTTCCAGCACCAACGGAACTGCTTTATCCAATCACTGTTTCGGAAAAAGCATAGAACCAGATATAGCTACAAAACTGTTTAAGTACTTGTTTCGACGCAAAGTGTCAAGGCTAACTGGGCACGATGAAGAGTCTCGTTATACGAACCCGTCAAAATTTACTTTCGTATTTGTTTCGGATTTCGTGTTTCGAATTTGCCCAAATTGATGGGACTCTAAACCATTCGAGTCTTATCTCTTGTTTTTGCAAGAATATTAAAATTTAGGTGGATAATTTATTAATTTGAGCCATCTGGTTTTAACACCAGAAAAAACAGCTCTCCGGTGTGCTTCATGTGTCCGGCGGCTATTTCCGCATATGGCCCGTTGCCCCAGAACAGATCGGCCCGGCCCGGGCCCCGGATGGCACCCCCGGTATCCTGATTTAATGCAAAACGGGTAAAGGGCTCCCAGCTGTGAATTTGTCCGGCGCTGTCGATCGCCGGTTTTTCCGTTTGGATCAAGGCCAGGGCCGCTGGAGGAAATATAAAGCGATCCAGAGCAATGGAGCGCCCCGGTGTTAGTTTGACATTGATATTGCCTAGCGGGCCGTCGGGCTCGATTTCAAAAAACACATAACTGGGATTATGATTTAAAACCGCATCCATCTCTTCAGGATGGTCGTTCAAATATTCACGGATTTTTTGCATGGACATTTCTTCCACCGTTATTTTTTCATCATCAATCAACAGTTTGCCGATACTGCGATAGGGCTGACCGTTGGTGGTTTGGTAGTGGACGCTTATAACCTCTCCGTTATCCAGAAAAACCTTGCCGGACCCCTGTATGTGCAGGAAAAAAATATCTACCAGATCATCCACCCAGGCCAGGACTTCGGCTCTGCCTTCAAGGGCGCCTTCGTTATCGATCTGGCTGCGCTCATAATAGGGTAGCACCGTTTGATCCGCATAGCGTCCGATAATTTTTTCTCCGGAGTATTTTTCCTTAAAAAGCGACAGGTTGATGGTGATCAGGTCATCGGGCTGGGAATAAATCGGAAACTGGTATTTCTCTGAGCGGATGAGGCTGCCCCTCAAATTCGGTTCGTAATATCCGGTGTATAAAACTTCTCCCCGGCCGTCACGACCCACCGAGCGATAGACATGATAGTTGGATTGAATAAATTCATTCAAATCCTGTGTGGATGGCCGGGTTTGAATAAAATCAAGAAATTGCTGCAGGGATAAAATCATGTGATCGGTGTTATAGCGGTCCTGGCTAAAAACAAACTCGCGGTCGGCTGGTATTTTTTGAAGGTAGGAAAGGCTTTTTAAAATGCTGTGCTCCAGGCCGTTGTAGAGGATATCATCGGAAAAATCCGGATACGACCAGGAAGAAATCCGTTCCATAACGTTTTCTTTGCTTGGTTTTTTTACACTCGGCGCACAACCGAAAATCACCAGGGTGAAGGCGATGAGGAATACAATGATAGTTGAGTACAAAGTTTCAGATTTTATTTTCATAGCCCCTTGAAGATTCCTTTTTTAAACGTGCTTGTGTTTGGTGTTTCGTATTTAGTGTTTGGTTAGTTTCGGTCGATGTCCTGCATGTCAGTATGGTCCTAAACACCCAATACCAAAACCGTCTATTAGACATACCGTTTCACTGATTTTTTAGATAATGTCGTTAAAACCAATCTTAATGTCTACCCCGACCTCTTATAAGTGCCGCTTTTGCCGCCCGATTTTTCAAGCAGCTGAATTTCGGAAACCCTCATTTCGCGGTCATAGGATTTACACATATCATAAAGGGTCAGCGCTGTCACCGACACGGCGGTAAGGGCTTCCATCTCCACGCCGGTTTGATCGATGGTGCGAACGGCAGCCTGGATGCCGATGCGGTGATGGGCCTCGTCTGGATCAAAGTCTACCTGAACATGGGTAAGATGCAAGGGGTGGCACATGGGAATGAGCTCGGATGTTTTTTTGGCAGCCATGATTCCGGCGATCCGAGCGGTTTCCAGCACATTGCCCTTTTTGACTTTTTGATCCCTGATCATCTGAAATGTTTCCGGCTTCATAAAAAGCGATCCTTCGGCCACGGCTACTCTTACCGTCGGTTTCTTGTCGGTAACGTCCACCATCCTGACGCGTCCTTGGTCATCTATGTGGGTAAATGAAGACATGGTTTTTCCTCTGTCTTTTAACTTATAACCACCAAGAAGCATAACCATCCGGTGGCCATCATTTTAAAGTAATTTCGGTGTATTGGAGTACTGGAGTAAGGCACAAAATACGGATCTCTTTATCCAATACTCCACTACCTCAAGATATAATGACTTCTGACAATTTTGGATTTACCCTCTTATTGGTTATAGTTTTCTAATGCTATCATAAATAGAACTCCGTTTTATTGGTAACTGTTGTTTTAATTTGATTCAGCGTGTCCGTTAACACCGCAATCACATTTTCCCGGATATCACCGGCCACCAGCAGCAGCATCACATCGTCTCCGATCGCAAGATCCCTGTCTTCAGCGATCTCCACCCGGATATCCACGATACCCGCTATTTTCTTTTGCGCGGAGATAATGTGAGCCAGTTTTTCATGATCTACTGCTACTCTGAGTCCTCTAACCGCGCGTCCGTCACGGGATGTACCCCGCACCACACCATTGTGGCACAGGACCATTCCGACCTTATCATAATCCGGGCGCTTTTTAATCGATTCAAGGATTAAGTTTATATCCATTTATTCACCTTATTCAAGAGGTCAGATATTTGAGCTCATAGCAGTTAGCTCAAAGCCCAAAGTAAAATAAGGATCTAATCATTTTTTAGACTATCAGCTATGAGCTGAAATCGCCTGCGATCATCTCCTCCGCCCGTGCCAGATCCTCCGGGGTGTTGATGTTTAAAAACGATCTAAGTTCGGGGTCCGCTTGGCGCAATTGATTTTCCGCAATGTATTTAATCCGGTTGGAGCGAAATGCCCATTGGATTTTGACTTTGTTGGCCATAAGGTGATCCTCGGCCGGTTTAAGGCATCGTTTCGAATAGATGGCGCACAGCGGTTCAAAACCGGCAGCCGTTTCCGGCATAATGATATCAATTTTGGGTTCAATTTGTTCAACCAAAATTTTAACCAGTTCTTTTTTTAAAAACGGTGTGTCGCAGGCCGAGAAAAAGGCATAAGGATTTTTCATGTAAAAAAGGCCGGTGTGGATTCCTGTAAGAGAGCTGCGCAGGTCAAAAATATCGGTGACGATCGTTAAATCCCACTTTAAAAAATACCGGGGATGGTTGGTCACTAAAATAATTTCATCGAAAAGACCTGAAAATACATCAAGGAGCCGATCGATGATGCGCCTTTCGCCGACACTTAACAAGGCCTTATTTTTTCCGTCGAATCGCGAGTTCAATCCTCCGGATAATATCACTCCGGTGCAGGGAATTGCCATTTCAGGGTTTGTGTTTAGTTTTTGAGGTTCAGTTTTTGATCTTCTGGCTCAACATAGATAATATGACCGGCAAAATCAAGGTGAATTCAAGGGGTTTGCCCGTGTGAACCAATGCAGCAGACTTTGGAGTTGATCTCAAACTCGGACTGCTATAGAAACAAAGACATAGAATGTGGAAAGAATGGCTCAAAGCTGAAAGGTCATAGCTCATAGTAAAAAAGGATCTTATCATTTTGACTATCAGTCCCGCCGAGGCGGGACTATGAGCAGTTTTATAAAATCGACCAGAAGCAAGGAGCCAGCAACCAGTAAGTAGAGACCAGCGACTAATTGCTACAAAGGACCACCATGAGCACACACGAACACAAAAAGCATGCACCCAGAAAAATTACCATCGGCATCATTACGGTTTCAACCACCCGGGCCCTGGTGGATGACACCAGCGGGAAGTGGATCAGTGAATCAGCTGCCGCCCGGGGCCATGTTGTTCTCTATCACCAGGTCATCCCGGACGACGCGGATATCATCGCGGCTACGGTACAAAACATCATCCGTGACGAAAAGCCCCAGGTGATTCTTATCACCGGCGGGACCGGTATTACCCCTCAAGATGTCACCATTGAAGCCGTGAGCCCCCTGCTGACCAAGGTACTGACCGGGTTCGGCCCGCTGTTTGCACAATTGAGTTTTCAAGAGATCGGATCGGCCGCCTATTTATCGCGTGCAACCGCCGGTGTCATAGAAATTACGGTGGTGTTTTGCATGCCGGGTAGTCTGAACGCCTGCAAACTGGCCTGCCGGGAACTGATTTTTCCCGAACTGGGCCATCTGGTCAAGCATGTCAAAGACTAGCAATTACAGAACAGGGCAGGTATGATCGGACATATGAAATTGGATGCGGTGTCTAAAATCTTAAATCGGCGGAGAGTCAAATCCAATTTGGAAGCAAAAACGGTTGAGTTAAAAAGTGTCGGAACCATAAAAATGGAGCGCAGTCGTCGGGCCAAGCATATCAGCGTCTCTGTGCGACCATTTAAAGGCGTGCGGGTGGCGGTGCCCCGGGGCGTTTCGTTTGCCAGTGCCGAAATGTTTGCCCAATCAAAGATGGGATGGATAAAAAAACATCTGGATAAAATGAACCAGATGGAGCGTGCGGCGAAAGTTGTATCAGAAAACCACCCCATCGATCGGCAGGCTGCCCGCCGGCGCCTGGTCGACCGGCTCAATTACCTGGCGGTGAACTATAATTTTCAGTACAACCGGGTGTTTATAAAAAATCAAAAAACCCGCTGGGGCAGTTGTTCGGGCAAAAATAATATTAATTTGAATGTCAACCTGGTCAGGCTGCCGGATGAATTAATCGATTACACCATTTTGCACGAACTGGTTCACACCCGCATAAAAAATCACGGCCAACGGTTTTGGGATCAACTGGACAGGTTGCTGGGCGATGCTAAACAACTGGACAAGGCTCTAAATGAATATGGTTTTCTGCTGTTTCAGGAAAAGATTGAATGAGAGGATCTTTCCCGTTTCTTCCTGTTATCCTGGATCAGGCTCAATCTGCAGCGCGTCATTGACCCGGTTTACCAGATTGGCCAGGGCAATTACCATCGTCAACTCAACAATTTCATCCTCGGAATAATAGTTTCTCATATATTCCAATACCTCCTTTAATACAAGATTGAGGCGAATAATTCCTTTTGGCTGTTAAATTAAGTTGAAATATACAGAAAATTTTGCTTTATTGCCTTAATTTGGCTTTACTCAAAAAATTCCAATCCGTTGATGCTTTCTATACCGCATAAATCGTTAACTATTTATTTTAATTGATGAAAACTTAGCTAAGCCACACAAGATGGAAATGACCGTATTTGTTGCGACCAGTAAGCGCTTTTACGAGGAGGCCGAGGGAATAGTTGAGCGTATCAAGGCCTGCGACGTGATGGTTCATCACCCCTATTTTCATCTTGACCCCGGGGCCGTTGACGCTGATCCAGAATACAAATCCCGGGTTACCCTGCAGCATTTTCCGGAAATCGATGATTGTGACGTGTTCTATGCTTTGCTTCCGGACGGCTATATCGGCTGCAGTGTTACCATCGAGCTTGCTTATGCCTATGCCAAAGGCAAAGAAATCGTTGTGTCTGAAGCGCCCACCGAATTTGCCGTCCGGGCGCTGGTGACAAAAATCACTAGCCCGGATCATTTCGTCGCTCGCTTTGAGCGGGGGTGATCCAATTATGAGCGCAGCATAAGAAGGGAGGTGAATAAAAGCAAAAGTTTTTCGAACCCCGGAGCGGTATCCGGGCAAAAATTACAACCCTTTTCAGGCGGATCAAGACGTTTGGTCTGTATCTGCCCTTCCTTGCTTAGACACGATGCCGACAATTTTATTTGATGCAATTTCAATAACCTATCTAAACAATCTAAAGGAGGTCGCACCATGAAAAGAATCGCCCTGGCTGTCATTATTGTTCTTTTCGCAGTTCTATTTGTCTTTTCTGCAAGTTATGCCAAACCTTTTAAAATTGCCGCCATTTTTCAAACTGCCATTGAGGAGCCCTGGGATGGCGTGATCCACCTGGCCTGCCTGAAGGCCAAAAAGGAAATGAGCAATATCGAGTATGAGTTCACCGAAAAAATTGCCGCTGCTGATTTTGAAAAGGTTCTGCGGGAGTACGCTGAAAGGGGATTTGACCTGATCGTGGGCGATGCCTTTCTGGCGGGCGAAGATCCGGCCCGACGGGTGGCCAAAGATTATCCAGAGATTGCCTTTGCCTTTGGATCGGAGTTCGGTCCGGTGGCCCCGAATTTTTCCGTCTTTGACAATTGGATTCACGAGCCTGCCTACCTTTGCGGCATCATCGCCGGCAGGATGACCAAGAGCAATATGCTCGGTGTGGTTGCGGCGATTCCCATCGGAGAGGTCAACCGCCTGGTAAATGCTTTCAAGGCCGGGGCCCTCAAAGTCAACCCGAAAGTCAAGGTCAAAATATCTTATATTGGCGGTTGGTTTGATCCACCCAAAGCCAAGGAGGCTGCCATCGCCCAGATTGAAGCCGGTGCGGACCTGATCTATGCCGAACGATTTGGTGTCTTCGAAGCCGCCAAAGAAAAAGGCGTGCTGGCTTTCGGTAACATGTCCGATCAGAATGCTCTGGCGCCGACGGTGGTAATTACCGGACCGGTTTGGGATATGTATCCCACCATTAAGTTCGCCATTGAAATGGTACAGAAAAAAGCCTGGGTATCCATGGATCTCGGTGGATGGTCGATGATGGGCAAAGGCGGGTCCCGGCTGGCTCCATATCATGGTTTTGAAAAAACCCTGCCGGCGAATGTGCTCAAAGAGGTCAGTGATCTTGAGCAGAAAATTATAAACGGAACCTACCGTGTCCCGGTGGATGAGCAGAAGCCGGAATCGGATTAAAACCAAAACCGGAAATCCGAAATAAGAATGTCGCCTGAGGTATTCCATGCCAGCTGCCCGCCAGCCAATGGTTCGAATGTCTGCCATCACGAAGTATTTTCTGGATGTTACGGCCAATAATAAGGTTTCCTTTGAACTGTATTCCGGAGAAATCTGCGCCCTGCTGGGAGAAAATGGTGCCGGCAAGACGACGTTGATGAATATCCTTTTTGGGTATTATGCCTGTGATGAGGGTGAGATTTTCATCAATGGGGAAAAAGCCGATCTTTCCTCTCCCAAAGATGCCATCGCCCGGGGGGTGGGAATGATTCATCAGCACTTTGCGCTGGTTCCCTCTCAGACAGTACTTGAAAACATTGTTATCGGTACGGACTCCGGCAAAGGCCTGTTTCTGGATCTCAAGACCGCCCGTCAAAAACTGCTGGCGCTTGAGGAACAGTTTGGTCTTCAAATTGATCCCGGGGCCCGGGTGTGGACCCTTTCGGTGGGTGAACAGCAGAAAGTCGAAATTCTTAAATCCCTCTACCGGGACGTGGATATCCTTATCATGGATGAGCCGACAGCTGTTCTTGCCCCGACGGAAACTGAAGACCTTTTCAAAACGTTGAAATCCCTCGTAGACCAAGGGCGGTCGGTTGTTTTTATATCCCATAAATTAAACGAAGTGATGGATATTTCAGACCGTATTGTGGTTTTGAGGGGCGGCCAGGTTGTGGCGGAACGCAATACGGCCGAGACCACCATCCGGGAACTGGCAAATCTTATGGTGGGCCGCGACTTGCTGGAAGACATCGATAAAAAGCAGCTCGAATGTGGCCGGCCCGTGCTGGAAATCCAGAACCTTGATGCCTTAAACGACAAGAATCTACCTTCCTTGAAAAACCTTAACCTGGTGGTCAGACAAAATGAAATCCTGGGGATGGCCGGGATTTCAGGAAACGGCCAGCGTGAGCTTTCTGAAGTCCTTTTCGGCCTGCGGGCGCCAACCCGCGGGGCCATCCAAATAAACAATACCCCCCTGACATTCGGAAGTCCGATCGCAGCCATCAAATTGAAGATGGGCAGAATACCGGAGGATAGAATGGAAACCGGTCTGCTGATGGATCTTTCTGTTGAAGAGAACATGATTCTGGAGGACCACGCCTCGGCCAAGTTTCAGACCTGGGGTTTAATGAAATCGAAAAAAATTCACCGCTACAGCGATGAATTGATCGGTGCGTACAACATCGCTACTGCCGGCCGGGATGCCGTCACCAAAAGTTTATCCGGCGGCAACCTGCAAAAGGTGATGCTGGCCAGAGAGCTGGCAGGCAGGCCTACGGTCGTTATTGCCTCCCAGCCCACCCGGGGGCTTGATGTTGGCGCCATGGAGTACATCCACCAGCGAATCCTGCAGGAACGAGAAAGGGGCGCCGGCGTTCTGCTGATATCGGAGGATTTGGATGAGGTATTTTTGTTGAGTGATCGGATTGTTGTGATTTATGAGGGGGAAATTATGGGAGAAGTGTCAGGTGAGAATGCCTCCCGAGAGCAGATTGGTCTCTGGATGAGTGGGGTAAAACAATGATCAGGCTCAGGCTCCAAAAGCGCAAGCCGTTGCCGGCGTGGGCCAAAATCGTTATCCCCGTTGCGGCCATTTTGGTGACCTTGATCCTGTCCGCCATTCCGATCCTTATAGCCGGCGGGCACTTCTGGAAATCTTACTACTATCTGTTTTACGGCGCACTGGGAACCCGATTCAACCTTCTGGAAACCTTTGTGAAGGCCAGCCCGCTTCTGCTGACAGGCCTGGCGGTGGCTTTTGCCTTCCGGGCCAAGTTCTGGAATATCGGTGCCGAAGGGCAGTTGCTGGCAGGCGCCCTGGCGGCCACAGTGGCGGGTGTCCACCTGGGCGGCGTGCCCACCCCGCTTGTTTTGCCGCTGGTCATTGTCGCCGGTTTTCTGGCCGGGGGCCTCTGGGCCGTCATTCCAGCGATTCTTAAAACTAAACTGAAGGTGGATGATGTGGTGTCCACCCTTCTCATGAACTATGTCATGATCCATATCATGGGAGCGCTGCTTTTCGGGCCGCTGCAGCAACCCGGATCAAGCTGGCCTCGCTCGGCGGCGATCATAAAAGCCGCTTGCTATCCCATTTTGATGCCGCGCTCGCGTTTTCATATGGGAATTTTAATCGCCCTTTTTGCCGTGTTTGTCATTTGGTTTATCAACCAGAAAACAACCTTCGGGTACCGGTCCAAGGCCGTGGGCGTAAACATCAGGGCGGCCCATTTCGGCGGGATCAATACCACTTCTGTGATTGTATGGACTGCATTGATATCCGGCGGTCTGGCCGGCCTGGCCGGGGTCGGAGAGCTCTGTGCGATTCAATATCGTTTGATAATGGATATCTCACCCGGTTACGGGTATTCGGGCATCGTGATTGCCATGCTGGGCAATCTTCACCCGGTGGGGGTGCTCTTTTCGTCACTTTTTTTCAGCGTCATTATCGTCGGCGCCCAGACCATGAGCCGCATGACCGGTGTGCCGACTTATATCGCCGAGGTTATTCAGGGCATGTCGCTGATGGTGATGCTTATTTTTCTGCTTTTTACTGAATACAAAATAAAGGTGATGAAGAAATAATGAGTGAGCTTCTCGATATCGCTTTTATTTCCGGTCTCATCGGGGCTACGATGAGAATGGCCACTCCGATTATATTTGCCACCCTCGGTGAAATCCTTTCCGAGCGTGCCGGGGTCCTGAATCTGGGTATCGAGGGCATTATGCTGATGGGGGCCATGACGGGGTTTCTAGTCACCTTTTCCTCGGGTTCCATCTGGCTGGGTGTGCTGGCCGCTGCCGGGGTCGGAATGCTTCTGGGTCTACTGATGGCGTTTCTGGCGGTTTATCTGGGATTGAGCCAGCATGTATCGGGATTGGGGATTACGCTGTTTGCAACCGGTCTGGCCATGTTCATTTACCGGCTGCATTTCGGATCTCCCACCGTGCCTCCAATCATACAGCCGTTCAAACAGATCACGATACCGCTGCTGTCCAAAATCCCGGTGATTGGCCCGGGCCTGTTCACTCAATATTCGTTGACCTACATTGCCTGGCTTCTCATTCCGGCCATTTCGATTCTACTTTACAGGACCAAAATCGGGTTGAAGATTCGAACGGTGGGGGAAAATCCCGTGGTCGCCGACACGGTCGGTGTCAATGTCCTGTTAACCCGCACCCTTTGCCTGGTGGCCGGCGGCGCCCTAATGGGAGTTGGCGGTGCGTTTCTTACCCTGGCCCATCAAAACATGTTCCTGATCGATGTGATTGGCGGCCGGGGATGGGTGGCCATTGCCATGGTTATATTTGGCAACTGGGACCCACTCAAGGGTGCCTTCGGGGCGCTTATTTTTGGTTTCCTGGATGGTCTCCAGCTGAGGCTTCAAGGCATGGGGATTGCCATTTCTTTTCATGTATTCCTGATGATTCCCTATCTGCTGACCATTGTTGCCCTGATCAGTGTTTCCAGGAAGGCGTCCGTGCCGGCCGGGCTGCTGAAACCCTATCGCCGGGAAGAAAAAGGAGGATAGACTGGTAAATTCGAAATTCGGATTTAATTATGCCGGAATGTCCTCCAATTTATGCGCTAAAATAATTAGCCAATACCACCACGAAAGTATTTTAAGGAGGCAGATGCTGGATCTTGTAATTAGAGGCGCTAATCTTCCCGACGGACGCACGGGTGTTGATATTGCGGTTGACAAAGGTCGCATTGTCGAAGTCGGAACTCGGCTTGCGGTGAAGGCCTACCGGGAGATCGACGCTACCGGGCGGTTGGTCACCCCGCCTTTTGTGGACAGCCACTTTCATCTGGATTCCACCCTGAGCTATGGTCAGCCCCGGGTGAATCAGAGCGGTACCCTGCTGGAGGGCATCGAACTGTGGGGGGAATTCAAATCGGATCTTACGGTCGAAAACGTCAAAGCCCGGGCCGGTGAGCTTTGCCGCTGGGCCATTGCCCGCGGCACCCTGGCGATCCGCAGCCACGTGGATGTCAGTGACGATAACCTGCTGGCGGTCGAAGCGCTCTTAGAATTACGTCAGGAGTTCAGACCCTATATGGATATACAGCTGGTGGCCTTTCCCCAGGATGGTTATTTTCGATACAGCCCCAATGCAGCCAATCTGGAGCGTGCGCTGGATATGGGGATCGATGTCGTGGGCGGCATTCCCCATTTTGAAAGAACCATGGCCGAGGGCGCAGCTTCCGTAGAGGTTTTGTGCGAAATTGCAGCCGAGCGCGGTCTGCAGGTGGACATGCACTGTGACGAAAGCGACGACCCCCACTCGCGCCATATCGAAACTTTGACATTTCACACCCAGCGTCTCGGCCTTCACGGGCGGGTTACCGGCTCCCATCTCACCTCCATGCATTCCATGGATAATTATTATGTCAGCAAGCTGTTGCCCTTGATGGCAGAGGCCCGGATACATGTCGTGGCCAATCCGTTGATCAATATCACCCTCCAGGGCCGCCATGACACTTACCCCAAACGGCGCGGGATGACCCGGGTCAAGGAACTCATGGAAGCCGGCGTTAATGTGGCCTTTGGCCAGGATGCTCTCCTGGATCCATGGTACAGCTTTGGCTCCTGCGACATGCTGGAGGTTGCTCACATGGGATTACATTTGGCCCAGATGACCGGGGTGGAACAGATGCAGCAAATCTTTGCCGCGGTCACATCCAATGCCGCGAAGGTTTTAGGGCTGGAAGGCTACGGGCTTGAGCCGGGGTGCCATGCAGATATGGTGATTCTTCAGGCCGCCAATCGCCAGGAGGCCCTGAGATTGAAACCGACCAGACTGTTTGTGATTCGCCGGGGAACCGTGATTGCTGAAACACCGCCGGTGATCAGCCGGCTATCTCTGTCAGACAGGAATTACGAGGTGGATTTCAGGTTTAAGGGCGAGATTGAGGGCAGAAATTCTCCCTAACCTTTGCGACTAATTTTTTCCTCTTTGGGGTGTCAGGTGTCAGAGACCGACGGTTCTGATCACTTCGCCTGTCAAACAACATGGAGCATCCGCGACCATCAGCCAGAGACCAGTTGTCTTGCAAATATTTTTCCTGACACCTGACATCTGAAATCTACTTTAGGATCACGACCAGGGATGATTTCAACATTTCGCGAACTATGGCTTTACATACCCTTTTACTGAGTTGAACACCTCCCCATGGGCTGATTCCAGGTGGGCCAGAAACCTGTCCGATCGTACGATGGGGCTCCAGAGCGAGAAGTCTTCCCTATCAAAATCCATTCCGACCGCCAGCATGTCGCTGAGGGTCTCGACGAGGTGATCTTCCGGCTTGTATATCGAGTCACCGATATCACCCACCCAGCAAAGGGGTGTGCCCTGGTAGCGTTCGTTTAAGTCGTGGTAGAAATGGCGCGTGACGATGGTTTGCGGTTGAAGGCCGAGATCGGTGAAAGGCATGGTCACGCCTTTTTCGGCCACCTGAATAAGCGCTCCGTTGAAAACAGGGATGAGTTCGACACCCTGGTCGTTACAGATGCGGCAGATCCCCTCTAGCCCCTCAAGGCTGGCGCACACCGGAAAGAGAAATATTTTCTTGGGCCGGTGGTGCCGTAAAGCTTCTTCCACGAAATAGGTCAGGGTGGAGCCCGAAGCGATGCATTCTTCCATGATGATCCAGGTTTCGTCCTGCCACCACTCCCCGACAAAGGAGCTTTCGACGATGTTCCAGCCGCGGGAGACGGCTGTGTCTTCAACCCGGGTAAGTTTTATATAGGTGGTGTCGGGGAGCCGGGATCGGTGCAGCGGAGGATTGGCATCCAGCAGGTCCAGCGGGCGTCCGCCCCAGAGGATAACAAACTGTGCCAGTTTTCCATCAAACATCCGTTCGAAAAGGCGCATCATATCGTGGCCGATTTCCTTGATCATTAAAAACTTTTCGGCTCCGCAGGCCTGGCGGCTGAGCAAAAACTCCTCGCCGAGCCCTCTACCGGGAAAATCGACCACGTAGATCTTATCGGGGAGACCCCTGCCCCGGAATGCGTCGTGCTGTGAAATCTCTTTCACGAGCCAGATGTCTTTGCCGCCGCGCGACATAACAATTTCCCCGACGTCTTCGAGGTAGATTCGGTTTTCATCCACCTTCATAAAGTTCCTCCTTTATTATCAATATCTCCTATCAGCTATTATACATACCTGATTTTGCGAGGGACTATAAAATAAAGACATTGGTGTGTCAATTGCTATAAGGTCATGCCGCCGTCCATGATTAAAAGCTGGCCGGTCATGAATGCACTTTTCTCACTGCCCAGATAAACCGCTGCCTCAGCAACTTCTTCCACCGTACCAAGGCGGTCCATTTTATGCCGGTTTATAATGGCACTGCGAACGGCATCCGGATCCGGGCTTGATTCAATGCGGGTATTAAGGCCGGGGGTTAAGATGGTGGCCGGACAGATGGCATTGCACCGGATTCCCCGGGTCACATAGTCAAGGGCCACCGATTTTGTAAGGCCGATCAAGGCCCCCTTGGAAGCCCCGTAAGCAAAACGCTCAGCGGCCGATGATATACTGGACAACACCGAGGCGATGTTAATGATGGTTCCGCCTCCTTTGGAGAGCATGGCGGGTAAAAATGTCCGGATCATGTTATACGCCCCGTGCAGATTAACCTCCAATGATTGCTGCAGGTCCTCACCCGTGCAATCCAGGATGGTTCCGGTAACCACATAACCGGCGTTGTTCACCAGAATATCGATGTCACCGATCTTTTCCGATGCCCGGGTGACACTGTCGGCATCGGTTACATCCAGTAGATGGATTTGAATCCCGGCGACCTCCTCCAGGTCTTTGAGGGGGCCCATGCTTTTGCTGGTAGCCCAGACCAGACAGCCTTCGTCTGCAAAGGCTTGTGAGATGGCGCGGCCGATACCCCTGCCGGCCCCGGTAATAAGAGCGGTTTTGCCTTTTAACCGTCTACTCATGGTTACCCCTTTTTAAGGTTGACAATAGCATTGTTATTATTATATATTTCCATATATATTTTTTTATATTATTAATCAACTAATATTTGGGATGTGTTATGAAAAATATTCAGATCAGCTTTGATGAAGATCTTCTCAGGACGATCGATCAATTTGCGACCACATCGCAGCTTACACGGTCTGCTGTGGTGCGGGAGGCCGTAAAAACATGGATCAGGCAGGAAGAAATAAAAAAATTTGAGGACACGTGGATAGAAAAACTGAAGGATAATCCCGAGGATTTAGAAGATTCCGAAGCCTGGTTGACGGCAGAAAAGTGGGGTGATGTATGAATCGTGGCGATGTGTGGTTGATTGATCTGGGTAGACCGATTGGCACCAGGCCTGTTCTCATTTTAACAAGACAAAATGTTTTAAAATATCTCAATAAGGTCATCATTGCCGAAATAACCACCCAAGGCAAGGGATATCCTACCGAGATATTTATTGATCAGAAAGCCAATTTACCAAAACCCTCTTTTGTTCAGGCAGATAATCTTCATACGGTACCCAAAAAACGGCTTAAAAAATTTCTTGGTGCACTGGATCCGGAAACCATGCTGGCGGTATCGCAAAAGGTTGTATTGGCTTTGGAGCTTGAAAACGCTCTACCTGAATGATAATTGAGGACCAAAGACCATAACAAAGGGATCGAAATTATAGCCGGGCACCGGGGCATAATATCGTTAGGACGGTTGAAGTTATTTTCCAAATGGCTTTTTTGTTCTGGTATCTGTTATGCGATTCTTAAAAAATAGACCCGATATTTATTTCGGCCTTCCCGTGACCCGCCGGGATTGTCTGGGTTATTTAATTCACGGCTTGGGTCTTTTGCTGGCCGTGCCGCTTTCCCTGGCCAAATCAGTTGCAAGCACCACCGGTCCGAGCATCCTCGATAAATATGTGGGAGAAGAGCTCAGCTATCAGATCGGTTTCTGGCTTATCAGCCATTGCGGAGATGCAAAAACCGGTTTTTTACGTACGGATTTGCCCGATATTTACAGACTCAGCCTGGAGGGCCATGGAATTGGTTTCATCAATTTTCTTCTGGGGCGGGTAAATTATTCCTATACATCCTTCTGTCAGTATTTATCAGATCAAGACCGCCTGCGGCCGGTCTATTTTGAGTTAAAAAAAAAGCGTGGCGACAAGGAAGCTCTGCGGAGTGTCAGATTTGACTATGCGGCCGGCGAAATCGTATTTATAAAATCCAACCCTACCGATAAAACCCGGTTCCAAAGAGAGTCCATGAAGGCGGATCAAATCTATGAAGATTATCTCACTCTGTTTTATAATTTTCGACACGGGTATTACGGTCCCATCGAAAGGGACCGAAAAATTCTGCTGCCACTGTATACAAAAAAACAGATGCAGCCTGTAAAGCTTCAGATAGCCGACTTAGAAAAAGAAAAACAATTTCGCAGCCAGGAATTCAACAAGACCGGTAAACACTTTTTTATGCAATTTCAAATCAACCCGGAAGATGTGTCTTCGGGTTCCGGTGAAATCGAAGGATGGCTTTCTTCGGATGCCACCCCCGTGAAAGGCACCATTCAGGATGTCATTTTTTTTGGTGATCTCTGGGGGGATCTGATCCGAAAACAGGCCGTAAAGCAGGACCAGCAAGTTAAGGTTCCCACTGGACTTCAGAATCTTTTTTAAAGATTATGCTTTGGAATGTTGGAAAAATGGAATGCTGGAATATTGGGGAAAGGTTCGGAATCAGTCTTTTGATTAATAAAATTGAGACCCTTTCCGATTAAAACCCATTGTTCCATCATTCCATTATTCCAGAAAACATAGTTGAGAATCTCTAAGTATTGATTAAGCTCAGATATAATAAACAACTTTCAGCCGGCTAAATAACCCTGCAGTCTGTCCATTGCTTCGGAAAGGCGCTCGGCCGGGTGGGTTAAGGCAATTCTAAAATAGCCTTCACCGTATTGGCCGTACATGGAGCCGGGTATCATCCAGACCGCAATCTCATCCAGGACTTTAAAACACCAATCCTTGGAGATGGTGACGCCTCCGGGCAGCGGGGCCCAGATGTAAAAGGTGCCTTTGGGGCTGTCGACATCGATGCCGCATTTTCGAAGACCTTCAACGACCACATCCCGGCGTTCTTTATACATTAGATTGCGGTCCTCCATAAACGCATTGGAGCCGTTCAGGGCAGCGGAGGCAGCTACTTGAAGCGGATAAAACATTCCGCGGTCCGAATGGGATTTGATTTTGCCCATGCCGGCTATGATGTCGGGGTTGCCGACTACAAATCCGGTTCGCCAGCCGCAGGCGTTAAAGGCTTTTGACAGAGAATTAAATTCTATTCCAATTTCTTTGGCTCCAGGAATCTGCAAAAAAGACGGTGCGCAATAGCCGTCGAAACAGATTTCAGAGTAGGGATTGTCCGATATCACAGCCACGTCATATTTCTGGGCCCACTCCACAAGGTTGAAATAAAAGTCGCCGGTAGCATGGGCGGCCGTGGGATTGTTCGGATAGTTGACCCAGATCATCCGGGCCCGCTGGGCAACTTTGGGATCGATGGCGTCCAGATCGGGTAAAAACCCGTTTTCTTTGAGCAGCGGAACCGTTTCGATCAGCCCGCCGGCGATTTTAACACCGGCAATATAGGCCGGATAACAGGGATCCGGCACCAGGGCGCTGTCGCCTGCATCCAGCAAACAGGTGTGGATGTGGAACAACCCGTCGGCCGATCCCAAAAGCGGTAAGACCTCGGTTTCAGGATCGCATTTCACCCCGTACTGGCGTTCGTACCAGCCGGAGATGGACTCTTTCATGGGCATGGGAGAATAGAAACTGGGATAATGATGGTTGCCGGGATCAAAGCAGGCGTCCGACAGGGATTGGCGCATGTGCTCGGGTGGTATCACATCCGGATCGCCGAGGCCCAGGTTGATGACATCTTTGCCCTCATCCTTCATTTTGGTCAAAATGACATTCATTGCGGTCCCAAGGTAGGCTTCAAAATCATTCAGTCGATTGGCTAACTTCATTTTACCCCCTTCCTATTACAAAGTATCTTCGTTGTCGTATATATTGGCGATGCAGCAGGTAAAGGTGGACGGTTCGTCCCTGGTATTCTTCATGCCGTGGGGCTGCATACTGGGTATATATATCGAAGTACCCTGACCGCAGATAGACTTGCTTTTTAATTCGTCTGTTTCGGGGTCGAACTCCCAGCACTCGAACTCGCCTGAGATAATGAACATGGTCTGGTGGTAGAAGTGGTTGTGAATGGGAATTTGTCCCCCCGGCTGAATGGTAAAAAATCGCAGGCCGTATTCAGGAAAACCGTTGCCGTCGTCACCGTGTTCTGAGAGCCACCGGATACTGGTGCCGATGACATCGTGCATCTTGCCCCGGTAAGGGAACTTTTCGACTTTCTTATCTTCACAATCTTTCCAATGGATAACTTTCATTTGCTTCTCCTTATAATTTTTATGATTATGGTTATAATCGAATAAAATATCCTTCTTGCGTGAGCATACGACTCATTTTTCGATCATCACAATCCCATTATTTTGTCTAATGAGACCTTCACATGAGCGATAGTCGCAGCTTTGAGCCTGATCTCGTCTTTGGTTTTAATAGCTTCAAAAATTTCCAGGGCTTCATTAAAAAATGTCTCCGGGTCTATTGCCTGGGGTCCCGAAAGCCAAAATCGCAAATAATGGGCCAGCAGTCTTTCGAGCAATTGGGCCAGCTGCTGATTGCGGGTTTCCCGGTA
>Ga0316198_10000091_pt1 | contig 37829 bp, 33 predicted proteins | sample OudBieAanoxic_MG_FD_204935 | JGI IMG/M metagenome (GOLD analysis project Ga0316198, IMG submission 204935) | Coastal sediment microbial communities from Oude Bieten Haven, Netherlands - site A anoxic | ecosystem: Environmental > Aquatic > Marine > Coastal > Sediment | place: Netherlands... | reverse complement strand
ATTGAGAATTCGAAAGTGTGGAGATTGATTTGAAGAACTTCGCCCTGACCGGAGCCGCGGGCTACGTGGCGCCGCGCCACCTAAAAGCCATCCGTGATACCGGCAACCGCCTGGTCGCGGCTGTGGATCCTCACGACTCGGTCGGGATCCTCGATAGCTACTTCCCGGATACCTCCTTCTTCACAGAATTCGAGCGCTTTGACCGTCACCTGGAGAAGCTGCGCCGGGCGGATGAAGATGGCCATGTCCAATATGTAAGCGTCTGTTCACCGAACCACCTGCATGACGCACACATCCGCCTCGCGCTGCGTGTTGGCGCTGACGCCATTTGCGAAAAGCCCCTGGTGCTAAATCCATGGAACCTCGACGCACTTGCGGAGCTCGAGGTGGAGACCGGCCGGCGGGTCTTCACAATCCTCCAGCTCCGGGTCCACCCGGCCCTGATCGACCTCCGGGAACGCCTCGCTGCCGAAACTCCAGGGCGCCGCCACGAGGTGGTACTTTCCTATATCACCTCTCGTGGCCCCTGGTACCGCTACTCCTGGAAGGGAGATGCCGGCAAGTCCGGCGGGATTGCGACCAACATCGGCATCCATTTCTTCGATCTTCTGATGTGGCTCTTCGGGGGTGTGGAAGAAAACCGAGTTCACTTGCGAGAGGACGGGCGTGCTTCCGGTTCGATCACCCTTGAACGCGCGGATGTCGCATGGTTCCTCTCTATCGATCGGAGTGATCTGCCATTCGAACCCGAGCCCGGCAAGCCCGCCACATTTCGCTCGATCACCGTCGATGGCGAGGAGATCGAGTTCTCCGGAGGCTTCACCGATCTCCACACCCGGGTATACGAGGAAACCCTCGCCGGCCGTGGCTTTGGCATCGAGGATGCACGCCCCTCGGTCGAATTCGTGCAGAGGCTTCGCCAACAGGCTCTTGAGGATACGCTGGAAGACCACCACCCATTTGCAGCTAAGGGTTCAAAACGATGAGCTACTTCAAACACGAATCATCCTACGTGGACGATGGATGTGACATCGGTGACGGTACCAAAATCTGGCACTTCTGCCATATCCAATCGGGCGCAAAGATTGGCGAGAGGTGCGTCTTCGGTCAGAACTGCAACGTCGCCAACGACGTTGTAATCGGCTCGAACGTCAAGGTGCAGAACAATGTTTCGATCTATACCGGCACCGTTATCGAGGACGACGTCTTCCTCGGCCCATCGTGCGTGCTGACCAACGTCACCAACCCGCGCTCGCAGGTCAATCGCCACAGCCTCTACGAGAAGACCCTCCTTCGACGAGGCTGCTCGATCGGCGCCAACGCCACCATCGTGTGCGGCATCACGATAGGCCGCTATGCATTCATCGGCGCCGGCGCGGTGGTGGCGAAGGATGTCCCAGATTATGCCCTGATGGTCGGGGTCCCAGCACGCCGAGTGGGCTGGATGAGCCGCCATGGTCACCCGATGAAACCGGGAGCCGAGGGTATCCTGACGTGCCCCGAGTCAAGCATGCGATACAAGGAGGAAGGCGGGACGCTCCGATGTCTTGACCTTGACGAAGATGAGGCTCTCCCAGAAGACCTCCGGGTTGGGCGGGGAGGCTACGACGACTATAGGTCGCGAGGCAGCAAGGGTTGATCCTGGGTTGAAACCCAATTTTCTATGACCTCAGAAACGAAAAAGATGAATCGATCAACGTCACCGCCCGTCAGAATTATCGAGCGCAAGAGCGGTTGGCGTGCTTTGGATCTGCGTGAGCTGTTTCTCTATCGAGATCTTTTTCGCTTCCTCGTTTATCGGGACGTTATGGTCCTCTACAAACAGACCATTCTCGGGTTCGGCTGGGCAGTTGTGCGCCCGGTGCTGAGCATGATCGTCTTCAGCGTAGTGTTCGGCCGTCTTGCGAAGATCCCGAGTGATGGAATTCCGTACCCCCTGTTCTCCTTTGCGGCGCTGGTGCCTTGGACCTATTTTCAGTCTGCGGTGACAGGTTCGACGACTAGTCTGGTTGCGAGCACTCATTTGATCTCAAGAGTCTATTTCCCGAGGATCATCATCCCCCTTACGCCTGTTATTGCGGGCCTCGTGGATTTTGCCATTGCGCTGGTGGTCCTCGGCGTAATGATGGCTCTGTATGGCGTAACCCCGACGATCAGCGTCGTATATTTGCCTCTCATGATCCTGATAATGGCGCTAACCGCTGCAAGTGTGGGGCTCTGGCTCTCGGTGTTCGCGATTCAGTACCGAGACGTGAGGTTTGCACTGCAATTCGTAATTCAGTTACTGCTGTACGCCGCGCCTGTGGTCTGGCCTGCTTCGCTCATCCCAGAGCAGTACCGGGTTTTCTATGGCTTTTACCCGATGGCAGGCGTGATCGAAGGATTTCGCTCAGCTCTGCTTGGCACCCATCCCATGCCCTGGGATCTCATTGCTGCAGGGTCTTTCACTGCAGCGGTCCTGTTTGTGTCAGGGGTTCTCCACTTTCGACGTACGGAGCGGGTCATCGCTGATGTCGCCTGATCGCGTCGAGAGGTTCTGGGAAGCAATCTGATGAGCGAAATCGCAATCAGCGTAGAGAGACTATCCAAGCTTTACCGCATTGGACTCAAGGACCAAATTCAGGAAACCCTGGTTGGTACCGTCGTTGATTTTGTTAGATCCCCTGCGAAGAATTTCCGTCGGCTTAAAAAGCTGACAAATATTTCCCCCGACGACGCAGAAGCCAAAGACGTTATCTGGGCGCTCCGTGATGTGTCTCTGAACGTCATGCAAGGGGAAGTCCTCGGTCTGATTGGTCCCAACGGTGCCGGCAAAAGTACTCTGCTGAAAATCCTTGCCGGCATCACGGAACCTACATCCGGGCGCGCCGAGGTGCGTGGGCGTGTGGCCTCTCTACTCGAGGTCGGCACCGGTTTTCATCCGGATCTCACTGGACGTGAGAATGTCTACCTGAATGGCACAATTCTCGGCATGACCAAAGGGGAGATTGACCACAAATTTGATGAGATTGTTGCCTTTTCCGAGGTGGAAAAATTTATCGATACACCCGTCAAACGCTACTCGTCTGGAATGACTGTGCGTTTGGCGTTTGCCGTGGCCGCTCATCTCGAACCGGAAATTCTTTTGGTCGACGAGGTTTTAGCTGTTGGGGATTTTCGGTTCCAGAGAAAATGCGCCGGGAAGATGGGTGATGTTGCCGGCAGCGGCCGGACTGTTCTCTTCGTGAGCCATAACATGGCTGCGATCGGCTCTTTGTGCGACAGAGGGGTGCTCCTTGGAGAAGGGGCGGTCCTAACCCACGGGCGAATCGATGATGTTGTCAGCAGATACATTTCCGAAGGATTGAGTGGCTCGGAGTTTCAAGAAGAAACCACCGACGAACTCGCTTGCATCGTTGGCGGCCGGATCGTGGGAAGCGACCAGATCCGTTTCGGCGATTTTCTGACCTTTGATCTTGATATCGTTGCACGCGAAAAACTCAGTGCCTCATTGATGTGGAGATTGCAGGATGCGTTTGGCGCGCCTGTCGCGGTTGGCTCGCCGCATTTACAGCTCGGGAAATACCAGGAAGTCCGTCCTGGCAAGAACAGGTTTTGCGTGAAATTGGGGCCGCTCCCTCTATTCGAAGGAGCGTACAGCCTTTCGTTTGACCTCAACCATGCCGGAACCCAGCACCTGCATCGCCTGGAAAGCAGGTTGCGGTTCACGGTTCTCGCATGTGACCCGGCAGGAATAGGCGCTGTCTTACCGTCCCGCTGGCGCGCAGGCTCAATCGTGATTCCATTCGAGATCGAGGCCGTCCCCAAATGACTGGTCGTCCTTTAATTTCTGTTGTGATGCCCGTGCGAAACGGAGAGGCGACCTTTAGATTGGCGCTTGATAGCGCCCTTCAGCAGGATTGTGACGACTATGAAGTGGTGGTCGCCGAAAACTGTAGCGAAGATTCCACGCCCGAGATCATTAGATCCTGTAACGATCCACGGGTTCGTGTGGTGCGGACAGAAATGCCACTGGCGATGCCCGACAACTGGGAATTCGCCTGGGAACAGGCACGAGGCGACTACGTTCTTTACCTATGCGCTGACGATGCATTGCTTCCGTCGGCCCTCAGTCGCCTGTCCCGGGTTATCAAAGAGAGATCTCCTGACCTTACCAGTTGGGAATACGCGTTCTACTACCACCCTGATTGGCACACCGCCGCGGAGCGAAACACACTACGGATCATCCCCAATTCTGGCGACGTAGCTGACGAAACCGCCGATGACCTTCGCGAACGTGTGTACGGATTCCAGGAACCGAAGTGGGCGCCAAGAATGCTGAACTGCTGCGTCCGGCGCGAAAAGTTCGAAGAGATTCGGAGGCATTACGGGCGCCTATTCTTGACTCCATGCCCGGACTATTCGTTCTTGGCGTTCACCCTCGACGCTCTCGCCACCATAATCGTGATTCGGAGACCACTGCAGGTGGCTGGCCGGTCAATCGGAAGCGTGGGCGCCATTCAGGCAACGACTCTTGGTGACGCATCGGAACAATTCCTCAAGGAGTTTGGCGGGGAAGATATTCTACGGGCTGGGCCGTGCGGAGTCCCGGTTTTAGCGAACTTCATTGCGGCAACTTTGAAAAACGCCGGCGTCCTGATTGCTGCCTCGGGAGGGGATGCTCCGCCATTGGATCTCCCTGCTTGTTTCGAAAGGGCGGCACGGAATATCAAAACCATCGAGCGCTACACTGAGCCCCGGGACGAAATGAGAGCGGTGCTCGAAGGGGCTGCTGCGCGATGCGGTCCGGACTCGGTAAGGGCGGTCTCGTCAGTTCTCGATGTCGAGCCAAAACGCCGTCGATTCCTGACCCGCTTCGCCGATGCTGTTATCGGAAGGAGCGAACTCCTCAGCAAGGTCGAGGTTGCGTTCCGCTTCTCCGGTGACTCGAACCGGGCGAGGCGCCCGTACGACATCGAGACGGGAGTCTCGATACGCAAAAACGAGATCCACGTCCGGGGGAGAGCTCTCGGTATTCGCGACATTTTCGGGATGACCAAGATTGTAGATCGTCTATTCGATGATCTCGCACGGTCGCGTGCACAGGTGAACTGAGGCATGCGAGTCCTATTCGTCGTTTCGGACCGCCCATTGTCCTCGATGGCTCGTGGCGGTTCCGGGACCATCTTCGGTAGCCTGCTGGCATTACTACATACGCGAGAAGACAGTGTGCACCTGCTCCTGCTGAAAGACGCAGAAAAACCACGCCGTTTTGAGGAGTGGAAGGACTTGGATCCCATCGGCGCTGCGGAGCTGGTTTCCTGGGCGAAAAGCCTGGAGTCGGTAGAGTTTCGCGTAACTCAACAGCCTGGGTTTATGATGCGGAAGATACTCGGCCTTTGTGATCCACAGCGGGCGGCGTACCCATTCCTGAAATCAGGTATCTGCGACCGGGTAGCTGAGGTGGCTGACCGTGTGGCGCCAGATCTGGTGATCGCCGCAGATCTTACGGCAGGATTGATCTGCTCACGCATCAGGCTCCGTGTTCCGGTGGTGTACTACCATCACGACTTCTTCTGGAGAATCAAAAAGCTCCGGCAGGGTTCTTCAGGAGGTTCTTGGCGGAAGATCTGGGGCTGGTGGACCCTGCGCAGGGCGGAGGATCGCGTTGTGCGTAGCGTTGATGCATGTATCACCGGGTCTGCAATTGAGCTCAAAGCACTGAAGTCGGTTGGTGCCAAAGCAGCTGCGCTGGTTCCTCCAGCTGTAACTTCCGTGCCCACAGCCATACCGAACGCGATAGCGCAACCGTGCCGGGTAGTTCACCTGGGCAGTTTTCGAACCACGGCGACTCGTCTTGGTCTGGACCGTTTCTTGGACATTGTCTGGCCAGTCGTTCGGGAGGCGGTGCCGAATGTCGAGCTCTGGGTGGTGGGGGATGCTTCCGCGGCAGACGGAGACATCATCGCGCGCCTTGAAGCCTCGAATGCCGTTCTTCCTGGATTCGTTCAGGATCTTTCTACAGTCCTACGACCAGGCGATCTTCATGTCGTCCCGTGGGAGCATGGGACGGGAGTCCGAACCCGGGTGGCCAGTTGTTTTCTGTATGGCCAGGTCCTGGTTGCAGTGCGGGCGGGTGTCGCTGGGTATGACGGGCTCGAGAACGGCAAAAACTGCATTCTGGTGGAGAGACTGGAGGAGATTGCGGGTTCTCTGATCGATCTGGCTCGAGATCCGAAAAGGCGCAAAATGCTCGCCCAGGCCGGACAGGCTTACCTGAGCGGGCGGATGACTGTGGAAGCCGTACTCCCGCAGTTCAACGCGGTTGTGACCGGGCTGACAGGGGTCCGTCCAATAGGAGCGGCTGGGTCCTGATGAGCATGACCGTGCAGGAAAGGGACCGCCCACGCATCCTGATTCCCATGACGATGGTGTGGGTTGTCCGCAACGTTGTCCATTCGGGCCTCCTGGAGAAGCTTGCGGCGGTAGGTGTGGAGCCAGTTCTCCTCGTGCCTGAGCTTCCCCCCGGTGGACTCGGCGAGTACCTTTCTGGTTGCGGAGCGACATTGGCGCCTCTCCTATCCCCAGAAAGTCGGACCACCCGGCTCGATTGGGTACTGAATGCTGTCCTGGGGTTTTCAAATGTCCGGAGGAATGCTCCAAAGACATACCGCCTTCGCCGCCGCTGGTATGAGCGTCATTTGCAGGGCAAGACGAAGGCCCGTTTCCTCGTAGCCGGTTTCCTCTCGGCGTTTTTTGTTCAGCCGCGGGCTTACGAATGTCTGAGGAGGATTTGGGAACGAAGGACGCTGTCCTACTACAATTTGGAGCCGGTGGTGCGTCAGATTGAAGAGCTTGGCTGCAGCGCAGTCTGGTTCAACAACTGGGGAATGGGAAGAGAAATGGCGTACGTGGCCGCCGCCGCCGAAATGGGGCTCCCCGCAATTACGTCAATTATCAGTTTCGATAATGTTCTTACCAAAGGGGTCCGCCCCAGCTTCGATCACTATCTTGTCTGGTCGACTCGAGGTGCCGAGGAACTGGTTCGTAGCGATGCCAGAATCACGGAGGAGCAGGTGTCCATTCTTGGCAGCCCGCAGTTTGACTTTCATCGGCGCTCCGAATTGATCTGGGGCCGTGCAGCGACCCTGGAAAAGCTCGGCCTTCCCCCGAATGTGCGCTTTTTCGTTTACGGAGCTGGACGGGAGGTCCATTCCCCAGGCGAGATCGATCTGGTAAATCGACTTGCTCTGCACCTCGAACAGGATCCTCGATGGGAGAACTACCGTATTGTTGTGCGTTTTCATCCTCTTGACGCAGCGGATCGGTGGCACGAAGGCGTGAGCGCCCGTCGCATAGTGCTGTGCGAACCATTCCAACCGCCTGTGGACGAGAAGGGATGGTCGTGGTCATCTGTTCAAGACCAGGCCCTTCTGATCAGCTCACTGCGCCATGCCGACGCTTGTCTCAGTGTAGCGTCAACAATTGCACTGGATGCTGCGATCCTTGGAACCCCAGCCATTGGCCTTCGGCTCGACCAGGACCGAGATGCCCCCAACGAGGTCTATTTCGATGCCTTCGAGTTGGACCACTATCGGCCGTTGGTCGAATCCCGAGGCATTTGGATAGTCCGATCATGGTCCGAAGTATTTAAATTGCTTGAGCTGGCGGTGGAGATTCCGGAAGAAGGGAAAGAAGAACGCGAAAGGATGGTAGCGAGTGTTTGCGGGCCAGTCGACGGGCATTCCAGCGAGGAAACGGTAAAGGAGCTTTTGACCTTTCTTAACCTCAAAAGAAATGAGGTCGAGATAGCGTGAGCCCGATCGCAGCTGTCCTTTGTTTTCTACCTTCGACCATGAAGCGTCCGGGGGACCCCATTGAATCCTGGTGAGACGAGTGTTCGACCACGAAAAAAAAAGTGGGCAAGGGACGTGCTTGGCCTGGTCGGGACAAAGGCGGTCCTTTTCCCACTTGGTTTGGTGACAGGTATTCTGGTGACAAGGGAATTGGGGCCCACAAATCGTGGGGTCTTTGCCTTCGTGACCCTATTGATCGGGTTTGTCGGGCCTCTCTTGCAGTTCGGATTCGGCAATGGAGTTCGCTACTATGTTTCGGTTGGTGAATTCTGCCCCAGGGATACCGCCTTTTCGGCATTCCTAACTCGCTTGGGCCTCGGGGTTCTCACTTCGGCTGGGTTGGCCGTTCTCTTTCATTTTCATGCGCTTGGGGCAACGGCGGATCTCCTAACGAGGCCACAACTGGTGCCTGTTCTTGTCGTCCTTCCCCTGGTCGGAGCCGGGACCGTCTTGCGCTGGATCCTTGTAGGGGACTCACGGTTTAATGTTGTCAATCCCATAGACATCGCAGGATCACTCCTTCTCGTAGGGTTGCTCTTTACCACAGTCGTTGTCGGGGATATGGGGTTGAACGGTGCGATTTGGTCCCTACTGACGGCACAGGCCTTAGGGGCACTCATTACGATATTGGCGGTCTTACTTATCTATAAGCCCTTGTTGCGCTTCGATGTGCGGTCAATCGGGATGAGCTTTTCCTATGGCATCCGCATGTGGATAGGGAGTATTGCGACCCGATCCAATGATCGTCTCGATCAGTTCGTCCTGGCAGTCGCCGCTTCAGCAAACCAACTGGGCCAGTATTCAGTTGCAGTTCGCGTGGCAGAGTTGCCTCTGATGCTGGGATCCGTTTCTGCCCCGGTTGTATTCAATAGAGTTGCGGCAGCTGCTGATTCCGATGAAAGGGTTCGGATAATTGACCAACTCCACCGGGCGCATTTTGCGTTGGTGGGAGCTGTAATTGTCGTGGTAGGGCTAGTGGGGTATTTCCTCATACCATTGGTCTACGGGGAGGCATTTGAGGCTGCGGCCCTCCCGTTTCTTCTCTATCTTCCAGGGGTTCTGGCATATTCCAGCCGGCAAGTGATCGATAAATTCTTTTCCGGATCAGGGCGCCCCTTCTGGGCTAGCATCCTGCAGATCGTCGGGCTAGGGGTTGGGTTACCTTTGTACCTCTATCTCATTCCCAAATACGGCGCAGTAGGCGCTTCGGTTGCCAGTTCTCTAGTATATTCCGCGTCAGCCTTTGCCGGGCTGCTGGCATACCACCATTTTGCCGGACCTAAGAAAGCCAATCCATTTGCTATCTCCCGACAGGACTTGAAATGGGCTTCTCAGCAGATGAAATCAGGACTGACGGACTGGAAACGCGGGTATCGGGGTTTTTGGCGGTGATTCTGGCGATAGCGAAATTGGAGGAGAACCATTTCACCTGGATTTTTTCGAGGCGAAGCCAGGGGTGAGGAATGGGATTGATCAGCATTTCCCAGACGTTTCGCTCACAGGTCGAACAACATGGGCTGAGGTTTTCCAGCCTCAGCTTCGGTCGAAGCTTGCTTTTGAAGGTATGGCCTCTCGCCCATCGATTTCGGTTGTCGGAGTGCGGCGGGCGAGCAACCATGGCCCGGAAATTGGCCGTTGAACGAGACAAATACAGTGTCATACGGCTGGGGTTCGGGTGCTCCACGCAGAAGGATGTAACACTTCGAGCCCTGGTCGCAGCGGGGCGAAAAAACGGAGCGGAGATAACTGTTGGTGACGGGACGATTCTCAAGGAACGCTGCATTCTTTCAGCCAAATCAGGCATTCTGAAGATTGGAGGGAACTGCGCAATTGGCCGCGGCGCGGAACTCTTGTGTGAGGTTGCCGATCTCTCAATTGGGGGCGATGTCCGAATTGCGGCTGGAGTCTTCATTACGACCAATAGCCACAGCTATTCCCGACTGGATGTCCCAATCAGGCTTCAGGGCACGCACCATGAGCCAGTCATCATTGAGGACGATGTCTGGATTGGTCAAAGGGCCGTCATACTACCGGGGGTTCAAATTGGGCACGGGAGCATAATAGGTGCTGGCTCGGTGGTTACCCAGGACGTACAACCTCTTTCAATCGTTGGGGGCGTCCCCGCACGACAAATCAGGAGACGCGGGTAAACTCCAAGTTCGGCCTCCAATGTCGGACGGGGGATTCCTGATCCAGGCGAGGTGAAACCATGGATTTTGACGAAGAAAAAACTGCCGTAATCGCGGAGGTCGGACAGGCTCACGACGGAAGTCTGGGCATGGCCCACGCTTTCATCGATGCCGCCGCCGACTCGGGCGCCGATGCTGTCAAGTTCCAGACACACATCGCCGAGGCCGAAAGCACCCGGGCCGAACCGTGGCGCGTTCGGTTCAGCCCTCAGGATGAGACACGGTTTGATTACTGGAAACGCATGGAGTTCACCGAAGAACAGTGGCGTGGTCTGGCGGAACACGCACGAAAGCGGGATCTCCTTTTCCTATCGAGCCCGTTTTCATTTGCTGCGTTTGAGCTTCTGAAACGTGTCGGCGTGGCGGCATGGAAAGTAGCCTCGGGTGAAGTCACCAACCACCCGTTTCTCGAGGCGATGGCCAAGACAGGGACCCCTGTGATTCTCTCAAGCGGGATGAGCGGATGGTCCGAGTTGGACGTTGCAGTCGAAGTGTTGAGATCGGAAGGAGCAAGCTTTGCAGTGCTTCAATGCACGACGGAGTACCCTACGCCGCCAGAGAGGGTAGGGCTCAATGTCATAGAGGAAATCAAGGCGCGGTATGGCTGCCCCGTAGGCCTTTCCGACCACTCGGGAACAACCTATGCGAGTCTCGCTGCCGTTGCTTTGGGTGCGACAATTCTCGAGATTCACGTGACGCTCTCGCGCCAGGCTTTCGGGCCGGATGTGCCCGCCTCTTTGACCTTCGACGAGTTGGAGGATTTGGTGCGTGGGGTCCGCTTTATCGGGCGGGCGAGGCGCAGCCCGGTTGATAAGGACTCGCTGGCGGATGGGATGGGCGACCTCAGACGCATGTTCGGAAAGTCCGTCGTGGCGGCTCGTGATCTCGCTGAAGGCTGCATTTTGACACCAGAGGATCTGGCCCTGAAGAAGCCTGGAACAGGTCTGCCGCCGGAGAAGTTGCAGGATCTTGTTGGAAGAAAGCTCATACGTTCAGTGCGGAAAGACGAGCCGATCTCTGAAGATGGTGTCCAGTGAGTAGCGCGCCGCGAAAGGTGTGCGTGGTCCTCGTCGATCGTGCAAACTATGGCCGCCTCAAGCCGGTGATGCACGAGATCGACCAACACGATGAACTCACCCTGCAGGTGATTGCTACGGGCACTATGGTTCTCGAGCGCTTTGACTCTCCTGTGCAAGTCGTAGAGGCTGACGGATTCGCAGTTGACAGCCGCATTCACGTCGAGGTCGAAGGCTCCATTCCGAGCACCATGGCAAAATCCGTGGGCTTCGCGGTTATAGAGTTCGCCAGCGAATTCCAAAGGTTGCAGCCCGATGTTGTTCTGATTATCGGAGATCGCTACGAGGCTTTGGGCGCCGCGATTGCGGCGGCGTACATGAATCTCTGCATCGTGCACGTTCAGGGAGGTGAGGTGAGCGGGTCGATCGACGAAAGCGCACGGCATGCGATCACAAAGTTCGCCCATTTCCACGTACCTGCCACCCGCCGCGCAGCCGAATACCTCGAGAGAATGGGGGAACGCCCCGACACCGTTCTCACACTCGGTTGTCCATCCTCAGATATCGCGCGCGGTGCTGATCTGGAGCTCTCACCGGATATCGTGAACTCGCGCGGACGCGGTGCGGAAATCGATCCGGAGAAACCGTTTCTACTTGTTGTTTTTCATCCCACAACCACAGAGTTCGGTGGCGAACGAGCCGAGATTCGTTCTCTGCTCGAGGCACTCGCTCGCACGAAAACGCAAACAGTACTTCTTTGGCCGAATATCGATGCGGGCTCAGACCATATCAGCAAGGAGATCAGGATTTTTCGGGACCGCAAGGATGGCGGGTGGTTTCGGAATTTGACGAATCTCACGCCAGAGGACTATCTCAAGGTCCTGGCTGCGGCTGGTTGTGCCGTCGGCAATTCTTCGAGCTTCGTCCGGGATGCCGGCTACTTCGGGACGCCGGTCGTGCTCGTCGGCAGTAGGCAGGATGGGCGAGAGTGGGATGATCACGTGACGCGCATCGAGCCCGAGGCCGATGCCATCGAAGCAGCGATCCGGGCGCAACTCTCGCACGGCAGATTTTCTCCGAGCACGCTCTACGGCGACGGTGGTGTCGCTCCGAGAATCGCGGATGGTCTGGCAAAACTGCGGCCGTACGTGCAGAAACGTCTTTTCTTTGTGAACGAAGATCTTCAAGAAGGGAATGGGGCGTGAGGTTCCTTGGGGTAATTCCTGCGAGGGGGGGCTCAAAGGAAATCCCGCGGAAGAATATAGCGTTCCTCGGTGGTAAGCCCCTTCTCGCCTACACCGCATCGGCTGCTCTGGAAGCCTCGAGATTGGACCGTGTGATTCTGTCGACAGAGGACGAGGAAATTGCTGAGGTAGGTCGGTCGCTCGGTCTCGAGGTCCCGTTCATTCGCCCAGAGGCCTTGGCCCAAGACGAGACTCCGACGATCGATGTCCTTCAGCATGCGGTGAGAGAGCTGAGCCAGGGTGCTGATGACTATGATGTCATTGTGACACTTCAACCGACAACCCCTTTCCGCAGCGCATCAGATATCGACGAAGCGATCGACCTCTTTGAGACCACAGGCGCAGATTCGGTTGTCTCCCTCGTGCTCCCGGGAGGCGTCCATCCGTTCAAAATGAAAACGCTGAGCGACGATGGGTGGGTAGGCGAGCCCGATTTCGCGTGTGGTAAAGCACACCTGCCCCGCCAGGCCTTGCCATCCTATTGGTTGCTCGAGGGTTCGCTCTATATCTCCAAAAGGAGAATCCTGATGGAGGAGAACCGGATTTTAGGGGAGAAAACTCAGGCCTGGGTGGTCGAGAGGCACCGAACTGTCAACATTGATACGCCCTTTGATTTGTGGCTTGCTGAGCGGATGTTGGTAGAACCTTGTTCTTCCGAGAAGGACAGTTAGTACGACTTCCCGGGATTGTTTCGGCAAAGGGTATCCCAACGAAGAACCCCATACCCCACGCCTGACGGGGTCGGCCTTGGATTCGCGATCGGTTGGTCGAATAATGGTGGATATTCCTGGTCAGGAAGGAACCTGCTGTTGCTAGGCAAGCTCATGGGCCCCATGATTCGACGCTACTCCCGCTCTGTGGCAAACGTGATAACGGCGCAACGACACAGGCAGAAATGCTTAGAAGCGCGGGAACTTCTACCACGACTTTTTCCAAGGATTTCAAATACCCTTCGTGCACAACGGGCAGCGGGTGGCCTGTATCACTTGTATTCGGAATTCAAGCTGCTTGAGCTAGCGTCCTACCTGGAAAGGATTTGGCCAGCTTCAGTAGTCGAGTTTGGATCAGGCTCGACGACCGCCGTTTTCGCAGAGTATGCGGCCAAGAATCCTGGATCAAAGGTGGTCTCTGTAGACGAAGATGCGGCTTACTCGGCTAGGACTCGCGCGAGCCTTGATCCCAGGGTTCGCGGTTATGTAACGTTTGTTGTATCGCCTAGAGTGGTGGCAACCAGGAATGGCTGGGAGGTGTGCCATTACAGCCCGGGTTTCCATGAGTCACTGAAAAAGGGCGGAATTGAAATGTGCTATGTGGATGGACCATTCAACCAATCACCTGCAGACGCCCGCCGTCTCTTGCCGTGTGTTGATAGCGTAATATTGCTCGAATCAGGGTTTGAAATCCAAGATTTCCTTTTTGACTATCGGATATCCAGTGTGAACTACTTCTGTGGTTCTGCGTTTGGGCCTTTATTCGAGCAATACCTTCATCCTTTGGTTTATGCTGATGATGCGTGGATCGATGGTCCAATCCGTCACCACTCCTGGCTGCATCGCAAGCGCCACACCCTCTGCGATCCCCTGGAATCGTCTCCCGGCGGCGCGAAAAGCGATTCAGATCGTCTGCTGTCAATGGACGATTCCTAAATGCATCGTGTGATTCGAGTGCTCGGTGTCGTAACAGCGCGCGGCGGGTCAAAAGGGATCCCGCGAAAAAACCTCGCATTGCTCCTCGATAAGCCGCTGCTTGCGCACACAGCAATTTGTGCCGCAGCGGCAGCTCGACTTGATCGGGTTGTGCTGTCGACAGATGACGAACAGATCGCTGACGTTGGTCGGGAGTGGGGCTTGGAGGTGCCGTTTATGAGACCGTTAGAGCTAGCCTCTGACGACACCCCGACCATCCCAGTTCTTCAGAATATAGTTGGCCGGCTGGAGGATTCGGGTGATCGATACGACGCGATTTTCACGTTGCAGCCCACGAACCCGCTGCGTGTCCCCAGGGACATTGATGGTGCCATCGAGCTGCTCGAACGAACCGGCGCCGATTCAGTTATTGGGTTCACAGAGGTCGGCGACAGCCATCCAGCGAGGATGAAACAGGTTGATCCGGATGGAAGGGTTATCGATTTGCCGTTCGCTGAGGACTTCGAGGGCCAACCGCGGCAGGAGCTGCCGCGGTACTACCTTCGGAATGGTGCCGTTTATCTCACCCGGCGAGACGTGGTCATGAACAGAAACTCGCTCAAGGGGGATGATTGCAGAGCGTGGTTGCTTCCTGAAGAAAGGGCACTCAATATCGATACTCCCCATGATCTTTTCTTAGCAGAGCAATTGTTGAGGAGGACGCTGGGACAGCTGTAGTGAAGACATGGAAAATCTAGTGTTGCTTGTCGCTGAATGTTCCGAGTTTCCGGCGGAAGCTGTTAGGTTGTTACGAGATCACCATGATGTGCGTCTTCGTGACATCAAGAAGTTTGACGATCTGCTTCGTGAAGTCGAAACGGCGCAGGTTTTATGGGTCCGACTCCGTCATCGGATCACGGAACAGGTCTTCGATCATGCGCCGCGTCTGAGGATGCTCGTTTCTCCCACCACCGGCTTGAACCACATTGACCTCGATGCAGCATCCGAACGAAACGTCGAGGTCGTTTCCCTGCTCGGGGAGGGAGATTTCCTGAAGGAAATCCGAGCTACGGCGGAGCACACTGTTGCAATGACCTTGGCCCTGATACGGCAACTGCCTGCAGCAGCTCGTCACGTAATGGAGGGGGGATGGGACCGAGACCTTTTTCGGGGTGGGGAACTCTTCGGGAGCACGATAGGCGTCGTTGGCTACGGGCGCCTCGGAAGAATAGTCGCGACCTATTTCACGGCCTTTGGGGCAACTGTACTGGCGACGGATCCAAATGTAACGATCGATGACGTCCGGGATGGAGTCGAAATGACCACCCTGGAGGACCTCTCTCGACGTGCAGACGTGGTGAGTCTGCATGTGTCTTTATCAGCCGAGAGCGCCGGTTTTTTTGGGGCGCAGGAACTGGGCACGATGAAGCCCAGCGCCTTTCTCATCAATACCTCTCGCGGCGAAATCTTGGATGAAAAGGCATTGTTGGACGCGCTGCGATCGGGGCGGCTCAGCGGTGCCGCGCTAGACGTTTTGACCGGAGAAAATCCGGAGGGTATGGATGATCATCCGCTGGTACGCTACTCAGCGAGGAATCCCAACCTCATCATAACCCCGCACATTGGTGGCAACACGTCCCAATCCCGCAGCAGGGCAGAAATCTTCCTCGCTCGTCGCGTAGCAGAGTGGACAGATTGAATCCGGGCGCAGACTGTAGTCTGACCTACTGTTGATGGCGGTGTAATCGAGTGAGAGTTGACGTCTGCTATTTGGTGAGTCATGGATTCGCTGCCAGGATGGTCCTTCATTCGCGGTTACTCCATGAACTAAGGCAGCGAGGGCTTTCAGTTGCTGTGTTGCTCCCTGGCCTTGACGCGAGGGACCTTGAGGCATTGGAGTCTGAATACGGCATCCAGTTCGTCTCGACGCTACTTCCAAGGGGTCGAAAGCTCCAGCTTTCAAACAGAATAAAGCCGTACATCTACGAGAATATCCGGGAGAACCCTGCGCTCTGGTCGAAGCACATTCGGGTTGTAAAGGGCGTCGATGGCGGCGGTTGGTGGCGACATATGGCCCATGTAGGGTTCGCGGTCAATCGAATCGCAATCCGGTTTGCTGGTCTACGGCATCTCCTCCTCTCGGCGGAGCGGGCTAGCCTTCGTTGCCGGCGGATTTCTTCGTTACTGGAGAGGTTGTCCCCCGGAATCGTGGTTTCTACCTACCCGGTGAACAATTTCGAGTCTTCGGCTATCATGGCCGCACAGGAAGCTGGCATTTTGACAGTAGGCCAACTCCTGAGCTGGGACAACATCACATCCAAAGGGCGACTGATTGCGATCCCTGATCGATTTGTTTCGTGGGGCCCGATCATGACCGATGAGCTGGGGGAGTATTACGACATTCCGGCGGGCCAAGTCATCAGTGCGGGAGTGCCGCACTTTGATGCGCATATCAACAACGTCAGGATTCGAAAGGCATCCGAGTTTGTTTCGCAGATGGGGTTGGCGGCCGACAGGCCGTACGTTTTCTTTGGAATGAGTTCGCCCATCTTCTCTCCGGAAGAGATTGCTATTGTGGAGTGGCTCGCCCACAAAATTGACTCGGGAGCATTTGGTGAAGACCTGCAACTCCTTGTTCGGCCTCATCCCCAGAACGTCGAGGGTGCCATGATGGATCAATCGTGGCTTCCCCGGCTCGAGTCCCTTCAATCGGATCGAGTTGCAGTAGATTTCCCAATCCTCCGGCGAAGCAAACTACCCTGGGATTTGGAGCCCAGAGATCTTGGGAAGCTGGTCAACCTCATCGGAGGTTGCAGCATTTGCATCAACTCGGGCTCTACCCTTTCTATCGATGCCATTGTCCAGGACCGCCCGGTTATTGTGACGCTGTTCGATGCCCACTCCTCTCGACCTTGGTACGACTCTGCCAGGCGTATTGGCGACTACATTCACCAGAAGAAAATGCTCACACTGGGTGGTGCCAGGGTGGCGAGATCGTTCGAAGAGCTTGAAAGTGCAATTCGGCGTTATCTGGCAAACCCGGGATCTGACGCAGAGGGACGGGTTCGCGTCAGAGAACGCGAGCTGGGGGTCTGTGACGGCAAGGCTGCGGAGAGAGTCGCCGAAGCTCTGGCGGGGTTCCTGAAGGCAGCCTGTTGACCGGACAACCTAATACGGCCGGCCAATCCACGAAGATGCGAGAAGAGTGGCAATCGGAACGTACTGGTCGACCGCAGGGTCGAGAGAACGAACTGCGATATGCAGCGAATCTTTTGCTGGAGTTGGCGAAAGTCGGCGCTTCAAGAAATGGCACCCGCATCGATATGGATTCTGAAGGGTTGAGATTGGGTCAGACCGTTCTTGCCAATCGGGGCACACTGGCCTCAGTATTTGATGCAGTTTCGCTCCGAAGAGAAACGATATCCCGAAAATTCGATGGCCATGGCCGGTTCGACGAAGCTGCGGTTTCGTGGGGCTGTTCAGACCCGTGGGTAAGCCGTCTGGCGCAGAAGTTGAGTAAAGATTTGGCGGCAGCCGGGGAAGCCGAAATGGTGCCGCTTCGAGAATTGCGGGTCATTGTCACGCATGATGTGGACAGGGTGACTCCCTCCGAGCCGGCATCGATTCTAAAGGCAATTTCGAGGTATGTCGGAGCGCACCCAGCATCATGGCTAAGGTTTTCTGAAGTAGTCAAACCCCGTTTGTTTCTCCGGAACCTGGAACGGATGCTCGACCTAGAACTGCGATACGGGGTGCGGCCGTGGTTCTTCATGTTGGCTGGGCACTACGGGTTCAGCAGGTACTCCAATCGTTACGGGATTCGTTGGCGCCTCGCACGTGAGACCATCCGGCTGATCAAGGAGGCAGGGGGCGAGATCGGGCTACACGGGAGCTACCACGCCCGAGAACGGGATTCCTATCGTGCAGAAGCATCCCTGCTGACGGAAATGACAGGACGCCCGGTGATCGCGCACCGTAACCACTACCTCCGCTTTGATTCCCGAAAGATCTGGTCGCAGCTCGAGAGGGCTTCGATTCGCTTTGATTTTTCCCTTGGCCTCACCACGGGAATGGGGTTTCGAGTTCCCATTTCAGGCCCATTCCACCCCTATGACTGGGAAGCAGCAAAAACCTCCCTCGTCGAGGCAGTGCCCACGATAGCCATGGATAAACCATGGTGGCCAGATAGGCAGGAGGAAGTGCTGGATGAGCTGAAGGTCCTTCTTCGGGCGGCAAGGGAGGTCGGGGGGGTTGTGGCGATATTGACTCATCCAGAAATGGCGGCGGTCGATCGTCGATGGTTCGATTTCATGACCGCGGTCTTTGAGTTTTGTGTTGAGTTGGGGGCGAGGCTTGACGGAGTTCTCCCACAGGTTGGGAAGGTCGATGTCTTGGATCGGACACCGCTGTGAGTCGGCTGACTGTTGAGAAAATTGGCCCAGAAGCTTTCCATGAGTGGGACGACTACGTGCGGAGTAATCCATGGGGTACAGTTTTCCACACAACCGAGTGGCTTGGACGAATCAACGACCGTTTGAAGGTGTTTGCGGGCGTGGACGGATCCGGCGAAGTGCGGTGTGGGGTAGCGTTGGTCGAGAGTGTGAAGTTTGGGGTCAGGGGTTACCATATCCCTCCGTTTACCCCGTTCTTCGGGCCGTTGGTTTCGTCATCAGAAAAAGAACAGCGGGCAGCAGCACGGACGGAAGAACAGGACGCCGTGGCCTCGGTCCTTCGCGCAATACCGGGTTGTGCCCACACCGATTTCAGGCTCCCTGCAGGCTGGCCTGATGTCTATCCATTTTATAGGGCCGGTTTTACGCCTTTCGTGGCATACACGCATGTGTTCCACAGTTCCGTTTCTGAATACCACGCAAACATGGCAAAGCGTCAACGAAGTTACCTCCGCGGGATGAAGGGCCACGTCGACAAAGGTGAGGTGAGGGTCAATTCAACTGCGAACGCCGAAACGGTTTTTTCGCTTTGGGAAAGGCTCGCCCGCGAGAAAGGTGTCCGTTCCAACGTTTCAACTCTGCGACGATTGACGATAAATTGGGGGCGGGAATCCCCTTGGTCTGTGATGGCTGTCGAGCGCGCGGATGGAGAGCCTCTCGCTGGTGTGATGCTTGTCAATGACGAGCGTCGAGTCGTCAATCTGGTCAATGCCTCTTCGGCGGGGCTATCGAAAAGATTCAGCAGGGCGAACCTTCTTTGCCTGGATGCCGCGGTGAGAAAGACACTTAACGAGGGTAAGATCTTCGATCTCGAAGGGTCGATGTTGCATGGCGTCGAGCGATTCTACAGGATGTTAGGTGCGCATCTGGTTCCCGCATTCCGGGTGCAAAAATCCAGATCTTTTCGGTATAGCGTGCTTCGCTCGATAGCCCAGTTCCGCAGAGAACGGATTTCGTTGGTTTAGGTGGGCGGTAAAAGCTTGTGAAGTTTCGACAGAAAGAAAGCGCCGCTGCATGAAATTGCTGGTCGGTGGCGATCTATGTCCGATTCGGAGGAACGAAGACCTGTTCGCCGATGCTCGAATCGATGAGATCTGGGGGGGGTTCCTACCGATCGTAGAAGAGGCAGATTTCTTCGTCGCGAACCTCGAATGCCCATTCATCGACAGAGGAGAGCCGATATCCAAGACCGGCCCCGCACTCAAGGCGAGGTCCGAATGCATTCGTGGGCTCCGCGCAAGTGGCCTTTCCGCAGTGGGCCTTGCCAACAACCACATCATGGATTACGGGGTGGCGGGGCTCAGGAATACACTGGAGCTGTGCAACTCCGCGGGAATCCAGACGTTTGGGGCAGGGCTATCCAGGGAGCGCGCTTCCCAGCCGCTCATTCTTCAAAAAGGGGGAGTCAAAGTAGCGATCCTCGCAGTTGCGGAAAGAGAATTCAGCGTTACACTTCCCGAGAATCCTGGCGCGAACCCGATCGCTCTGCCGGGCCTCACAGACGCCATCCGGGAGCTTTCCGGCTCGGTTGACGCTGTTGTGACCCTGGTTCACGGAGGGCTTGGGGGTTTTCGGCTGCCAAGTCCTCGGCTTCAGTGGCTTTGTCGATCGCTGGCGCATGCCGGTTGTGATGTTGTGATCTGCCAGCACTCTCACGTCGTCGGTTGCAGTGAGACATTTGAAGACAGGTTCATCCTATACGGCCAAGGCAACCTCCTGTTCGATTTAAGTGCCGACGATCTCGACCCCTGGAATACCGGTGTATTTACTCGAATTGAGGTCGGTGGTTCGCGAAAGGAACATCGTGTCGAGGTCTTACCTTTTATCCAATCCGGGCGGCGACCGGGCCTATCGGATTTGACGCCCGCTGAAGAAGAGGCGTTCTGGTGCGGCTTTTCCGAACGATCTGAGCTTGTTTCTGACCCTACGCGCGTCGCATTGGAGTGGAAAAACTGGGTGCTGAGTCGAGAGCGGGACTACCTTGGTGCGTTGTTCTTTCCCTCAGGACGTCTCGCGCGATGGCTGCGAAAAACCCCGCTACACCACCTCGTGTTTCGGCCAGAACGGAAGCAGTTGTTGCTGAATCTACTTCGTTGCGAATCTCACAGGGAGGCGATGGAAGTCCTTCTGAGTGGAGAACCAGGCGACCCCACAGTTTGGTGATCGGCAATCGAATCGGCAGTGATCAGGAAACCGAGAGTTCTGCTCTTGAAGAGAGAGATTTTTCAGGGGTGTGCTCGTTATGAGGATCTGTCATATCACCAGTATGCATGAATGGGACGACGATAGGATCTTCCAAAGGGCATGCAAGGGGCTTTCTGCCGAAGGGATCGACGTTGACCTTATTGCCACCTCGGGCGAGAGCCCCGATGCTGGTGAAATGGGCGCCATTCGCTTCATACCTTTGGCGCGACGTGAAGGCCTTCGCCGGCGCTTCCTGAGCTCTTTCGAGGCGTATCGTCTCGCGTTGTCGACTCCGGCAGACATATTCCATTTTCATGATCCGGACCTTCTCCCGTTTATGTGGAGGCTGAAGGCGAGGGGGCGCAGAGTCGTCTACGACATTCATGAAAACTACTCAATCCGGTTCGCTCAATGGGGGGTGCCGGCGCGCGTTGCCAGGTCCCTTTCGCGTGTCTATCGATGGCTTGAGGACCGGGTGATTTCGACGATAGATGGAATTGTCGTCCCTGCGGTTGGGATGAAGGAACGGGTCGGTACACGAGCTCATGAATCTGTTGTGGTCCGCAACATGCACTCGATCCGGCGGGTGGCTCCACTCATCGACGGGCCGCACATACGGTCAGGACGTCCTGTTGTTTACACGTCGGGCTCGAACGGGCCTGACAGGAACTGTCTCTCAATCGTGCGATCGCTGCCAGCAGTGAGGGCGCAGTTCCCATCCGTTCAGTTCCGCTTTGCAGGTTCTGTGAGGCCTGACGGATACCAAGAAACCTTGGAGAAGGAGGCGGAGGCATTTGGTGTCTCTGGTGCCCTTGACTTCCAGCCGCAACTCCCGTATCTGGAACACTTCAGGCGCACCATGGAGGCAGATGTCGGGCTCGTTCTCCTTGAACGAAACGAAAAAAATTTGGCGGCCACATCGAACCGGATGTTCGAGTACATGATGTGCGGGATACCCATTGTCGTAGAGGATCTACCTGAACAGAGACAAGTAGTCGACGACGCTGAGTGCGGGCTGTTGGTGGATTCGCGCGACGTGGACGAGCTGGCTGCGGCAATCACCCGACTTCTTGCGGACGAGAAACTCGCGTTGCGCCTGGGCGCAAACGGTTATCAAGCCGCTCGTCAGCGTTACAACTTCGAGTCTGATCTTGTAGGGCTACTGGCCTTTTACGACCGCGTCTTGAGCCGTTGAATGATATTTGACCTGCTGTTCGCTTGCAGTGTTCGAGTGCGTTGTGGTTTCGGTGCATCGGCTTCGCGGATTGGCAACTACATGAAAAACGGATGAATATATGGGTGCGTTTTTTCTATTTGAGAAGAACCCAGCAGTTGATCTGATTGAGGCTGAGCGCTCTTTCCAGGATCAGGGATTCGCAGCCAAGGAGGTTTTTTCACTCGGAACACGCGAGCTCTGGCTGTATCGAAAGCAACTGACGACCTGTCAGAACTACTCGTTTGGGCCAAGAAACGCCAGGATATTTGCCGTCGGGACACTTGCGTACAGGGGTCTGGATTACCGGGAATCGCTTGAAAAACTTGTTGCCGATCATGAGAAAAACGGCATTGAATTTGACCGTCTCTTGGGTGTCTTCTTTATCATCATTAACGAAGGAAATCGAATTCTTTTTGTTCGCGATCGACAGCGAATTCATGAGGTATTTTCATCACCGAATGGATCAGTTGTTTCCAGCTCCTTTCTCAGCGTTGTCGCTTCGTCCAGGAGCCCGCTTAACATCAATAAAAAAGGTCTCATGGAAAACCTCCTCTGCGGCTACCCCTTGCGACCGAAAACCATCGTGGATGGAGTGTCATCGATAGAGTCCGATCTCGAAGAACGTTGGAGACCAGAAGGTGAACGGTTTCATCGGTGGCCCAAACCGAAGTACGAGTCGCACCTCGATGGTGAATATGCAGAGGTTGTTGAAACGCAGCTCAAAGTCTGCCGAGATGTCATCAGCTCCTTCAAACCGATGGCAACATCTTTTGGGTCAAATATTGGGGTTTCAGGCGGTGTAGACAGCCGGTTGTTGATACTGCTCGCCACGCGCGCCGGGATTGACGTCAACGCTCACACTCATCGGAAGCCCCTTGATCCTCTCGATCGAGAAATTGCCGAGCGGGTATGCTCAGCTCTCAATGTCAGATTGACGACGACCTTTGGCGGTTACCCGGAGGATTCAGACCCGGCGCAGGTCGCAGAGAGCGTGATAGATGCCCTTCGGCTCTTTGATGGCAGGATCCACTCGATGACTGGGGTGTTTAATCGCACCTTCACTCGTGAGTATCGCGCTGAAGTCTATGAGGGCGATGGATTCGGCATCGGAGGCTTTGGCGGTGAGGTCTTTCGGAACTTTGATGGATCGTCATTTTCTCCGGCGAGGTTTGGCGATTGGGTTCAGTACCGTGTTTTTTCTCCCCACCTCCTCCACGCTGTGACGGACAAGGAGGGGAAGGAAGAGCTGATTGCCGGGGTGACTTCTGCGATCGGCAAGAAGCTGGACATCGACGTCGCGCTGTCGCTCTCGCTGCATGCGCGGAGACGATATTTTGTCGAGGTGTGGCTCCAGGAGTGCTTCGGTCTGAGAAGCTCTACCGAGAACAAAATGACGTTTTATCTGGCGCCCTTCACACTGGCATCGGTGACTCAATCGGCTCTCTCGGCGGTTCGGTATCAACGCCGACGCGGTGGAATCGAGCGTTCGATGATTCGCGCACTTCACGAAGGTGTGGCTGCGATACCGTACAGAGATGATGTTCTCGAACGGGCTCTGCCTTGGACAAAAAGGGCCGCGAAACAGTTATGGTCCAGATGTCCGGATTCTCTCAAGACTCGCATCGCACCGCTGGCGGAAATGAGGACTGTTGCGCCAGAACACAGTCATGGTGCCGACATGCTCCTCACACATGCGATTGCACGTCAAGGCCTCGAAACTCTGCGTGCCCTGGCGCTACCTTTGAATTGGTCCCGCGTTCTCTATTCGAGGAGCTCCGCGGAGAGGGCAATCGGCCTAGGGATTGCCCTTCGATCGCTGGGAGGCCATCTCAGATGGTAGAGCCGGGTGTCTTAGAGGGGTCAAGGGGTAGCCTTGATTAGGTCAGGGTCGTTTTCTGTGCCTTGGCGTCCTTTCGAAACGCCCGGCAAAGCAGACCAGATCCTGAAGCCGCGTCGAGCCGAGGTTGCAGCAGGCGCCAGACAGCGGAGGGCGGCCCTGACCATTTTCCTCCTGGCGTTCAGCTTGATCTACCTGGCGCGAATAGAGGCCGTTCGATTCTGGATTCTCTGGGTTGTAAGTCCGGCGATTCTGGGGATTGCTCTTTTTCTCTTTTCTCGCCGGCCGTTTCGGATACCGGGCGAGCTGGTTCTCTATATCGTGTTCGTACTTTGGTGTTCCATAGGAATTGTCACGAGGATCGACCTCGCGGCATTCATGAGAACCTATGGCCTGCTGATAAAGGTGACCAGTCTTCTGTTTATCATGGTCTTTTTCACAAGAAGATCCCGCAGCATGACCTCTGGATTCCTCGGCGTCCTGATTGCTTCTGCCTTGAACGCATTTCACGCAGTTTTTCTCCCAGATGCACTGCTTGTCGCTGAAGCGGAGGAACGCTACCGCGCGATGGGACTCACGTCGAATCCCAATACTCTGGGCTATTTTGCCTTGATTGGTTTGATGGCGGTGGCATATTTTTGGGGATCGACGAAGACGCTCTCGTCGAGACTCTTTCTGCTCGGATCGGCAGGGCTTCTTGTGTCCGCCCTTGTCGCCAGCGCTTCAAGGAAATCGTTCGTTGCACTGATCATCACCATCGTGGCATGGCTGTGGCTATGCTATCGCAAAGAGCTCGCGAGGCGAAAGTGGCTCATGTTGCCGATCTGTGGATTCCTGTTCGCGCTGTATTTTTCGACTACATGGATTGTGCAAACCACCTATCTGGGAAAACGAATCGAGAGACTTGATTCGTCGGAAGCGGCCATCCAGGAGACGAGAACCCAGCTCGCTGTTGAGGCAGTCGAAGTTGCAGCCAAGGCGCCTGTGTTTGGCGTCGGGTTGGGACAGTTTCGCTACTACAGTCGTTTTGGTCTCTATGCCCATGCCGATGTATTCGAGGTGCTCGCCACCACCGGTTTTGTAGGGGCGATCATCTACATTGCGGTGTACGTTACTTTGTGGAGACGAATCAGGGGATTGGCCCCGTTGGCAAGGGAGCGGGTCCTGGCCTACCGCCTGAACATGCTGTCTGTAATGATGGTAGGGAACATTGTCGTGAGTTTTGGTAGGCCACATTTCTATGATCAGTTTGCGGCGATAATGTTGGGACTGATTCTTGGGACGGCGCTGGTGGCGGCAGATGGTATGTTTCCATCCAGGGTGGGGGCCCGGCGAAAAGCGCGTCGGATGAAGGTTTTTGAAATCAGCACCGCGCCACGTGCGGTGTCCGAAAATGGGCAGCACCAGAGTGAGTCATAACGTCTGACTATGCTGTTTGATTCTTTTTTGAGGTCTGTGGCTAGAATGCCGCGGTTGCGTGGTGCTGTCCCGGAAAGCCTGCGGGCAGCGGTCCGGAGGCGTTTGCGAATTGATGCGTATAATCGGGTCCTTTGGCGCCGTGAGAACCAGTTTGCCGGGACTGATTACGAGTGGGAATGGTCGAACGGGGAGTGTGCCGGGACCATGGGTATTCTCGCGGACCCCATGAATGAACACCGGCATTTTATCCAGGCATGCTTGGATCTCTCAGTCTCCTATCGTGTGATTGATTTCTGCGCCGACGATTGGCAGAAGAATGTCAGCGAACGGCCCCTCGTTGGATGCGTGGCGTGGCCGTACGCGTACGACAGGGTTGGGAGATCGGTGTTTGAGGAGCGAATGCTCATTCTTTCCGATGTTATGGGTATGCAGGTGATCCCAACAAGAGATGAGATGTGGCTCTATGAAAGTAAGCGGCGAGCCCGCGAGTGGCTTCATGCCCATAATCTTCCCCGGTCCCGAACGTGGGTGTTCTGTACTGAAGAAGAATCCCTGAGTTTTCTGGAGAGGTGTGAATACCCGGTGGTATTCAAAACGGACCTTGGAGCGAGCGCCCACGGGGTTACCCTTTGCAGGACCAGAAAGGGCGCGGTACGCCTGGCGAAACGGTGTTTTGGTGATGGGTTTCGCATCCCGCGGTATGACCCCAGGGACCGGCAATGGGGTTTTGTTATTTTTCAGGAGTACATTGATGTTGAAAATGAATGGAGAATTATCAGGGTGGGGGACTCCTTTTTCTGTCGTCTGAAAGGGCGCAATGGGGAGTTCTTCAGTGGCTCCGGCACAATCGACTGGGCTCGGCCGCCGATTGTGCTACTGGATGCTGTGCGCATCGTTACGGAGACAATGGGATTTCGAAGTATGTGTGTAGACCTTTTCGAATCGGTGGATCGGTCGTTTGTCATAAACGAACTCCATGCGGTTTTCGGGGGAAGACAATTGCCGCCCTCCCCCCTGGCGGGCCGTTACCTCTTCGACGAACCTGCCGGCAGGTGGACGTTTCAGCATGGTGACTATTTCAGGAACCGATGTGCGAACCTGAGAGTCCTGGACCTGTTCCAGAGGGTGACAGGGGATCCGATTCCGTGGATTCCCGGCGATGGCCCAACACCCGAGGAGCCGGTGGTATACGGTGAAGCCGAACTTCATTCCATTGATGATGTCAGGACTCTGACCGCAGATGGGTGACACGTTTCGGAAACTCGCCATCTACTTTCACAGACAACCTGCCTACTGGCAGGTATCCTCGAAGTGGAACAGCAAGAATGAAATTGCCTGGGGTTGGTATCCACTTTCTTTCGAGGGTTTCCTGGATTCCGGCTTGTTCGATTCTTTTGATCCGGATGGCCTCCCACTTCGAAGGTTTCGGGCCGAGGGCGTTTCAGTCCACCTGTTTTCCAAGATGTTCGCTTATGCGCTTGGGCATTGGGAGCGATACCTTCGGACAGGAGAATCCAGGGACGCCCAAGCACTCATCCTCGTCGCCGACTACGTTCTGCGAAACGCGGATTGCTCGGACGGAGGGTGCGCGCTGAGGATGGAGCGCCCAGGAAAAGGTCACTCGGGCGAGATTTCGGCGATGGACCAGGGCATGGCCATGAGCGTGCTCGGGCGCGCATTCAGGGCGTCTCGGGATTTGGAGTACCTCAACGCAGCGGAAAGGTGCTTGCAGGCGTTCCAAAAGTCAGTTGAGGATGACGGTGTAGTTTCCCGTTTTTCGGCAATCGAGAGCATCTGGTTCGAAGAACATACGCTCTACCCAATTCGGCACATTCTTAATGGGATGGTGTTTGCGCTGTGGGGTCTCTGGGAACTGGTGCGTTTCGCGGGTGACAGCCGGGCGGAAGCCCTCTTTTCACAAGGACTGAGCTCTCTCGAAAAAGCCCTGGGATTGTACGACACTGGATTCTGGAGTCGATACTGGGTTGCCGAGGATGAACGACATTACATGGCGAGCATGAAATACCACAACTTACACATTTGTCAGCTCGAGGTGTTGGGACTCATGACTGGCTCCGATTCATTTCGAAGCCGAGGCGCCAGGTTTCGATCGTACCTGGGATCCGCCTCATGCAGGTGCCGTGCTGCTTTGGGTCTGGCCGTAGGGAAGCTGGCAGCTCTCTCACGGAGGGAGTGACGCGGCCTTGGTGGGGAGATTCAAAGGAAGCGTCTGTCTGGTAGTCAACTCTTTCCCGGATCGAGATGGGCGGTGGAAGGGTGTTTTCAACCAGAGAGCCGCCGTCGGCTTGTCCGCCCACGTGGATGTTTCGGTGGTTCACCTGCGTGCATGGAGGCCGGGCCGGCCCCTCCTCAAATTTGAGGACTCAGGCGCTTTCCCAGTATGGAGACTTGCGGGGCCATTTGTTCCCCCACAGCTTCCCTGGGCGGAACCCATTTCTGTTTTGGTTTATCCGAGGTTTTCCTGGCGAAGGATTCGCGGTGCTCTCGAAGGGAAGACCATGCTTCATTCCGTCGGGGCGAGTTTTGCCGGAGTTCTTACGAGCTACTGGGCCAGGAAAGCCGGATGCGCGCATGTAGCCCAGGTGACGGGAACGGACATCAACGTGGATCTGGCTTCCCACGGATGGCTGCCTTGGGTGAGGACCTGGACTCGTGCTCTTAATGGCGTAGCGTTCAACAGTCAATACCTTCTTGAGAGGTTCCGTAACCAATTCGGTGTCGTTCCAAATATGAGGACTGTCTACCGAGGAGTTGATATAGAGCGCTTTCATCCGGAAGGCTCGAGGAACCAGATTTTGTCCGGTCTGAGTCCAGTACGGTTTCTCTTTCTTGGCGGATTGGCCCGCCGGGCGGGTGATCCCGAAGGGCGCAACCGAAAGGGTGGTGAGACACTCCTGCAAGCTTGGAAGAGTGCGGAGACTGATCAAAGAATGAGGAGCGCTTCTCTGGTCCTCGCAGGCCCCGAAACCGACGGCTCTATCGTCCAACGATGGAGGTCGTCCCTCAACTACCCCGACAGCGTTGTTCCGATCGGGACCCTGGAGCCAACCGATGTGGCCGCCTATTTACGGGCGGCGGACGTTGTTCTGATTCCGAGCCTTTCTGAAGGGCTTCCAAATGTTGCCGTAGAGGCATGTGCTTGTGGTACGCCAGTCGTGGCCAGCGCGGTGGGAGGTGTTCCGGAAGTCGTAATGGACTCAACGAACGGCCTTTTGGTGCCTCCCGGAGATGCTGTTGCCTGGAAGCAGGCGCTTTTCGAGTGCCAGATGCATCCCGAACGGCTAGCGGTGTGGGGCGAGAATGGAAGAAGGTTAGCCGTTGGAAAATTTGACGGGGGGAAATACGTTGGCCATTTGCTGGATCTCTATGAAGCCGCACAGGCTAACGCCAACGAAATAAACAATCGATACCCGGTGAATTTGAGGCAATGACAAACGAATTGACCGAAAGGCGATTGTGAATTGGGTAGCGTGACAACAATGAGTAAATACTCTTTTTCATTTTCTAGTCCGGTTCTGATGGCTACAAGCGCCTTCCCGCCGATCCCCGGGGGTTCGTCAATCATCATGAAGAACCTCCTGGGAGCATTCGATCCTGGGAGCATGGTGCTTGCTCTCCATCGATCTCCGATGCGAACGGAGGAAGACAGACTTTTCATCCCCGGGTATGACGTTATGCTGGGTTTTCGCAGGGCGAAGGTTATCGACCAGACACTACGCCGTTTCCAGGTGCCCCTGGCAGCCAGACGGATCAGCAACATTACACGGAAGCACGGATGTGGCGCGATCGTTGGCGTGTTTCCAAACATCTTCATGTTGGATGCCGCATGCCGTGCCGCCCGGCAAGCAGATCTGCCATTCTTGCCTTACGTCCACGATACGATTGCTGAATCAATGCAGGGCGGGAATTTCGCTGCCTACGCTAGACGGGTCAATCGGGACGTTTTGAAGAACGCACAACATCTGATAGTCGCCACAGGCGGGCTCGAGAAGTTCTTCCACCACAAGTACGGTGTATATCCGACGGTCGTTCCCCATTCGTTTCCGGAGTCAACCTCGATATTTACAGATTCATCTACGCCGAAGAGAACGGTTTTTTGGAGTGGCGCGGTATATAGCATCAACGATAAAGCACTCCACCGCGTTTTTGATGCGGTCAAACAGATTGACTATGCTCGTCTCGTTATCGCCTCGGCGCAGGGCAGGGAAAGCTTATCACTGCTGGGGTTTGATGGCCCGAGACTCGATACACACTTCTTCCCGGCGAGACAACGTGATGACTACCTCAGATTTGTCCGACAACAGGGCGTCCACGTTCTGGCTCTTAATTGGCCCGATGAGACAGTTGTCCACCCCGACGAGTTGAGTACGATTTTGCCAACAAAAACTCCCGAGTACCTCGCCAGTGGGCGGCCGGTGCTGGTTCATTGCCCGAAGGGGTACTTTCTTTTTGAGTTCTTACATCGTAGAAGCTGCGGAGAATTTGTCTCGGCCCCCTCAACGGACGCTGTGCGGGTTGCGTTGGAGAAGCTCTTAACAGATCGTACTCGTTGCGAACGATTGGGTAGGCTTGGCCAAGAAGTGGCCGGGGAATTTTCCCTCGAGCGTGTATCGAGAATTTTCCACGGAGCTATCGAGAGGGCGCTCTCAAATTCTGCCTCATGATTCAAGCCCCAAGCAGGGTTGACCGAAGAATCAAAAGACAGATTCTCAAATGATTGAATCAATTTCACCCCAAAGGGCTCGATACGAACCAGCGATCCGGAGCCATTCGGTGCGCCTGTTTATCGCAATAGTATTCGTCGTTACGGGCTCCGTTTTCGTCGCATCGGGCAATGGGGTACCGATTGTGATGGTCTTTTTTCCGTTGGCAATCGCCTGGGCCTTTGCAACCTATATCACCGATGCATTCACCCACAAATACCCGCAGCGATACTACTCTTACCTTTTGGCATCACGATTCAAAGCGGCGGCGGTATTGGGAGTCACCCTCGTTGTGTTTCGGTTGTTTGCTCCAAGCGAAGAGATAGCAGAAAGCACGTTCCATGCAGCAATCCTTGTTGTTGTGGGCGACTTCTTGGTGTCAATCCCGCGAAGGCGAATGGGAGAAAAAACGGATGTCAAAGCGCCTCTCGGGCGCAGCGTGTCACAGGTAGTTGGTTTGCCGGCTCCATTGCCACCCGTCAACACCCCTCGGATCAGCAGATTCCTACGAGAATCTGCTGACAGTGGGGGCCTTGAAGACCCAGCCGCTCTGATCGGCCAGTATATGCAGGGATCTGATCAAGGGCCGGATTCAGTTTGCCTGATCGATGGGGATGTCGCGGGGGCCACGGAACAGCCGGAGCAGGTGGCGCTGCTAATGCAGAAAAAGTCGCTGAATACAGTAAAACGCTTGAACCTCTTCCTGGAGGGGCTCCCCCGTATCGTCATGATGGGCGGTTACTTTGCCTTTCGATACCGGCCGATGGAGGAGGAACTGGCGGAGATTCGATCCGAAAACAGAGGTCTTAGGCTGTGGCTATCCTACGGATGGCACTTTCTCCGGCATCGGGCGCTGCCGAAGATTCCTATTCTCGAGAAGATTTACTTTTCGAGATATTTCCAGACTGTTGATGAGTGGGTGTATGAACGTACGAAGGAAAGGCGAAGGGTTATCTCTCGCGCTGAGATGTGGGGCCGGGTGTATTACTGGGGGTTTGAGGTTCTCGGTGAGAACAGGATTGGGGATGACCACTGGGTTGTCACACGTCGGGTTTCTGATCCAGAGACGAAAAGAAAACCGTCCTTCTTCCTGGTAGCCCGCCTCACAAAGGTAGGCCTGGATGGCAAGCCATTGCACGTGCACAAACTGAGGACCATGTACCCGTTTAGTGAATTCGTCCAGGAGAGAATTTATGATGATCACGGTCTCTCGGACACCGGCAAGTTCAAGGACGATTTTCGGCTTACGGACTATGGCAAATTATTGCGGCGGTACTGGCTTGACGAGATCCCGCAGATCTTCGATTGGTTCCGTGGTGAAATCAAGCTGGTTGGCATGCGTGCGACGAGCCCTCATTTTCTGAGCCTGTATCCCAAAGAACTTTATGGACTGTACGTCCAGACGAAGCCCGGTCTGATCCCCCCGATCTTTGACGCGTCAACGAGTGGATTTGAAGACATCGTCAGGATCGAGCTCGAGTACCTGGACGCTTACCAGAACCGGCCGATTTCGACCGATGTAAGGTATTTTTTCAAGACGTTCAATGACATCGTTATTCGCGGAGTCCGAAGCAAGTGACGGGTTGCCCAGGCATTCGGTACCCCCGGAGATAGACGGGTATGTGCGGTATTTTCGGTTTCGTGGTTTCTGTTGAGCAGAATCACCCTTCGGACCTGGTGGAGAGGGCTGTGAAACACCTAGCACGGGCGTCGGAGAGCCGCGGAAAGGACTCCTCCGGCCTCGTCCTGCAGCACATCGGGCAGCAGAGGATGACCGTATTGAAGGGCAACCTGAGGATCACGAGATTGCTCGACAGCTCTCAGGTTCGCGGGGCATTTCGTGAAGTCAACAACGGCCCGGGAACGCACCGAGGCGGGACCGTCTCGGCAATGGGACACTCCAGGTTGGTGACGAACGGCAGCCAGTTACAGGACGACAACAACCAGCCCGTGATCAAGGACGGAGTCATAGGCATCCACAATGGGATAATCACGAACGATGCCGCCATTTGGGCGGGACACCCCGCGTTGGCCCGGGAGTACGAGATCGATACCGAGGCGCTGTTTGCGCTGGTTGCAGAAGGGCTGCGGCGTGGCTACGGCGTCGATCAAGCTGTTTCGAGAGCGGACCAGGAGGTTGAGGGGACGTACTCAATTGCGTTGCTCTTCGAGAGGCTGGCCAAGCTCGTGCTCGCATCGAACAACGGCTCGCTCTACTACCTGACCAACCGACGTGATTTCCTTGCGTTTGCTTCCGAAGAGTGGCCATTAAAGACCCTCAAATCATTGCTGCCAAAAAGTTTGCGATTCGAGTCGATAGTGACGCAAGTGCCGCCGCAATGCTGTGTCGTGGTTTCGCTGAAGGAGTTTTCCGTGGAGATCAGTGGCGGCCGCGTCGGCGAATCTGAACTGGCGGAAGCCCACCCTCGCTCTGATGAGTGCGATGTTCAGGAGGAATCGGAGGCGGTCGCGATCCAGCAATCACTCGTTGTCGGCCGGCACCCACGTCAAGAACTCGTCCTGGACACGGCGGTGCTCGCCCGTGCACCGGCCGCGCTGGCGGAATCAGAGCTCCTTCGGTACGGGATTGAGCGCATACGGCATCTGCGTCGCTGCACGCGGTGTGTCCTGCCTGAGACTTTTCCGTTCATTTCATTCGACCAACAGGGCGTATGCAACTACTGCCACGGCTATCGACTGAAAAATCAACCCAAACCTCTCGATGAGTTGAGGGCGCTCGTTGAGCCCTATCGGCACAAGGACGGAAGGCCTGACTGCATAGTGCCATTTAGCGGCGGGAGAGACAGTACCTTCGCGCTTCATGTCATCAAAAACGAGTTGCACTTGAATCCGATCGCATTCACTTACGACTGGGGCATGGTGACCGATCTCGCGCGTCGAAACATCGCGCGAGTCTGTGGAAAGATGGGTGTAGAAAACATCATTGTCGCTGCGGATATCTTCAAGAAACGAGATAACATTAGGAGGAATATTCTTGCCTGGCTAAAGAGGCCTTCTCTTGGAATGGTTCCCCTCTTTATGGCTGGAGATAAATTTTTCTATTATTATGCAGCAGAAATCAGTCGAAGGACCGACATAAAATTGAATATTTGGGGAATAAATCCTCTTGAAAATACTGATTTCAAAGTAGGGTTTCTTGGCGTACCGCCTGATTTCAAGAAGAAACACATTTATTCTCTTTCGATTTCTCGAAAAATTAGGCTATTCAGCAGTGTTGCTGAGAATGTAATTGTCAATCCAGCGTATTTAAATCGGTCTATTGTTGATTCTCTTGGAGGATTCGTTTCTCGATCCCTGATGCCACACTTGGACTACTACCACCTTTACGACTACAAGCGTTGGGAAGAAGATGAGATCGAAGACGTGCTTTTTGGTACCTATGATTGGGAACGGGCTTGCGACACGGAAATCACCTGGCGGATCGGGGACGGAACCGCTGCTTTCTACAATTACATCTACTGCACCGTAGCCGGTTTTTCAGAGCACGACACATTTCGCAGCAACCAGATTCGGGAGGGGCAGCTGTCCCGCGAAGCGGCACTGGTCTTGGTCGAAAGGGATAACCAGCCAAGGTACCCGACAATTAAGTGGTACCTGGAGATCTTGGGTATGGATTTTGAGGCTACGATTAAGAGAATCAACTCCATCACCAAGCTGCACTGATAGAAACGATTATTGGTTTGAACATCTGGCTCATTTCAAAATATGCTGGCCTGCCGAAGTACGGACTCGGGTCGAAGCTTTTTTTCTTAGCTCGAGAATTTGTCCGCAATGGTCATAATGCTCTTCTCATTACATCTGATGCCAACCACCTCGCGGAGTTCCCAAAAACTGATGAGCGTTACAATCACGAAGATGTCGATGGCATCACAGTGCGTTGGATCAAAACCAGGAAGTACCGCGAGACTGCTTCGGCCGGTCGTGTGCTGAGTTGGGTGGATTTCGAGCAGGCCCTTTTTCGGATGCCCAGAAAGTCATTGCCACGCCCTGAGGTCGTGATCATTTCTTCGCTTTCTCTTTTGTCGGTCGTCTATGGGTACTACCTGAAGAGGGTTTATGGGGCGATTCTGGTCTTTGAAGTCCGTGACATCTGGCCCCTAACAATGGTGGCGGAAGGCGGGTTTAGCCGCTGGCACCCCCTGGTGCTGATTCTTGGAATGATCGAAAAGTACGGATACAGGAAGGCCGATCTGGTAGTGGGCACAATGCCTCGGTTGGACCTCCATGTCCGGGAGGCAATTGGCTACGACAGGCCGTTCCATTGTTCGCCTCTGGGATATGCCCCGGAGTGGATCACTGATGAAACTCCGTTGCCGGAAGAGTTTCTACGGCAATATTTTCCGGAAGGAAAATTCATCGTCGGGTACGCCGGTAGCATCGGGATCACCAATGCGCTCGAGCCTTTTATGGAGTGCATCGAACGGCTGTCGGGGCGCGTGGATATTCACTTTGTACTTGTGGGCAGTGGTGATCTGAAGAACGCCTATATGGCGCGACTGTCAGGCCACACGAACGTATCGTTCGTCCCGAGAATCGAGAAGGCGGCTGTCCCGAGCTTTCTCCGAAGGTGTGATGTTCTGTATCTGGCGGCCCACGATTCGCCCGTGTGGCGTTTCGGACAGTCACTGAACAAGTTAATGGATTACATGCTGTCAGGTAAGCCTGTGATCGCTTCCTACTCGGGATATCAGTCCATGCTCAACGAAGCGAGATGCGGGGTGTTTGTCGATGCGAATGACGCACTTGCTTTGACCGAAGTAGTAGTTCGCTTTGTGGAGATGCCGGCTCAGGGCCGACAGCAAATGGGACAGAAGGGGAGGAATTGGGTTTTGGCCAACAGGTCGTACGAAGTTCTCGGGAAGGAGTACTTAGCCGTTCTTGAGGAGCAGACTCGAACCCGTGGGTAATGAGGGTCAATCGAATGGTCGGGAAGGGCCCGCAAGACCCTTTCGCGAAGACTGTCGCCAAAACGAGTCGAAGCGTTTGGTCCCGAATGGGCGGAGACGTATCTACTGCAGGTGGGGCAAGACCGTTCTTGATTTGGTAGCGAGTTCGATTGCAGTGCTGATATTGCTTCCGGTATTGGCAGGAATTGCACTTCTCGTTCGAGTGTTGCTTGGCCATCCGGTGCTTTTTCGACAGAAACGGCCCGGGCTGGCGGGACGACCGTTCGAGCTCCTGAAATTCCGCACGATGACCGAAGCAAAAGACGCAGAGGGAAACCTGCTCCCCGACGACAAGCGAATCACCCGGTTCGGTCGGTTCTTGAGGCGCACGAGTCTCGACGAGCTACCGGAACTCCTCAACGTGCTCAAAGGGAAGATGAGCTTGGTAGGGCCGCGCCCGCTTCTTATGGAATACCTCGAACGCTACACTGTTGAGCAGGCGCGGCGGCACGAGGTAAAGCCGGGGATCACGGGTTGGGCGCAGGTCAATGGGCGGAACGCGTTGGCTTGGGAGGAGAAGTTTAAACTCGACGTGTGGTATGTGGATCATGTGGGTCTTTGGCTTGATCTGAAGATCCTCGCGATGACCGCCGGGCAAGTTGCGATGGGAAAGGGCATAAGTGCGAAAAAGCACGTAACGATGCCGGTGTTTGAAGGGACAGAGCAGGATGAATTCTGAACTGGTCGTTGTGCTCGGTGCCGGAGGGCACGGGAAAGTCGTGATCAGCGCCTTGCTCGCTGCTGGCATCCGTGTTCCGTGTGTGCTTGACGATGATCGGGTGAAGTGGGGTTTGGAGATTTTGGGTGTTCCCGTGCGGGGGCCTGTAAGTAGTGGCGCAGAATCTTGCCGAGTTGGGGTTTTGGGAATTGGGCAGAACGAGGGGAGGAAGCGATTCGCTGAGGAACTGGATTTCGATTGGAGCACCGTGACCCATCCGCATACCTGGGTCCACCCGAGCGTTCGCCTTGGCGAGGGGAGTGTTGTGTTTGCTGGGGCGATTATTCAGCCTGACACCGTGATTGGACGCCACGTGATCGTGAACACCGGAGCGTTGATTGACCACGATTGCGAGATTGGCGATTACGCGCACGTGGCGCCCGGGGTGCAACTGGCCGGCGGAGTGAAGTTGGGTGAGGGTGCCTTTGTCGGCGTTGGATCTTGTGTGGTCCCAGGCATCCACATTGGAATGTGGACGACGATAGGGGCGGGCGCTGTGGTCGTCAACGATCTGCCTTCCGAGGTAGTTGCCGTAGGTGTTCCAGCTCGGGCACTTGAGAGCAAGGGCAATCGTTGAGCCGAATCTACCTCTCCCCACCGCACATGGGCGGCGACGAAGCAGACTTGGTGCGAGAGGCATTCGAGTCCAATTGGATTGCGCCGCTAGGACCGCAGGTGGATGCATTTGAGGCGGAGTTTGCCGATGTTATTGGCGTGCCTCATTCTGCCGCTCTTTCTTCCGGCACAGCCGCGCTGCACTTGGCTCTTCTGATGCTGGGTGTCGGCCCTGGGGACGAGGTGCTGTGCTCTGACCTAACGTTCGCAGCGACGGCGTTCGCCATCACCTATGTAGGGGCGGTTCCGGTGTTTGTCGATTCCGATCCGAACACGTGGAACATGGATCCGGCCTTATTGGCGGAGGAACTCGAAACTGCAACACGACGTGGCCGCGCGCCTAAAGCGGTGATCGTGGTAGATCTGTACGGTCAAAGCGCTGACTGGGATCCGATTTTGGAGGCGTGTGGGCGGTACGGCGTCCCAGTGATTGAGGACGCTGCGGAGGCCCTGGGTGCCACGTACAAGGGTCGGCCCGTGGGCGGTTTCGGCCGGCTCGGCGTGTTCTCGTTCAACGGCAACAAGATCATTACGACCTCGGGCGGCGGGATGCTGGTCTCTCACGAACTGGGGCTGGTCGAAAGGGCGCGGTCACTCGCCACCCAGGCCCGGGACCCGGCACCCCACTACGAGCACTCGGAAATCGGGTACAACTACCGAATGTCGAATCTGCTGGCGGCTGTGGGGCGGGGCCAACTCCGCGTCCTCGTGGAGCGGGTTACCGCGAGGCGAAGAAACTTCGAGGCGTACCGCGAGGGTCTGGGCAACCTTCTTGGCCTAAAATTCATGCCTGAGGCAGGTTACGGGCGGGGCAACCGCTGGTTGACCTGCCTGGCCATCGATCCGGATCGTTTTGGGGCGACACGCGAGGACGTGCGTCTTGCCTTGGAAGCCGACGACATCGAGGCACGCCCGGTGTGGAAGCCGATGCATATGCAGCCGGTGTTTGCGGGGTGCCGTGTGGTGGGAGGCAAGGTATCGGGCGGACTATTTGAAAAGGGCCTGTGTTTGCCTAGTGGGTCGAATTTGGCGCGCGAGGACCTCGAACGAGTTATCAACCTGGTGCAAGGGATAGCGAAAACCGATGGGAAAGGTCCAATCAGATTGTAGCGGACGCGTTCTCCTTCGGTACTCGCTTCCAGTCTTTGTGGCCGTTCAAAAGTTTCCTTCCCGGGGTGGCTTCTGAACGGATATGCAGGAATCCGTTGACCGGGACGACCATGCGACCGTTTTGCAGGTTGCACATGACTTGTCCCAAACTGATAAAAATCTTGCGGGTTTCACTATGGGGTGCAGTAGGCCGTGCAAAGGATTTGATGGCTGTAAAAAATTCCCGCGACGAACGGAGTATTGTCGTGCCCTCGGCCGGTAGCGCCGAGGGCGATGCGGATTCGGGGATGTTAATCCAGTATCCTCGCAAAATAGAGGTATCGCCTTGACAGCCTACAGTCCTCGTGTTGCCGTGGTAATTCCAGCCTATAACGCAGAGGCATTTTTGGCGCGGGCGATTCGGTCCGCAGTGGAGCAATGTTACGAGAACAAGGAGATTCTCGTCGTCGACGATGGCTCCTTGGACGGGACTCGCTGTGTCGTAGAGAATTTCGGCCAGGCAGTCCAATACGTTTGGCAGGAGCATTCAGGGCAAGCTGCCGCAACCAACCTGGGTATTCAGGAGTCCAGTGGTGATTTTATCGCGTTGCTGGATGCGGACGATGAGTGGCTTCCAGGGCGGCTTGAGCAAACGGTATTGCCTATGGTCGGTGATGAGGGAATCGGCTTGTGCTACTGC
>Ga0316198_10000090_pt1 | contig 37835 bp, 34 predicted proteins | sample OudBieAanoxic_MG_FD_204935 | JGI IMG/M metagenome (GOLD analysis project Ga0316198, IMG submission 204935) | Coastal sediment microbial communities from Oude Bieten Haven, Netherlands - site A anoxic | ecosystem: Environmental > Aquatic > Marine > Coastal > Sediment | place: Netherlands... | reverse complement strand
ATCGTCGGGCGTGACGATCCCGGACCAATCGCCGTGGTAGTGGTAGGCGCCGGCGTCGGGGCTCATCACCACGTCGGCCGGATCGGCCACCTCTGCGAGAGCCGCCAGCACCTCGGTGCGAGCGTCGCGCTCCCGCTTCCAGGCATCGACCGTGGCGAGCGTGGCCAGGACCGTCACGGCCATGACGACGCCCACGATCATGAAGCCGATGTTGCGGCTGGCCCGAGGGGCGTCCCAGTTGGAGCGGCGGGCGGCGATCCAGCCCACCGCGGCCGCGATCCCGACCATGACCAGCAGATAGGCGTGAGGCAGGAGCGCAACGGCCGAGTGGATGAACGTGCCGAAGGGCACATGCACCGCCGACACGAGGGCGGTGAAGAGGAAGAGCGCGACGGCGTAGACATACCAGGGCACGAAGTCAGGGCTGCGCCGGCTGACCCATATGCCCACGAGCAGCAGCGGGACGAGGAGCACGAGCATGGGCGAGGCGACGAAGATGAGCAGCGCATCCCAGAGTCCCTCGAGGCGGCTTCCCACGAGGTTGCCCAGGCCCTGGCCGAGGAAGGCCTCCAGCGTGGTCTCGCTGCTGACGCTGTAGAGCTCGCGGTACTCGGTGATCAAGAGGATGCGGCCCCCGGCCGACGAGGGCGAGAGCGAGCCGAACACTTCCAGCTGGCGCAGCAGCCACGGTGCGGCCACGAGCACGAACCCGGCGGCACAGGCGATGGCGGGCCACCAGCCGACGCGCGAGAGACGTGGCCGGCGCAGCAGGTCATGGAGGAAGACGAGGGCGAAGGGCAAGCCCAGCAGCAGGCCATCGTTGCGCGAGAGGAAGGCCAGGCCGACCACCAGTCCACCGGCCGCGAACGACCCGCGGTGGCCGCGCAGCCCGCGTGCGCAGAGCCACAGGGCCAGGGCTCCCAGCAGCATGAAGATGGCGAAGTTGTCGGGTTGCCCCAGGAACGGCGTGACCCCCGCCGGGACGGCCACCAGCAGTCCCGCGGCGGCGCCCTGCCAGCTGAGCATGCCAGCGTCGCGAGCGATGAACCAGGTGAGCGATGCGGTCGCCGCAGCGGCCAGCCAGAAGGGCAGGGCGGAGGCGACGGGGGTCGGCCCCAGGGCCCAGATGAAGGGCACCTGCACGACCGCCGCCAGCGGCATCCAGTGGGCGTTGGATGGGATGGGCAGGACGCCTTCCTCCGGCAGCCTGCCGCCCACCTCCACGAAGTTCCAGATGTAGTCCACGCTGAAGCCGCCGCCTGCCGCCAGCTCCCGGCCGAGGTTCGCGTAGTAGAGGGCATCGGGATAGGCGGGATCGACGAACAGCAGCGCGACAGCGACGCGCACGGCAAGCGCGATCACGAAGAGCAGGACAGGGACTGCCATGTCCGACTCACCCTAGCAACGGCCGACCTCGCCGCCCGGTGGTACGAATGTCTCATCCCGGGGGGTCCTCGTGTTCTGTGCGGTGCGATGTGGTGGCGTCCGCATGGGACCAACGAGCCACCCTGTGGGCTGGATACGCCCGCTAGCCTCACATCCGTGACCTCCAACGACCGCGGCGCCCCCCGCCTCACGATCGTGCTGCCTGCCTACAACGAGGCGGAGCGGATCGGCCCTGCCCTCGACGAGCTCTTCGGCTGGCTTCGTCGCGGCGGCCCCGCCCGCAGCAGCGGTCGCTCCTCCGAAGAGGTCGGCCCGTGGGACGTACTCGTCGTCGACGACGGTTCCGTCGACGACACGGTCGACATCGTGGAGTCCCGGCCCGAGGCCCAGCCCCGACCGGACGGCGCGCCGCCTCAGCTGCGCGTGCTCTGTCGCCGCCATGCCGGCAAGGGCGCGGCCGTCACCGCAGGGATGCTGGCAGCCGAGGGTGACCTGATCGTCTTCGCCGATGCCGACATGGCCACGCCACCGGACCAGATCCCGCTCCTGACGGCCGCCCTGGCCACGGCCGATCTGGCCCTCGGCAGCCGCGTCCAGCCGGACGGCTCCGACCGACGCTCCAGCCAGCCTGGCTATCGGCGCGCGCTGGGTCGCATCTATCGCGCCCTCGCGAGCGCCTGGGTCACCGGTGACGTGCCCGACACCCAGTGCGGCTTCAAGGGTTTCCGCCGTGCGGCAGCCCAGGACATCTTCAGCCGCCTGCGCACCGACGGCATCGTCTTCGACGCCGAGGTCATCTACCTCGCGCGCAAGCTCGACTACACCCACGCCATCGTGCCCGTGATGTGGCACGACATCCACGGCTCGCGCATGCGTGTGAGGCCGAGGCTGGCCCTGAGCGTGCTATGGGACCTGTTCCGCATCCCGCTGATCCACCGGGGAGCGGCGCCGGCGACGGCGGTTCGACGGCCCTCGGACACCATCTAGCCACCCGACGCCTACGTGCGCGTGATGCTCCAGTAGCGCTCCGCAGCTCCTGTGCCCACGCCGCCGGCTTCGGCCACGCGCGTAGCGTGGCCCGCGACCGCGTCGAGCATGCTCTGCTCGCTGTCGAACAGCCGCTGCACCTCGCCGGGGTACATCTTGAGCCCCGCGCTCTTGCGCTCCAGCTGGTCGCTGATGTCGGCATAGCGGGCCTCCAGGGCGAGCCCGGCGGGCACGTCGATCGCCTGATCGGCCAGATCGGCCAGACCCGAGAAGCCGGTCCACCAGGCATAGGGGAAGTCCTCGTAGAACGACACCATGGGCGCCAGGTCGGGCGCCGGCATGACCCAGCCTCTGGTGTCGCCCAGCAGCGTGAGGCCGGCATCGCGGCAGAGCCGGTGGTCGACGTGGCCACCGATGCCCAGCGGGAAATACACCTGTTGCGGCTCCAGCCGCAGGATCTCCCGGCGCAGGATATCGACCGGCGGTGCGTCGTCCTCGAACGGCGCGCCCAGCAGCCCCTCGTCGCCCTCGTAGCCGCGGTGCACCGCGTCAGGCAGGTCCAGGTCCACGAGCGCCGCCTCGATGAAATAGGCCCAGCGCTCATCCTCGGCTTTGCGCAGCGCCGTGGCGTCGGCCGTCGAGAGCTCGGAACGGGTAAGGGTGCCTTGCGTCGGCAGTTCGTCGGGCAGGGGCCGGTCGTCGTGCGCGTCGTTGGTCACGTTCGCGCTGCGCGACCATGCTGCCCGCTGCCAGAACTGGCGCGCCTGTGTGTTGGCTCGATCCTGAGTAGCCGCGATGCGCTCGGGGTTCGCCTCCCACGGCGCACCCGAGCCGACGGTCGCGGTGACCGGGTACTCGGACCCGATGTTGCCGCGATCGAAGGTCTGCGAATTGGGATGCAGCGTCTTGGTGCCGAAGCCGAGCGCCTCGCGCTGGTAGTCGGCGGAGTCCAGCGTGGCGTCGGGTCCGCCCGAGTAGACCGTCAGGATGGTGACGGACTGGCCGAGCTCCCGAAGGCTGGCGACGAGGCCGCCACACGAGAGGGCGACATCGTCCGGATGGGGGGCTACGAAGACGTGTGTCATCGCGGGCGAGGATAGCACCGGCCCAGCTGCGCGATCACTCCTGATGACCGTGCTGGCCGACCAGGGGCACGAAGACGCAAGCATCCGCCGTCCTCGTCTCGCGTTCCGATCCCACGCGCCGGACGATGTTCAGACGCTGCGAGCGACCTCCTCCGACGGGCACGACCAGGCGTCCACCGTCGGCGAGCTGCTCGATCAGCGGTTCGGGCACGCGCGGTGCGCCGGCCGCGACCACGATGCCCGCGTAGGGTGCGTCCGGCGGATAGCCCAGGCTTCCGTCGCCGACAACGACCTTGACCGCGTAGCCCTGGGCGGCGAGGCGTTCGCGTGCCCGTTCGGCCAACTCCGGATCGCGCTCGATGGACGTGACGCGTGCGCCACACTGCGCCAGCACGGCTGCCTGGTAGCCGGAGCCGGTGCCGACGTCGAGGAGCGCCGGTGGTGCTTCCGTCCACGGCCAGCCGAGCTCGGAGAGAGCAAGGCACTCGGTCATCCTCGCCACCATGTACGGCTGCGAGATCGTCTGTCCGTGACCGATGGACAACGGGCCATCGGCATAGGCGACGCCCTCCCGGCCCTCCGGCACGAAGGCCTCGCGCGGGACGAGCGACATGGCCGCGAGCGTGGCTCGGTCACGTACGCCACGAGCCTCGAGCTGATCGCGCACCATGGCGGAGCGCGCGGTCGCAGCCGGATCGCGCTGGGGCGGCCGTTTGCGACCCCTGCTCACCCCATCTCGGTCAGGCCGTCGGATCCGGCGACGGGTCCTCGCTCGGGGCTTCGCTCGGCTCCGGCGTGTAGCACTCCGGCGTCGGCTCGGGCGACTCGCCCGGCGCGTAGCTGGCCTCAGGGTCAGGTGTCCCGCACGGCTCCAGCGTCGGCTCCTCACTGGGCTCCAGCGTCGGCTCCGGAGTGGGCTCGGGCGTCGGCTCCGGAGTGGGCTCGGGCGTCGGCTCCGGAGTGGGCTCGGGCGTCGGCTCCGGAGTGGGCTCGGGCGTCGGCTCGGGCGTCGGCTCCGGCGTGGGCTCGGGCGTCGGCTCGGGCGTCGGCTCCGGAGTCGGCTCGATGGTGGCGTCGACCGGCTCGGTGCTGGCCTCTTCGGTCGGTCCTGGCGTCGGGCTGGCTGCCAGAGTCGGCGCAGGGCTGGCGGTCTCATCCTCGGAGTCGAAGATGCCCGAGAACAGCCCACCCGAGCCGAAGAAGATGGCGAAGGCGAAGATCAGGGCGAAGACGGCGATGATGGCCGCGATCCACCACTTGCTTACGGGGTCGTCGATGTAGGGCGGCTCCTCGGGGCCGCTGCTCGCCGCGGCCGCCGTGGTGGTGGCCTTGACCGGCTCTGCCGCCTCTTCCTTCGCCGGCGCCTCCTCGGGCTCAGTCGACTCGGCTGGGGCCGATTCCTCCGGCGTGGCTTCCTCGGGCTTCTTCTCGTCGGTCATGTCGCGGAGCTCTCCCCTGATCGTTCGCGTTCACGCGATTATCGCGGGGAACCGACAGGCGTGTCGAAGTCACGCGTCGCGGACCGCCGGCAACCACGCCGCGATGATGGCGGCGATGACCGTGAGCACGCCCGTCGCGGCGATGATGACGCCGGCGTCGACCCGGTCGGCCAGTCCAGAGCTCACTGCCATGGCACCGGTGAGCGCGCCCATGACGATGCTCGAACGGATGGCTACGACGCGTCCCATCATGCCCTCGGGCGTGCGCTCTGCGAAGAGGGTCTGGCTGGGGATGATGTAGACGAGGTTGAAGATGCCGATGACGACCGCGGCGCCGACCGCCAGCAGCTCGTTGGAGGTCAGGCCTAGCGCGATGGTGGCCAGGCCCATGAGTGCGAAGCCCGTGATGACCATCCAGCCCTTGCGCAGGCGCGTCCCGATGGCGCCGACCACGAACCCGCCCAGCAGGTTGCCCGCGCCGATCGCGGCCTCGAGGACCGCATAGCTGGTGGGGTAGGGGATGATCTCGCCGCTGAGGGTGCGCTCCGCGTAGACCACCGTCAGCGCGAGCGTCGCGCCGATCGAGAGTTGGGCCACCACGCTCACCAGCGTATTCTGGAAGAGCGCGGCCTCTCCGCGCAGGAAGTGCCAGCCCTCACGCAGCTCGTCGGCGAAGGCGGCGATGGCGCTGCTCACGTGGGGTGCCGCCGCGCGGGCAGCTGGCGGGATGACCAGTCCCGCGAGGAGCAGGGCGCTGATGATGTAGGTGAACGCATCGACCCAGAAGGCCAGCGCCAGACTGGTCCCCAGGAAGGCCACGAAGACGCCGGCCAGCGGGTAGCCCACGATGTCGGCCATCGTCTCGCCGGTCCAGATGGCGCCGTTCGCTGGGATCAGGTCCTCCCGCCGCACGATGCGTGGCAGGACCGCCGCCTTGGCCGGACGGAAGAAGAGGCTGATGGTCGTGATCAGGAAGACCACGGGATAGACCACCCACACCTCGACCATGACGATGAAGGGCAAGGTGATCACCAGGGCCGCGCGCAAGAGGTCGCTGGCGACCATGACGTACTTCTGGTCCCAGCGGTCCACGAACGTTCCGGCGATCGGGCCCAGGAACAGGTTCGGCAGCGTGGCCGCGAGGAAGACCAGACCCGTCTGCATGGCCGATCCTGTGATCTCGAGGACCATCACACCGAGAGCGACCTGGTGGAGCCGGTCACCGAAGAGGCTGATCGCGCCGGCCAGCCAGAAGGCGGAGAAACGCGCGTCCCGTGCCAGGCGTACGTAGGGGTGGGCACGGACACGCTCGCCGATGGTCGGTGTCGGTGGGGCGGCCTCGCCGGCCAGTCGGCCGACGGCGTCGGAAGCGGCGGTCGTATCCAGACCAGGCCCCATGCCCGAACCGATGACGACCGGGCGGTCGATGCCCGCCTGCCCTCCCGCGCGTGCGAGCTCTCGCTCCGAACGCGGCCTCGCGCTCCACAGTGAAACCACGCCCTCGTCGGGGTCGGATGAACCGCGTGCGATGACCGAGAACAGGAACCAGCCCACGCCCGCGGCCAGCAGGACGTCGCCGAGACTGATGACGTTCGTCAGGAAGGGCAGGGGGATCGGGACGATGTCGGCGATGGGGCCACCCGCCAGCAGGAACTCCAGGTTGAGCTCCTCGGGCAGTGCCACGTGGAAGGTCGGGGAGAGGTCTTCGGCCGTGAGGCCCACCAGTTCGACGACCGGGAGGTACACCGGCATATAGCCGCTATTCAGGATGATGGCGAGGCCATTGGCCCCGACGCCGATCATGGCCACCAGCAGGCCCGACTGGGAGCGGTTCATCCACAACGCGAGGAGCAGCAGGCCGAACGAGGCGGCGTAGAGCGGCAGGCGCAGCTGGTCCACGATGTCGACGCCCTGGTCGATGAGCCACTGCGTCGCGACCCTTAGCAGCAGACCGGCGACGATGAGGGCGCCGAAGCGCAGCTGCGCCGAGAGCAGGTTCGAGATTCGACCTCCGGCCAGGAGGCCGGCAATGACACCGACGGTGACTGCGATGAGCAGCATCAGTCAGCGCCTGATCTGCAGCGCGATGACGAGGTCGCTCGGAAGGTGCGGGGCGAGCCCGCCATGTGCTCGGAGGCCCCCGACTACGGCTCGGCGGGTGCTGAGCTCGCGGGGAACGGTTTCTTAGCGCGCGCGGCCGCGACCTGACCCAGCGTCGGCACCGGCGTCAGCGGCTGCTCGGGCTCGCCGGGCTCATCGTCGTCCATCCCAGCCTCTTGGGCGATGCGTGTGCGCCCGAAGGCTTCAACGACCACGGGATCGAACTGGATGCCGGAATAGCGCTCGAGCTCCTCGTGCGCCTCGGCAGCGGTGAGCGGGATGGGGCGGTAGGGTCGCGAGGCGGTCATGGCCTCAAAGGCATCGGCGACGTGCAGCACGCGGGCCAGCAGCGGGATCTCCTCGCCGATGAGGCGGTCGGGATATCCGGAGCCGTTGTACCACTCGTGGTGGTGGCGGATCAGCGGGCGCTCGGCAGCGAGCTGATCAACGTCCTTGAGGATCTCCTCGCCCTTGGCCGGGTGCTCGTTCATGAGGATGCGCTCCTCACGGGTGAGTTTCTCCGGCTTGAGCAGCACGGCGTCGCGGATGCCGATCTTGCCGATGTCGTGTAGGAGCCCGGCCCACTCGAGTTGCTCCAGCTCGGTCTCGCCGAGGCTCATCGCCTGACCGATCTCGACGGCGATGTCCGAGACGTGCTCAGAGTGCTTCTTGGTGCTGGGGTCGCGAGCATCGATGGCGGACGCCAGAGCCTTCACTGTCTGCGTGAACATCTCGCGGATGTCCACCACTGCCTTGTATGCAGCCCTAGTCGTGTAGAGCGGGAGTGCGAAAGCCAGCGCGACGAGGGGCCCGACGGATACGTAGGCCAAGGCCATTAGCCATGCCATGGGAGTGAGGCCGACCATTGTGAGTCCGACCGAGCGCAAGTCGGATCGCAGCACTGATCGAGTCGGCCTCGACTCACGTAGCGCGACCGCGAGTGACGATAGCGCCGTGCCCGCCAGGATGTAGACGATGCCAGCCGCAGTGCCTGCCAGGAGGCCCATGCGACTCGCGAGCGTCGCGTCCGATGCAGAAGTCAGAAGCAGGTAGGTGAAACCTGCCAGTACAGCGGCAACCACGGCGAGGGAATGGTTGTAGACAACCCCGTACCAGGGAATCCTGCCTCGTAGTTCCCTTAGCTCGAGGGTCCCGACGCCCGCCACGACCGCGGCGCCGGCCGGACCCAGCAGGATGCTTGCTGCGATGATTGGAGCCGCAGCCACACTGACGACGCTGCCCCGCGGCACGTGCACGGGAAACGCGGATGCCGCCAGAGTGGTGGCGGTCCAGAATGCAACGGCTGCCAGACTCGAATAAGACCAGTCGAAAGCATCGACCGGCCGAATGAGCAGGCTTGCGATGAGCAGCGCGGTAGCCGCCGTTGGGACGGCTATCAGGAGTATCCGTAGGTCTCTAGACAAGGGCGAGGCGAACTCCCGAGTACCAACAGAGGTGTCTCAGTATCTCGGTTGAGAGGCAAGACTCCCCATCCAACATAGGTACTGGGGTCGCTCTAGCCCATCTAGATCGGCCTGATGCCCGCGCTGCCCGCTAGAACTAGGGTGAGGACTAGAGTCGAAAGCAGCATGAGCCTCGGCATCACCGTGCGAGGCATTGCAACTACCAGGGCTTGATGTTCGCGATGGGACCCATTCTCTTTTCCCCTTCCGATCAGGCCAGTGGCTGGACTGATCTGTTGAGGGAGTGACCAATCCGTTGCTGTCGAAGGTCCCCTCTCTCGAGCCCTTCGATATCGCGACGTCCGGTTCACTCCGTAGCCTCCGCGCCAGTCAAGTAACTGGTGCAACGTCGAGGCTAGGTACGGGGTGGATATGGCCCTATAGGTACTAGTACGTAGGTTTAGTTCCTCTTCGGTACTGTGGTCAGGATCTCCTTGTAGCTTCGCGCGGGCAGCCCGAGTTCTCGCTCGTGCGAGGCTGCCAGGCTGCGGTAGTGGGCGTGAGCCGCGTCCGTTGCCCCCGTCGCTGCGAGGCAGGCTACAAAGGTGGCGCTCATGTCGAATGCTGTGGGGTCTAGGGCGACAACTGGGCTCAGGACCTCGACTGCCTCGCCGAATCGATGTTCGTCCACCAGGGCTCTTGAGGTTGCGTGCGCGAGGTGCAAGTAAGTCGTGTGCAAGTGGCTCCGCCACTCCACCGCCCACTCCTCGTACTCGAACTCCGGGGCGAAGTGACCTCGGTAGAGCCGTAGCAACTCGGGTCCACGCGTGACGGCGGAACCGCTCGCGAGGATGCCGCCCGCCTGTCGCGCGAAAGCGACGCTGTCTATCTGGAAGAGATCCCCGTCCAGCCACACCATCTCTCCCTCCAAGTGGAGATAGTCGGCGGTAACGCCCTCTTCGAACCACGGCTCGATATCGCGCCTGAGATGGAAGATTGTCTGATGGAGGCTGTTGAGCGCAGACTTCGGACTCTGGTCTGGCCACAAGCTCTCCATAACCTGCTCTCGAGCGGCGCCGAGGCTGATGCACGTCACCAAGTAGAGGAGCAGTGATGCCGGCTTGCGTCGCGTCTCAGTCAGGGGCACGCGACGACCACCAACCTCGTAGCTGCTGAGACCCAGGTCGTGCACCCTCACCACTGGACTGACCCGCCGTACTAGCTCACTCGCGACCCCTCTCCTGTTTCGCTTGCTCCCGTTGGCCCGGTCGAACTCGCGCAATAGCGGGACCGACTCCTCCGTCCCGAAGCGCGCAATCAGCGAGGCCGCGGCCCTTGCGTCCTCACTGGGCGGTTGGTGGAGTTGGCCGCTCAGCGCTGAGACCCACCGAGCGGGCTCGCGCAGCACCGAGCGCTCCAGCGCCTCCGGAAGGGGAGCGAGCGTCCCTATGGCTGCCGCCACACCATCAGCGACCTCAAGGATGGCCACGGCCGAATCGGACTCGGCTTCAGCGATCCACAGAGCAAGGCTCTCGCCGTCGCGCAGTGATGCCGCTTCGAGTATGCGAGCCCTAGCCGCCCAACGCCAAGCGTTTTGCCTCGTACAGACCGCGACTGCGTGCTGGGCAAGCCGAACAGCGTCATCCGACCGCTGAGCCAGCGCCAGAAGCGCCTCAAGGACCGCTAGCCTGGACGGCGCATCGAAGTCGACAGGCCGAATCCTGCTGAGCTCGCGGACTTCGCGAGTGGCCACTCGGTATTCGCGTCCGGCCATCGCTATGGCCGCCCTAGCGAGGCAGCCAACCGCCATCGAAGTCGGGTCGCTCGCCCATGGAGCCTCGCCGCGTTCGAATCTCGCTACCAACGCGCGGGCATGCTGGGTTCTTCCGCATACGGCATGCAAGTGAGCTGCCTCTGCCATCGAGTCGGCGGTGGCCCCCGGCTCGCTCGCCACGAGGTTCGCGAGTCGAAGTGCTTCCTCTATCTGGCCCATCTCGGCAAGTGCCAAGGCCATCAGCGAGCGCGTCGATGCCGTAATCGAGCCGAATACATCGGTGCGCTCAAGATGCGATATCGAGTCCTGCGCCAGCTCTCGTACCTGCTCGTAGTTCCCGCGAGCAAGCTCTGCCGTCGCTGTGTTGTGAAGCGTGATGCCCGCGAAGTAGTGCAAGTTGGCTTTGGCCTGATTCGAAGCGATTCTTCGCAGTGCTTGGACGGCATCGCTGATGCATCCGCCATCGGCGGCGTTGAGGAGGTGCCGCCATGACAGCGCGATCTCGTGGAGGGTCGTTGGGAGTTCGGTGTCGGTCGCGGCCGCTTCAACCGCGGCGTTCAGCCGATTTCGGTCGCCGGTCATGTGGTAGACGGCGGCGCTCGTGAGGCCGACGAGACCACGCTCCGCCGGCGTCATGTCGGATCGATCAATGTCCGACAACAGCCTCAGCGCGCCACGCAGGTCCTCGTCGCTGATGAGGGCTCTGGCCTGGATTACCTTCACGGCGGGGGGAGCCGCCGTTTCCGGCAGCAACTCAAGGATCGCCACGGCCGTTCCCCAGGCACCAGTTCCCAATGCCTCGCTGGCGGCGGAGCCGAGTACGCGCATCGCCTCGACGTCCTCGCCGCCGCGGGCGTAGTGCTCTGCGGCCATGAGCCAGTCCCCAGCCTCAGCTTCGCGCGCGATGGCCCTGTGCATCTCCCGCAGACGCTCGTCGCTCGCGGCCTGCTGCAGGTGCACTTCGAGGAACTCCCGGAAGAGGGGGTGCATGCGTCGACCGCCGGCTGCCCGACCGCGATCGTTGACTAGGCCGAGGGCTTCGGCTTCGTCGAGTGCCGCATCCACGGCCTGCACGCTGTCCGTGGCCTCGTTGGCCGCGAGCGCGACAGCGACGTATTCGGGCCGGAGCCGCACGACGAGCGAGGCGTGCATCAGGATCTGCTGTGTTTCCGGCGAGAGGCGCGTTAGCACCTCCTCCGCCAGGAAGTCGTAGATCGGACCCGTCGAGCCGCTCAGGGCATCGATGAATCCTGCGATCTCGGCCGGGCGCCGGACCGCGATCGAAGCCGCCACGAGCTGCAGGCTGGCGGCCCACCCGTCGGTCTTCTCGGCGATCATCCGGCACGTGGCCGAGTCCAGCGGCTGCCCGTAGGTCGTGGTGAACAGGTGCTCCACTTCATCCAATGTGAAACGCAACTCATCGATGGTCAGCTCGGAGACCCGACCCTGCGCAGTGAGGCGACCGAGCGAGAGGTTCGGGGCACCGCGCCCGCCGAGGATGAAGTACATCCCGGCCGGAGCCAGCTCCAGGAGCCGGCTAAGGATCATGCGGATGTCAGTCGACGAGTCGACGAAGTGGTAGTCATCGAGGATCACGGCTACGCGACGGTCGTCCACCTCGCTGAGGTCGGACAGGAACTGGGCGAGTACGACCTCCCGTGTCGAACCCATCGCCGCGACGTTGCGGAGGAGGGCTTCCGTTGAGCGCCCGAATCCGGGCCAGACGTCGCGGAACGCCGCGACCAGGTAGCTGAGGAAGGTGATCCAGTCGCCATCTGACGACTCCATGCGGTACCAAACGCACGTGTCCCGGGTCTGCAGCGTGAACTCGTTGAGCAGCGTCGTCTTGCCGTAGCCTGCTTCTGCCGAGACGAGCACCAGACGGGCGCGCCCTTGGTTCAGGAGCCAATCGACCAGTCGCGGGCGCGGCAGGATGGCGCGCCCGGGCGCAGCCGGGCCGATCTTGCTGCCGATGATCGACAGGCCCGAGTGGTGCGCCTGCGGTTGCTCCGACGGCGTTGCGGCCCGTCCCGGCGCCGTAGCGTTCGGCATCGGATGGGCGTCCTGCTGGGCAGCAGTCGGCATCTCGGTCATGCCGACATCATCGGCAGGAGCGCTCATCTCCGGCTTACGACGGTGTGGATATGTGCGGTCAGGTGCCTTCGTACTCGAAGAAGATCTTCAGCTCCACCTCGTACTCGGTGACTCGGCCGTCCTCCACGCGAGCGGTGTGGCGCACGACCTCCACCTGAGTGATGTTGCGCACCGTCGAGGATGCTCGCGCGACGGCGTTCGCGGCCGCGGCGCTCCACGAGTCGGGGCTGCTGCCGACCATCTCCCGGATGATGATGACGCCCATCGCGCGCCTCCTCTTATTGATCGTCCCGGCTGGTGTCCTCGGCAGTGTAGGCGTCCCGCGCTCGCGTCTGCCGCTGGGGCCGGCGCTACCGGTCGACTCATCGCCATCGCCGCGGTCGACTAGCGAGGCGACCTCATCAGGACCCAGGTCTGCGAGTTCAGCTCGCCGTACTCCCTCATGGTCAGGTCGTGGCTGCCGCACTCGGCCTCGATCCAATCGAGCGAGTGGTTGACCATGCCGGGTTCATCGGACTCCGGGCCCTTGCCGACCCACTCGTCGCCGGTGTAGTCCTCGTCCGCGTCGGCAGCCGGGCGCACCGACGCTAGGAAGCCGGCTCCGGGAGTGGCGGTGCGTGCGAACTCCGAGATCATCCTGGCGATCTGGACCTTGCTCGCGTGCGACCACACGCTGCGAGCGATGGCGAAGTCGACCGCGACGTCGGGGAACGTGAAGTCGTCGTTGTAGAGCGCGTTGATACGGACCCCGAGCAGGCGGGCGGCGGTGTCGATGCGGTCGCGCAGGGGCTCGATGGCGTAGTAGTTGGCAGGCTCGATGTAGTGCATGAGCCACCAGCCCACCCGCATCGAGCCGGCGCCGATGTCGACGACGCGATGGGACGGCATCAGACCGGCGTCGATCATGGCCGCCAGCGACTTGCGGCCGACCTGCGCGAACTTCGCTTCCGGCCCGCCCAGCGGGACCCCCGTCGCCACGAGCGACTTCCTGAACTTGCGGATATCCCTCGATTCGGGCGTCTCGGACGAGAGCCTGCGGGAGACCCGCGCCGTCAGCGGCCTGAGCGCATCTACCATGCGGGCGAGGCTAGCATGCCCCGGTCGGCCGACGGGCCGTCACGACGCGCCGATCAGACGTACGCGCTCTCGGCGTAGTGGTCCTCCTCCGCATAGGAGACGAAGCGGGTCTGGCGCTTCTTGAACCACAGCTTGGTCTCGCCCGTAGGCCCGTTGCGGTGCTTGGCCAGCCTGAGATTGATGACCTCACCGTCCTGCTCGTGATCGTCGGCGCTGCGTTCCTTCTCGCGCCACAGGAACATGACCATGTCCGCGTCCTGCTCGAGGGCACCCGACTCGCGCAGGTCCGACAGACGAGGCTCGCCCTTCTCGCCCCGGTTCTCGGTCTGGCGCGATAGCTGCGAGAGGGCCACGACCGGGATCTGCAGCTCACGCGCGAGGGCCTTCAGGCTGCGCGAGATATCGCTGACCTCCTGCACGCGGTTGGCATCGCGCGAGGTCACGCTCGACTGCATGAGCTGCAGGTAGTCGACGAGGATGAGGTCGAGGCCCGACTCTGCCTGCAGGCGCCGAGCCTTGGTCCGCAGCTCCATGGCGCTGATGTTGGGCGTGTCGTCGATGAAGATGGGCGCGTTGGCCAGCGTGTTCATGGCGGGAGCCATGCGGGCGAAGTCCATCTCTTCCAGGAAGCCAGTCCGCAGCCGCTGGGAGTCGATGCTGGCAACGGACGAGAGCAAGCGCAGCACGAGCTGCTCCTTGCTCATCTCGAGGCTGAAGATGCCCACGACCTTGCCCTCGTTGACGGCCGCGTACTCGGCGAAGTTGAGCGCGAGGCTGGTCTTGCCCACCGAGGGCCGCGCCGCCACGAGCACCAGATCCGACTTCTGCAGCCCGGTGGTGAGCGTGTCCAGGTCCGCGAAGCCGGTGCGGATGCCGCTGATCTCACCCTTGTGCTGGTGGAGGTAGTCGAGCCGGTCGTAGGCGCTGTGGAGCAGGGTCTTGAGCGAGTCGAAGCCGGACGAGAGGCGCTTCTCGCTGACCGCGAACAGCTCCGACTCAGCCTTGTCGATTACCTCGCTGACGTCGCCGTCCTCCTCGTAGCCGTAGCCCGCGATGCGGCCGGCCGCGCTGATGAGATTGCGCAGCACGCTCTTGCGCTCGACGATGCGGGCGTAGTGCACGACGTTCACCGCGGTCGGCGTGAGGTTGATGAGACTGGTCAGATAGGCGGAGCCGCCGATCTCATCGAGTCGTTCCTGGCGCTCGAGGACCTCGCTGACGGTGACGATGTCGACGGGCTCACGTCTCTCGAACAGCTCCAACACGGCGGCGTAGATCATGCCGTGGTGCTGCCGGTAGAAGTCCTCTGGCGAGAGCAGCTCCGCCACCTCGGTGACCGCGTCCTTGTCGATGAGCAGCGCTCCGAGCACCGATTGCTCGGCTTCGACGGACTGCGGCGGTAGGCGATCGATGGACACGGCTGGACTCCGGATCAGGCAGGACTAGATGCGACAGCGGGGCGCTACCTGATGTTCGCCGCTGCGTTCAGCCTGGGACAAGGGCCATCTCCACGAACTCGCGCCAGACTCTCCACGATTCCTGTGGATAACCCGTGGACAAACGCTGAGAAGGAGCGTGATTCTTCCTAGTCGACCCGACGGATGACGCCGACGAGCTTGCCCTGGATGCGCACGTCGTCATAGAACTGTGGCTCGTACGTCTCGTTCGCGGGTTGCAGCCGCACGCGATCGCGCTCCTTGAAGAAGCGCTTGAGCGTGACCGCGTTCTCCTCCACCTGTGCCACCACGATGTCTCCGTCGCGGGCGGTCTCCTGCTCACGGATCACGACGAGATCGCCATCCATGATGTGGGCGTCCACCATCGAATCCCCGCGCACGCGCAGGACGTATGTGCCGGCCGAGGTGTTGATGAGATCCGGGACGGTCACTGACTCCGTCGCTTCCTGGTAGGCCTCGATCGGCCCGCCGGCGGCGATCTCGCCGATCACGGGGATGGCCTGGCCGCCCGCCTCCGGTCCGCGGGCCAGGGCGTCGGTGGCGCCGGCCGAGAGCATGGCCGACGGGGTCAGGCGCAGAGCACGGGACTGCGTCGCATCACGCTCCAGCAGGCCCTCGCGCTCCAGCGACGAGAGGTGATGGTGAACGGCCGACGTGGAAGCCAACCCCACGGCTGCGGCGATCTCGCGCACGGATGGCGGATAGCCACTCTCGCGGACCGTGGCGGCGATGTAGTCGATGATCCGTTGCTTGCGCAGCGCGTCGTGCTTGGTCACGGGACCTCCTTGACCGAACAGTACCGAACACCTGTTCGAATGTCAAGCACGACGCGCCGCGTGGCGGGCGGTTCAGAGACCGGGCTGCCAGTGTGCGCGCGCGTGCTCTAGCGCCTGCCGCCCGACCGCGCGCCCGAGCTCTCGCCCGCGCAGGTCGCCATCCTGGAAGTGGATGCCCCCGAAGAGTCGCGAGATGCCCGCTTCGTCGGCCGCTTCCTGGAATGTGTCCCAGCGCAGGACCACGCGCTCCGACGGACCCTCCTCGAAGGCCAGGCTCCCCGGCAGGGCCACGTGGCGCCCGAGGAGATCCTCGGCGCCATCGCCGTCGTAGTCGCGGCCGAGGCGGGTCCAGCCGTCGTACATGCGAGCGGAGCCGGTATAGCCGGTGAGCACCTCTGCGGCCGCGGCGCTGAAGGCGCTGTGGCCGGAGACGTACTCGGCGAACGGCGGAGTCACGAAGGTAGCCGCCTGGTAGGGCCGCCACTCGCGCCCGAGGATGGCGCCCTGGCCCTGGTTCGGCCCACGCCACGCATGCACGTACCGGTCACCGTAGAGGTGCCGGATGGCGGTGACCGGCCGCACGTAGTCGTGCGTTCGCTTGGCATCCCAGGCCGCGACCCCAGCGTCGAGCATGGCGCCCGCGAGCGCCATGTACAGGCACACGTCCTCGTCCAGTGAGTGTCTGTCTCGCAGGGAGATGCCGATGGCCAGCTGGATCCAGTGGCCCGGCGGCGTCCAGGTGTGAGGCCCGTCGGCCCAGAACTCAGCGACGACCTTGCGCTCGTCGTCCAGCTGGCTGCTGTGCCAGAGGACGGCTGCGGTCTGGCTGCGGTAGGCCTCGTCGTGCGTGCTGCGTTCGCCCAGCGCATCGACGTAGGGCTCGTCCGAGCCGAGCCTGGGCGGGCCCGGAGGTCGAAACTGGTCGCCCTGCGCGAGGGCGAAGGGCATGACCGAACCCCAGTGCGGCGTCAGGAACTCCTGCAGCTGATAGCTGGCCGGATCGGCCGACGACCAGGTCGGAACGCCCGTCGCGTCGATGAGCGCGCCCGTCGGCACCGGCAGCGGCGCCCAGTGATTGGGGTCGCCCGCAGCAACGGGCTCATAGGCGCGAGGGAACGCGCGCGACGCGGTGTCGCTGAAGTCGAAGGCGTTGGCCCCAGGCGCCGAGCGCGTGCGGATGACCCGGTCGGCAGCGATGTTGCCCACCCCGGCGGGCTCGGCCGGGTCGACCGATGTACTCGGCTCCAGCTGGTGCAGCGCAAGCACCGAATCGAAGGTCCCGCGCTGCTCGGGGAACACGTGTACGAGGGCGTTATGGGCGGCATACGAGACCGCCTCCCGCTTGTTGGCGAGCGTGTGCTCGCCGGCCGGTCGCTTGATGTCGAATCCGGGGTCGGTGGCTTGTGCATCGGCGTCGTAGGCGCTCCAGGCGTCGAACATCGACGAGAGCACCACCCACATGCGCCAGGTGGTCGCCGTCGGCGCGGGCGGGTTGCGCTCGATGCCCTCGAGCATGGCTTCGACCCAGTCGACCGCGACCGAGTGAGGTTGAGGATTGGGGCTGAAGTCGCCCTCGTCGGCCGCTGCCGTCGCGCCCAGGCCAGAGATGGCCAGTGCGGCCGAGAGGATGACACCCAGAGGCCCGTTCCGTTTCTGCATCGTCGGCTCCTGTGTGCTTGGAGGCGCGACGACCGGCCGCGAGGAGGGGTGCGGCCCGGTCGTCGCCCCGAGGGAGGGATCTAGTTGCTGGCCATGTCCTGCGGCGCCTCGAAGACCGCCACCCACCAGCAGCCGCAGGCCGGGTTGCCCGTGGGGTTGTAGAGCTCAGCCGCGATGGTCGTGCTGTCGAACTGGCCGTGCGGCGCGATGGCCGCGTGGATCTCAGCGCCCATCGGGTTCTCGAGGGCGAAGGTCGTCGCCTCCGGCGGCAGGTCCGGCCGCTGCTCCTGGCCCACGAGGATGTCACCCACGATGCGCACGAAGCCATCGGTCATGCCGTTGAGCGTCATCGCTCCGCCGCCCTCCTGGCTCAAGCTGTTGGTCATGCCGCCGAAGTTGTAGACGCCGGCCTTGACCGTGTCGTTGAAATCGTTGGCGCCGCACTCGTAGGGCGTCTCACAGAGCTCGGGATAGTTGAACACGAAGGCCCAGCCGGTGAACACCTCGGGCTGCTGCTGCTGCGTGGCCCCGACGTTCTCGGGATAGGTGTAGTCGCCCGCCTCCGGTGTGAGCAGATCGAGGTGCAGGTGCACCTTCTGGTCGCTGCGCATGATGGTGGTGTTCTCGGGCAGCAGGAGCTGCTCGTCCGGGGTCGGGAAGTTCTCGGTCAGCCCGGCCTGATCACCCATGGTCTCGGCTGAGACGCCCGCGGCGATGACGGTCAACGAGCCAGCCAGCAGCAGCGCTCCGGTGGTCCTGAGCTTACGCATGTCGGTCTCCTGTTCGTGTTGGTTGCCTGCCGCACCGGGCTGCCATCTCGGGTTGCGCGCGTGGTCCGAGGCGGTTCACCCGGTCGACAACCCCTTTGGGACTCGTAGGTCCGGGAACCACTCCCGAATCGTCCCCGGTGCTGGACATCGGCCTCGATGCAAGGCACCATTCGCAAACCTTGCCGGGGGGAGCACCCAGGGAGGGATGAGATGCAAGATCGTGCGATCGAGTGGCGCCTCGGCGCCACCCTTCTGGCGACGGTGGCCAGCACCATGCTGGCGGCCATCCCCGCTGCAGCCGCGGCGGAGCCCGAGGTCGCCGACCACGTCGAGAACGGCCCGATCGAGGTCCTCGGGGGCGAGCCCACGCTCCGCGCCAGCGAGGCGCTCCTGACGCGCCACGACGACCACCTCGAGTTCGAGATCCTCATGGACACGCCGGAGCCGGGCAGCTACGTCTATCCGCCGGCCGTACCCGACGTCCGCAAGGCCGCGCCCGAGGTCTTCACCGCCTGGGCCTTCGTCTTCAACCGTCCGCAGCACTGCCTCGGGTCGGAGGAGTGGGCCCACTGCGGCGCCGACGACTTCAGCGAGCAGGTCCGCTCCGGCGTCTACGGCATCGCCGGGCACGTGAGCTCGGTCGATCACGAAGGCGGTGCCTTCATCCTCGACCGGGGCACGGACGGCCACATCGTCCTGCGTGGCCGCATCGAGGTCGGCGACGCACCGTGGCCGGACCTGCCACCCGGTGCGACCACCTACCCGCTCGAGAACCCGCTGGGGGCGGAGGTGCACGTGGCCATCGCGCCGCACGGACAGCTCGACCCCGCCACCGTCGCGACCGAGCTGTATGCGCCCGCGGGCGACCCCACCTGTGGCTGCTGGTGGGTCAGCTTCTTCGGCCTTCATGGCTTCGCCGAGAGCGAGACCTGACGAAGATGGAGTAACCGGCCGGGTCTCGGCTCCCATACCTCATGACGGCACATCGGACGAGCACCCGCTCGTTCGCCCATCACGCCGGAGGAGGGCGCGATCGGAAGGACATGGACATCGATGTCGTGGTCAGGGCGCAGGGGGGCGATCAGGCTGCCTTCGCGCAACTCGCGACGGAAGGTGGCCGACGGATGAACGCGCTCGCGGTGGGCATCCTCCGCGACCGCACCCTCGCCGAGGATGCGGTCCAGCAGGCGCTGCTCAGCATCTGGAAGGATCTGCCCCAGCTGCGTGACCCGGCTCGCTATGAGTCGTGGTCGTACAAGCTGCTGGTACGGGCCTGCTACGCGGAGTCGCGCAAGCGCAAGCGGCGCCAGGCCGAGGTCTACGGCGTGGACATCCGCGAGCCCGTCTCCGGCGATGACATCGGCAGCGTGGCCGACCGGGACCAGCTGGACCGGGGCTTCCAGCGGCTCTCGCTCGAGCATCGCGCCGTGGTCGTGATGCACCACTACCTCGACATGCCCCTGGAGGCCGTGGCCACCGCCTTGGGCATCCCGTCCGGCACGGCCCGTTCCCGCTTCCACCGGGCGATGGCCTCGCTTCGGGCTGCGCTCGAGGCCGACGACCGACCACCCCCTCCGCCGGCCGGCGCGACCACGGTGCCGCAACCACAGGCAGCCGACGGATGAGCGCCCGGGATCCCGACCTGCGCATCGATGCCTGGCTGCGCAACGAGCTCGACGCGGTGCCGGAGCCGACTCGCGCCGTGCAGCGCGCGGTCGACGCTGCCGCCGTCACGCTCCAGCATCGTAGCCGGCTCGCCCGACTGCGACAGCTGCTCGGTCTCGACCACCCGATCACCGAGCATGGCCGACGCGACCGCCCGGAGGTCGTGCTCACACCTCGCGCCTCTTCCGACGACGGCGGGGTCACCGTCCTGCGCCGTGAGGGCTCGATGCTGCTGCCGGCAGCCTTCGCCATCATGCTCGTGGCGGTGGTCGCCGGCGCCGCTGCCTGGCTGACGCTCGGTCCGGCCGGCGACCTGCTCGGCGGCTCGGCCACCGAAGGCACGGTTGCCCCTGAGCAGCCACTCCGACCGCTCGAGCCGCCGGGTCCCGACCGGGTCATCGTGGTCGACCCGATGGACGGGCACTTCAGCACCATCGCCGGAGCCGTCGCGGCCGCCGAACCCGGAGATCGCATCGAGCTGCGGCCCGGCACCTATCCGGCGGATGTCGTCGTCGACAAGGACGTCACCATCGTGGGTGTGGGCGCCCGCGACACCGTCGTGGTCGTGCCCCAGCCGCTCCCGGCAGGCGAGCCCGAGCGGCTGCGCACGCTCTTCACCCTCGTGGACAGCGATGCCACGCTCCAGGGCATCACCGTGCGGGGTTCCGACTATGGCACTGCCATCCGCATCCACGGCGGCTCGCCGACGCTGGCGGACCTGTACGTCGACCCCGATGGCGAGATGCGCACGAGCGGTCCCAACCGGCCGAGAGAGGCGCTGGAGATCACCGACGGAGCGAGCCCCATCATCCGCGACCTGGTGGCCACCAGCCTTTCCAGCGTCCTCGGCGGCTCGAGTGCGACCTTCGACGGCGGCAGGATGCAGAGCGGCTGCCTGCTCATCGAGGACGAGGGCACGTCGGCAGTCGTCCGCGGCGTCACCTTCGCCGCCAGTGAGTGCCCCGGTTTCAGCATCAGCGTGTCCAAGGGCGCACGCGTCCTCGTCGAGGCCAGTCCCATCGACAGCCTGGTCCAGAACGCAGGCATCCGCGTCGCCAACGAGGGCTCGAGTGCCGAGGTCAGCGGGACCAGCATCACCGGCGGCTCAGAGGGTCTCTTCGTCGGTGATGGCGCGGAGGCCACGTTCATCCGCTCCAACGTGACCTCGGCCGGCACCGGCATCCGCGTGAACGACGCCACGCTGGACCTGCAGCACGGAGCCATCATCGGCAACGATGTCGGGCTGTCGGTGGCGGGCGACAGCTACCTCGCGACGAACGAGACCGATGTCTGCCAGAACGGGCAGAACCTGGACCTCGCTGATGGTGCCCGCGTCCCGCTCGAGCTCAACCGCATCTGCCAGGACGGCACAGCGGAGCTGGCCGTCGAACCCGGGGGCTAGAGGAGGGCTCATGCACTCACGTCTCATCGCCGCCTCGGCTGCCCTGCTGTTCGTGGCTGCCGGCTGCACCGACTCCGGGACCGACGGATCGGACGCGGGCGTGCTCGTGCCTCCCGACGACGAGCCCACCATCGCCCTCTACTCGCCGGAGAGCGCCGGAGCCCTGGCCCTCGGTCTGCCCGACCAGGTCGGCGGCCTCGGCCTCCACGCTTCCGATGCCCGGAAGACCTCTTTCGAGGAGGCGGAGTACCTGGCCGATCCACGCGTCCGCCGGATCCTCGTCGACGGCGGTCTGGGTCCCGCGCGCGTGAACATCGAACAGAAGAGCGCGGTCATCCACGGGCCGCCCTCGGCAGAGGAGCGGATCCCGGCCGTGGCGCTGGCTGCGGCACAGGTGAAGGACGTGCCGGCCACCGAGTTCATCGAATGGGACCCCACGTTCTACCTGCTCGTGACCTCGATCGACGTGGGCGACTACCTGTGGCAGGGCGAGAAGCCCGACGACGTGTCGGCGGTGGTCGCCGAGCGCTCCGTGCGGCTGGCCGACTTCGACCGCTTCAAGGTGGCCTGGTATGCCTACGGCGACGTGCTCTACGTGGTCGTGGCGGCTTCCGACCAGCTCCTCGAGGCCGCGATCCGGCGCCTGCCCTGGGAGCTCGATACAGCCTAGACGCCGCCGGGCGCGGATCCGGATCGGGCTCGACGCCGCCGGGTGCTAGACTCGCGCCTCGATGGCCCTGCGAAGCACCTTTCGGCTGGGGCTGACCGCGCTCAGTTTCTGGCCCTTCATCCCGATCGCAACGCGTGCGCCGGTCTATGGCCGGCTCATCGTCGAGTTGGCGGTCGATGGGCGGGTGCCCTGGTCAAGGAAGGTGATCTTGGGGATCGCTGCGGCGTACGTCCTGTCGCCGGTGGACTTCATCCCCGACTTCATCCCCTTCATCAGCCGGGTCGACGACGTCATGGTCACGATCATCGCGCTCGACCTCTTCCTCGAAGGAGTGCCTAGAGAGCTCATGATCGAGAAGATGTATACCCTAGGCATCGACGGCCGTGAGCTGGAGCGCGACATGGAAGCGGCACGACGCTTCCTCCCGCTGCCCATCCGCACGCTCGCCCGACGACTGCCGGCACTCATCGAGGCCAGCGCCGATGTCGTGCGGGTCGAGTTGGAGGAGCGCGGCTATCTGGACACGACAACACAGGACAAGGAGGCAATCTCAGCGTGAAGGTCATCCTCACAGCGGATGTCGACCCGCTCGGCAAGAGCGGGGAGCTCAAGGACGTGGCCAACGGCTACGCTCGCAACTACCTCATCCCGCGCAACCTGGCCGTGCCCGCCGCCGGCGGCACGTACCGCGCCTGGCAGCACGACATCGCCAGCCGTGAGGAGCAGCGCAAGAAGGAGCGCGCCGAGGCCGAGATCAACGCTCAGCGCATCAGCAGCACGACGCTGACGATGGGCGTGAAGGTCGGCGAGGGCGGCAAGCTCTACGGCTCCATCACGGCCAAGGACATCGCTGACGCCCTGGCCCGTCGCGGCATCGAGATCGACCGCCACAAGATCGACCTGGAGGAGCCACTGCGCCAGCTGGGCACGTACAAGATCGCCATCCGCGTGTACCAGGACATGACCCCCGAGGTCACGGTCGAAGTCGAGCCCAAGGGCTAGACACCCGCGCCTGCTGGTCCGGTCACCCGGGCTTGCCGGGCACGACATCATGGTGCGGTGACCCGCGCCACCATCCTGCACGTCGATCTGGACGCCTTCTTCGCTGCCGTCGAGCAGCGGGACCGGCCCGAGTTGCGCGGCAGACCGGTCGCCGTCGGAGGCGGCGGCGCCAACGACCGGGGAGTGGTCTCGGCCGCCTCCTACGAGGCCCGTCGCTACGGGGTCCGTTCGGCCATGCCCCTGCGCACGGCAGCTGGCCTCTGCCCTGACCTCATCTTCGTGCCGGTCGACGGACACAAGTACGGTCGCGTCAGCCGCGAGGTCATGGCCATCCTGCGGCGGTATACGCCGGCTGTGGAGCAGGTCTCGATCGACGAGGCCTTCCTTGACGTCGTCGGCTCCGAGGCCCTTCACGGCACACCGTTGGAGATGGCGCGTGGCATCAAGGGCGCCGTCGCCGCCGAGCTGCGGCTGACCGCTTCGGTCGGTGTGGCCACGACCAAGCTCGTGGCCAAGGTCGCCTCCGACCTCGACAAGCCCGACGGCCTGGTTGTGGTGGAGCCGGGCACCGAGGCCGCGTTCCTCGCGCCCCTGCCGATCTCGCGGCTGTGGGGCGTGGGCGCCAAGACCGCCAGCGTCCTGAGCCAGTACGGCGTGCGCACGATCGGCGATCTCGCCGCCCTGCCGGACGACCTGCTCGCGCGCCGCTTCGGCAAGCAGGGACCCGTCCTGGCCCAGCGCGCTCGCGGCATCGACCCGTCACCGGTCTCTGCGGCCGATCCCGCCCGCTCGGTCAGCCACGAGCACACCTTCGCGGTGGACACCTCCGATCCCGAGGTGCTCGAGCGGACGCTGCTGGCGCTGTCGGAGGGCGTGGCCAGCCGGCTCCGGGCCGGCGACGTGAAGGCCCGCACCATCGCGGTCAAGGTGCGCGACTCCACTTTCACCACGGTCTCGCGCCAGCGCACCCTGCCCGAACCCACGGACCAGACCGAGGTCGTGTTCGCCGCGGCGCGAGAGCTGGCTCGACCGCAGCTGCGAGGCATCCGTGTGCGCCTGCTCGGCGTGGCCGCATCCCACCTCGGCGAGGGCAGCCAGCTGGCCCTCTTCGGCGCGGGTGACGAGCGCAAGCGCAAGGTCACCGCCGCGGCCGACGCCATCCGCCGGCGCTACGGCTCCAGGGCCATCCGACGCGCGCGGCTGCTGGGCAGCGCTGTGGCGGAGCCGTTCGAGCGCGACCCCACGTCGGCACCGGAGGGCGGCGCCATCGGTCGCGCTCGCGAGGAACACACCCCGGAACGCTGATGCGGCGTGTGACATCGGAGCTGGCACGCACGTGTCCGAGGCTTGGTCGTGCCAGTGGCGATCCGGACTTGACGTTCGAACGTTTGTTCGGATAGCATCCGGGAGCCGTAACAGAACAGATGTTCGACAGTCCGGTCGGAACGAGTGCCCCTCGGCCGCGTCGCATGCAAGAGGAGCTGCTCATGTTCAACCTCAGCCCCAATACCTCGTCGGTCGCCACCGACGGTGCGGGCCGCCCCCGCGAGATCCGGACCGACGGGATGCGTCTGCCGGTGAGCGCGCTCGAATCGGTGCGCGCTGAGACCGCGGCCTACCCGCTCGAGACGGGACCTCGAACGGTGTTCGTGGTCAGTGCCGCGGGCAGCCGATTCCGCCTGGTGCATCAGCTTCGTGATCGGCGCTGGACGGTAGAGCGACTCGCTTCTCGTGGGCCGCGGCTGGCGCACGCAGCCTAGGTCGTCGTGGCCGTCGGCCGCGCCGGCGCGCTCGGCCCGTGAGAGAATCGAGATATGACCGATCTCGATCGCTCGGTCGCGGAGATGACGCTCGCCGGATTCGCCGAGGACCTCGCCTCGGACAAGCCGGCGCCTGGTGGTGGTGCCGCGGCCGCGGTCGCCGCAGCGCTCGGCGCCTGCCTCACTGCGATGGTCGTGCGCCTCTCACTCGACCGACCCAAGTACGCGCAACACACAGCCTTGCACGAGGAGGCGCTCAGCCTTTCGGACGCGGCCCGGATGGCTTTCCTGGAGCTGGCCGACGCCGATGCTGCCGCCTACCGGGCCTATCGCGCCGCGCGCAGCCTGCCCCACGAGACCGAGGCAGAGGAAGCCGCCCGAGCGGCCGTCACGCGAGATGCCGCCAGGGGCGCAGCCCAGGTCCCGCTGGACGTGGTCAAGGCCTGCCACGCGCAGGTCGATCTGGTCGAACGCGTCACCGGTCGGACCAACCTGTATGTGGCCAGCGACCTGGAGGTGGCGGCGCTCCTGCTCGATAGCGCCGCTCGCTCCGCCGCAGCCAACGTGCGGGTGAACCTCGGCTCGATCGGCGACGACGGCTTCGCCAACGCCGTCACGGCTGAGCTCGATCAGCGGCTACAGCAGATCCAGAGCACCGCCGACCGAGTGCGCGAGCGCGTGGCCAAGGGCACCCTTCGGCGACCAGAAGGGGAGTGAATAGCTAGGCGCCGCCGGCGAGGTACAGCGCGAGGATGGTGAGGATCGCCAGCACGGAACCCGCGATGGCATAGGCCCAGGTGGTCAGGTCGACCGGCCCCAGGGTCTCGCCTGTCGAAGCGTGTCCATGGCCATGCTCCGGGCCCTGGCCATGGCCGTTATCGCTTCCGCCAGCCGTCTCCTGCGTGTGCTCTGCGTCAGACATGCCCCCAGTATCGGTCATCGCGGCGGCTGCAGCGCGTCGGTGACGAGGTCCTCTACCGAGAGCGAGTCGCTCACGACCGACCCTGGCAGCGAGCGCATGATCTCGAGCCCAGACGTCCACGACGCTGGATCGACGCTGCCGAACCCGTTCTCCCGAGCGAAGTCGCTGGTCCACGACTCGATGGTCGCTTCGAGGATGGCCAGCTGTGTCTCCGGATCCGAGGACAGCTCGGGAACGCGCGCGAAGGTGGCTTCGAGGCCGAGCTGGGGGTCGGCGGAGATGTCCTCCATGGCCCGGATCGTGGCGCTCGTGAAGGAGCGCAAGGCATCGCCCTTCTGGGCCAGCGTATCGCGGCCGGTGACGAGGCCAGGCCCCGGCAGCGGCGCCACGTCAGCCACGCGCAGGACGTCCACGCCGAGTCCCTGCAGCGTCAACTGCACCGGCTCGTTGGTGGCGAAGCCGGTGGCCGCATCGACCTGTCCACTGCCCACCGCTACGCCCTGTCCGAAGTCGGGGTAGGTCACGATCTCCACATCGTCTAGTGTGAGCTCGGCCGAGCCGAGCAGGGCCTGCAGCGCCACCCACGAGGAGCCGTAGCGCCCGGGGATGCCGATCGACCTGCCGGCCAGGTCGGCCGCCCTCTCGATCCCGGCCTCGTCCAGGGCGAAGACCACGTTGGGGTCACGGCCGTAGATGGTGGCGCCGTACACGACCGGGATGCCCTGGCTCACGGCCGGGATGACGCTGGTGCCGTCGGCCATGCCGATGTCGACCGCTCCGCGTGCCAGCAGCGTGATGAGCTCGGGGTCGACCTTGTTCTGGAAGGTCACGTCAAGCCCGGCGTCCCGGTAGTAGCCGGCCTGCTCGGCCAGGTAGAACTGGGCGAACTGGACGCTCGGGATGTAGCCCAGCCCGACGGTCAGGCTCGTGGGCTCGACCGCCTCCGCTTGCGACTGGGCCAACGCTCCGCTGCCTGACCCGAGGGCAAGCGCGGCCGCCAGCACCAGCGCGCCGGTGCTTCGGGGGCGTGTGAGCGGTGATCGGACCATCTGCGTGGGCCTTCCTTTCGGGGATCAGTTTGGGTCCCGCACCAGCCGCCGCTCGATGGCGACGACGATGAGGTAGAGGGCGACGCCCAGGAGGGCGATGGTGAGCAGCGTGGCGAACATGAGCGGGATGTCGAACATACTGCCGCGAGCGAGGTTGATGAGTACGCCCAGGCCCGAGTCGCCACCGGCCCATTCGGCCACGATGGCGCCGACCACGGCAAGCGTCACGCCGATGCGGAAGCTGCCCAGTATCTGCGGCAGCGCCGATGGCACCTCGATACGCATGAGCCGTTGCCGTCGCGTAGCCCGGAAGCTGCGCCCGAGCTCGATGAGCTTGGGGTCGACCGAGCGGATGCCGACCATCGTGCCCACCGAGATGGGGAAGAAGCAGATGAGCGCGCAGATCAGCACGCGGCTGCTCAGCCCGGTCCCGAACCAGAGGGCGATGAGCGGTGCGAGGGCCAGGATAGGCGTCGCCTGCGCCGCCACGATGTAGGGCGAGAGCATCCGCGCCGCGACGCGTGACCGTGCCAGCAGCACGCCGGTCAGCACGCCGGCCGTGCCGCCGAAGGCGAGCCCGAGCAGGACCTCGCCGAGCGTGGTCCAGAAGTGGGACGCGATGATGCCCTCCGTCCAGCCTGAGATGAAGCGCTCGCCCACGAGCAGCGGTCCCGGCAGGATGTACGGCGGGTAGTCGCCGATGGCCACGATGGCCGCCCAGACGGCCACGAACAGGATGCCAGCGCCGACCACCGGCGCCACGTCACGCACGGCGCGCTGCCAGCCACCCGCCGAGGTGCGCTCGAGCCGGTCCGGTGACGAGGTCGCTCGTCCGGTCGCTTCGGTCATGCCGCCGCCTCGCTTGTCTCGGCCGCCGCCAGCAGCGAGCGGACCCGGTCGGTGGCCTGCCCGAAGGCGATCGCGTCGGCGCCCGAGTGGCGGCGCGGGCGTGGGACGTCGACCGCCACCTCATCAAGGATGCGGCTGGGCCGCGGCGACATGACCAGCACGCGGTCGGAGAGGAAGACCGCTTCGGAGATGCTGTGGGTGACGAGCACGATGGTGGTACCGGTCTGGCCCCACAGCGAGATGAGCTCGTCATCGAGTCGCTCGCGGGTCATGGCGTCAAGGGCGCTGAAGGGCTCGTCGAGCAGGAGGACGTCCGGCTCCGGGGCGAGGGCGCGGGCGAGTGCCGCGCGCTGGGCCATGCCGCCGGACAGTTGGTCCGGGTAGGCCCCGGCGAAGGCCTCGAGGCCGGTCAGTCGCAGCACCTCTCGGGCCCGCTGCTCGCGGGTGTCCCGGTCGACACCGGCCAGCTCGAGCGGGAAGGCCACGTTCGCCAGGACGTCACGCCAGGGCAGCAGGCGCGGCTCCTGGAAGACCAGTCCTATGCGTGGATCTGGCCCGGCCACGGTCGAGTCGTACGCGAGCACCTGGCCCTGGTCGGGCGCGAGCAGGCCGCCGATGACGCGCAGCAGCGTCGACTTGCCACAGCCATTGGGGCCGACGATGGCCACCATCTCGCGCTCGGACACGCGTAGGTCCAGCCGGTCGAGCACCGGCAGGCGTGAACCAGCGATGTCGAAGCTGCGAGAGATGCCGTGGAGCTCGATGGCGTCCAAGTCGTGCGTGACCTCCGGCCACGTCAACGGAGCATCGAGAAGAAGGATGGAACGCACCACTCCCGCGGCTGCGGGAGGGTCGCGCTCACGAGCGACCGCATGCCAGTCGCCGACCGGCGGTCACCTCTTCCTTCTTCCATCCGGACTGTCACCGTCGGCTCCCTGCAAGGGGATCCACCGCTGCCAGCAGACTGGCAAGCGGGTCGTGGGCTGGCGGCGTGGACGCCAGGGCGTCCAGGAGACCACCGACCACCGGTAGGGAATTGCACCCGACCCCGAAGGCGAGGCGTGCTATGCGATTTGTGGCTCGACTATAGCAGTGCCTACCGGAGTCACCCATGAGGCGTTGGTCATGCCGAGACAGGCCGCATGATCGCCTGCACGTTCCTTGGTTCTGGGGCATCCTGTCGACGGTATGACGAGCCGGACAACCCCAGTCGGCATCCTCGTCATCGCGCTGATCAGCCTCGTCGCCGTGGGCTGCAGCGCGCCGACGACTGCCGTGTTCCAAGCTCTGCTCGACCCTGCCGGGACGGCCGCGTCCTCGCCGGAGGCCAGTCTTGCCGTTGACGATGCGACCTCGCATGGTGGCGCGCCGGTGTGGTGGCCGCATCCGGACGGGTACGCCATGGTCCTGCCGGCGGGCTGGTCGGGCGTGGCCGTCGAGCGCGATGGGACCGACGCCATCATCGACGCCGTTGCCTTGGCCACACCGCAGCTGGCCCAGCGCATGGACAACGTCCTGCGCCGTAGCAAGGCCAGGGTCAGCGCCTTCGCTGCCGACCCCAGCGTCCTCGAGGGTGGGACGCCCGTGCTGGTCGTGCTCGCGCAGCCTACCGACGGCCGCAAGAAGTACGCCATCAAGAACGACGTGCGTGAGCGCATCGACGACTTGCCCGGCCGCGCCGGCCCGCTCTCGGCACACGATATCGTGCTGCCTACGGCCGACGGCGTCCGCTTCGACTACGAGATCAGCGACCCCGACCTGGGCGAGCTGCGCGTCTTCTCCTACCTCTTCCGTCCCGGCCGTACCGCCTACCTGGTGAACTTCGTGGTCGCGGCCGACCAGGCCGACGAGGCGGAGCAGATCTTCGACGGTATCGTCTCCAGCCTCCGCTTCGGGGTCTAGCGGCCGTACACTGCGGGCTGTGAGCGACGCCGCCGACATCCGCATCCTCGACGTCACCGATGGGTCGAGCTTGGTGCTCTTGCCGCCGTGCGCCGACCCGGGTTTCGACCATCGAAGCTGCGACTACTGGGAAGACGAGGTGCGCGGCTCCAAGGCTGCTCGCGCCGCGTGGTGGGAGCCACGCAGGCCTGCGCCCAAGCCTCCGCCGCGCCCGCACTCGGACAACCCCTTCGCGCCGGCCCCTGGCGCCAGTGCCGGGCTCAACCCTTTCGAGCCGGACGCCGCAGAGGCCTCGAGCTCGTCCTTCAACCCCTTCGCGCCCGAGCCCGAGCCGACCGAGCGCGACGATGATGGCCAGGCCCCGCGCAAGCTGCGGCTGCTCGATCGCGGCCGGGTCGTCTTCGGCTCCTATGCCAAGGTCCTGCTCCTGGGCGACGAACCCGCGGTCTACGCCCAGTTCGGCCCACTCTCGGCCTATCCCCGGGCGCAGCAGGTTCGTGATCTCTATCCCCGACTCCCGAGCTCGCCCTTGCCGGCCGTCATCACCTGCATCTCCACCGCCCCCTGCGCGCGCGGACGCGGGCTGGCTCGCAGGCTGGTCGAGGCGGTGGTGGAAGATCTCGCCGGGCGCGGCTTCGCGGCCATCGAGACCTACCCCGATCTCACGCTCGCCAGCGACCAGGCGTCGGCCGCGTCACCAGGCTTCTGGGAGGCGTGCGGCTTCGCGCTGGCCGCGCCGGACGAGCGCTATCCGGTCATGCGACGGGAGCTTGGGTAGGGACATCAAGCACGCTTGATGGCTATCGCCATGGGCGCTTGACGAGGCTCCCGGCGCTAGCGTACGCTCGGCGCTCCCGTTCCAGCCCCCGGAGGACCCATGCCCCGAGCTCGCCTTGCCCTGGCCGCAGCTGCCTCGTTGCTCCTCGCCGCCAGCGCCAACGTGGCGGCGCAGGACGCCGACGGACCGCTCACCGTCTACTCCGGCCGCAGCGAGTCGCTCGTGGGTCCGGTCATCGATGCCTTCAGCGAGGCCAGCGGCGTGCCCGTCCAGGTCAAGTACGCCGATACTGCTGAGCTGGCGGCCATCCTGTCGGAGGAAGGCGACCGCTCGCCGGCCGACGTCTTCTTCGCCCAGGACGCGGGCGCGCTGGGTGCCGTCGCCGATGCCGAGCTGCTGACACAGCTGCCTCCAGACCTCCTGGCTCGCGTACCCGCGAGCTTCAGCGACCCTGATGGCCGGTGGGCCGGCGTGAGCGGTCGCGCCCGCACCGCGGCCTACGCCACCGCGCAGGAGCTGGAGCTGCCCGACTCGATCCTCGACTTCGCCGATCCGGCCTGGTCCGGACGCATCGGCTGGGCCCCCGCCAATGGCTCCTTCCAGTCGTTCGTCACCGCTCTCCGGGTGGTCGAAGGGGAGGACGTGGCGCGGGCGTGGCTGGAGGGCATCCTAGCCAACGACCCGGTGGCCTATGCCAAGAACACCGCAGCCGTCGAGGGTGTCGCCGCGGGCGAGGTCGACGTCGCCTTCGTCAACCACTACTACCTGCTGAGACTGGTCGCCGAGCACGGCGAGGACTACCCGGTGGGCCAGCGGTTCTTCACCGGCGGCGACACCGGCTCGCTCGTCAACGTCGCCGGCGTGGGCGTGCTCGACTCGAGCGACCAGCCCGAAGCGGCCGGCGCCTTCGTCGAGTACCTCTTGAGCGAGGAAGCACAGCGCTACTTCAGTGAGTCGACGTACGAGTTCCCCCTGCTCGAGGGCGTGGAGGCGGACCCGCGCCTGCCCGCCCTCGACAGCATCGAAGCGCCCGACGTCGATCTCTCTGCGCTGGCCGACCTGCAGGGCACGGTCGAGCTCTTGCGCGACGTCGGAGCCATCGACTAGGCCGGCCCCGCTAGCCGGAGCCGCCGGAGATGACCGACACCGCCGCAGCGCGTTCCTCCCTCGCCCGGGGGACTGCCGGTCGTGCGCGCCCGCCGTGGCCGCTGCTGCTGGTCGCGGGTGTGGTCGTCACGGCTACGTTGATCCCGCTCGTCTACCTCGCCCTGCGCGCGTTCGACGGCGGCTCCGATGCCCTGGCCCCCCTGCTCCGGGCACGCACGCTCGAGCTGATCGTCTCGACGGTGGCGCTGGGACTGGCCGTGGTGGTCGGCTCGGTGGCGCTGGGACTGCCCATGGCATGGCTGACCGTGCGCACCGATCTGCCGGCTCGACGAGCCTGGTCGGTCCTGGCCATCGCGCCGCTGGCGGTGCCTTCGTACCTGCTGGCCTTCGCCTTCGTCGGAGCATTCGCTCCCCGCGGCTGGATCACGGCCATCCTTGCGCCCCTCGGCCTGGGCCATGTCCCGAGCATCTACGGGTTCACCGGGGCCGTTCTCGTCCTCAGCCTGGCCACGATGCCCTACGTCGTTGTCGCCGCGCGCGCGGCCCTGGTCCGGCTCGACCCGGCCACGGAGGAGGCGGCCCGCTCGCTGGGTGATGGCACCTGGCGCGCCGCGCGCACCTCGGTCGTGCCGGTCCTGCTGCCGGCCGTGGGCGCCGGCGCCCTGCTCGCCGGTCTCTACGCCATCGCCGACTTCGGGGCCGTCTCGATCCTGCGCTACGACACCCTGGCTACGGCCATCTACTCCCAGTACCGCTTCTCGTTCGACCGCTCCGGCGCCGCCAGCCTGGCCATCCTGCTGTTGGGGCTGGCCCTGCTGCTGGTGTGGGCTGAGGGTCGGGTCCGCCGCCGAGCCGCACTGGCCACGCCCCACGGACGTCGGCGCGTGACCCGCGTCGTACCGCTGGGCCACTGGCGCTGGCCGGCGCTGGTCTTCGCCGGCGCCATCGTATTCCTCGCGCTAGGGGTGCCGCTGGTGACCATCGGAACGTGGCTTGCTGGGGACCCGGGCGAGGCGTGGGCCGCGGCCGACAGCCTCGAGGCCCTGCGTGACTCGCTCCTCATCGCGCTTAGCGCTGCCGCCCTCGCGGTGGCCCTGGCACTTCCGCTGGCCTGGCTCATGACGCGCTATCCCGGCCCCCAGGCATCGCTCATGGAGCGTCTGCTCTATGCCACCTACGCGATTCCCGGCATCAGCCTGGCGCTGGCCTTCGTGACCTTCACGCTCTATGCTGCGCCGCTGTTGTACCAGACGATCTTCGCGCTCGTGCTGGCCATCACGCTGCGCTACCTGGTGCAGGCGGCGGGGGCGCTGCGCGGACCGATGCTGCAGGTCTCGCCCCGGACCGTGGAGGCCGCACGCTCGCTGGGCGATGGCGCGCTCGGCGTGCTGCGGCGGGTGACCCTGCCACTGCTGCGCCCCGGGCTCGTCGCCGGGGCCATGCTCGTGATGCTCTCGGCGCTGAAGGAACTGCCCTTGACGCTGCTGCTTGCCCCACCGGGAACGAGCACGCTCGCGACCGAGCTGTGGGACGCCGCACGCGAGGCCTTCTACGCCCAGGCCGCGGTGCCGGCTGCGCTGCTCCTGGCCGTCTCCTTCGTCTCCGTCGCGCTGCTCATCCGGCGTGGTGAGGTGCATGCGTGAGCGACCGTCGATCTGACGTCGCGGTCCGGCTCAGCGACGTGAGCAAGGCTTTCGGTGACGTGACCGCACTCGAGTCGGTCAGTCTGGAGTTGCCGGTGGGCACGATGCTGGCCCTGCTGGGGCCCTCCGGTTGCGGCAAGACCACCGCCTTGCGCCTGATCTCCGGCTTCGAACGGCCCGACGCCGGCACGGTCGAAGTCAACGGACGGCGCGTGGCCTCACCGATGGCGATGGTCCCGCCCGAGCGTCGCCGGGTCGGGCTCGTGTTCCAGGACCTGGCGCTGTTTCCCCACCTGAACGTGCGTGCCAACGTGGCCTACGGCATCCGTCGGGATCCCGACCAGCGTGTGCGAGCCGACGAGCTGCTGGAGCTGGTCGGCCTCTCGGCTGACGCTGGGCGCATGCCCCACGAGCTCTCGGGCGGCATGCAGCAGCGCGTGGCCCTGGCCCGGGCCCTCGCGCCTCGGCCGGACGTGCTGCTCCTTGACGAGCCCTTCTCCTCGCTCGACCAGGCCATGCGTACGCAGCTCCGAGCGGAAGTGCGCCAGATCCTGCGCGAGGCGAGACAGAGCGCCATCTTCGTCACGCACGATCAGGCCGAGGCGCTGACGGTGGCCGACCGGGTCGCGGTCATGGCCCGTGGGCAGGTCCTGCAGGTGGCCACGCCGGAGCTGATCTACGCCGAACCGGCGACACCGTACGTGGCCACCTTCGTGGGCGTGGCCAACCTCGTGCCCGGAGAGGTGCACGACGGTGTGGCCCGCACGCGACTCGGGTCCGTGAGCATCGCAGGTGGGCCGGCGGGTCGCACGGAAGGCCATGCCCTGTGCCTGCTCCGGCCCGAACACTTCAGCGTGCAGGAGGCGCCGGACGGCCCGGCCGACGGGTCGGCCTGGGAGGTCATCGACCGCCGCTTCTCCGGCTCCGAGATCCTGCTCGAGCTGCGGGCGCGCGACGGCGAGCGCCTGTGGGTGGAGGCCGGCAGTCGGGTCCGGCACCTCGGTCTGGGCGATCAGGTCGCGGTGCGGCTCCGCGACATCGAGACGGTGGCCTTCGGACGCCGCGGCCAGGAGCCGCAGGCGCAGACGGTCGGCGGATCGACCGACGACAGCCGGCGACCGCCCACCAACGCGACCCCGGCGAGGACCTCGCGCTGAGCTAGCATCGGTGTCATGGACGACCTGCGCCTGGAGAGCTTCGTCGAGTGTGTGCCCAACTTCAGCGAGGGCGCCGACACCACCACCCTGGACCTCATCGCTGGAGCGATCGACAGCAGCACCGGCGCCTGGCTCCTCGACCACAGCGCCGATCCGGATCACGGACGCAGCGTCTACACGCTGGCCGGCTATCCCGGTCGCGTGATGAGCGCCATGGATGCGGCCGTGGCGGTGGCGGTCGAGCGCATCGACATGCGCACCCACGCGGGCCACCATCCGCGCATCGGCGCCGTGGACGTCATCCCCTTCGTGCCCCTTGGCGACACGACCATGGAGCAGTGCGTAGCAGGCGCACGGTCCTTCGCCGAGCGGCTGGCCGACCGCTTCGACATGCCCGTCTTCCTCTATCGCGAGGCCGCCGTCAAGCCGGAGCGCCGCGTCCTCGCCGCCGTCCGCCGTCCCGGCTTCGATGGCCTGGCCCAGGCCATGGCTCGCGACGGAGGAGCGCCCGACTTCGGACCGTCTCGGCCGCATCCCACGGCCGGTGCGACGGCCATCGGCGCCCGGCCCTTCCTCATCGCCTGGAATATCCAGCTCACCAGCACGGACGTGACGGTGGCGCAGCGCATCGCCGCCCGTATCCGCGAACGGGACGGGGGCATGGTGGCCGTCCAGGCGCTCGGCATCGAGCTGCCTTCGCAGGGGTGTGTGCAGCTGTCCATGAACATCCTGGACTTCGAACGCGCGCCGCTGTGGCAGGTATGGGCGGAAGCCGACCGGCTGGCGGCCCAGGAGCGCGTGAGCCTGCTTGATTCGGAGCTCATCGGCCTGGCTCCCGCTCGTGCCCTGGCGGACGTGGCTGACCACATCGGCTCGGCCAGCTTCCACACCGCCGAACAGCGCCTGCACGAGGCTGCGGGCCACCTGCGCATCAGGCGCTTCGACCCCAGCATGGTGCTGGAGGTCCGGCTGGCCCAGGCGCGCGGCCAGGGGGGTGATGACGCGAGTTCGCGCTCCGATTGACCGGTCGCGGGACGGCTAGCGCCCCTTCTGCTCCAGCAGCACGACCGCAGTCTCGTTGGGTACCGATGAGATCGTCACCTTCAGGCTCGGGACCGCGTGCACGTCCGTGGCGCTCATCTCCCTGAGGAAGCGGTCGAGGTCGGCGTCGGGCTTGGCCGCCGCCTCCGTCAGCGGCAAGGGCACGACCATGTGGGCATCGAGCTGGCCCACGATCTCTGCCGCGTGTGCGGCACTCAGCTGGGGGCCGATGCCGAGGATGACCACGTCGACGTGGCCGATCTCGCGCACGGTGTCCTGATCCAGCAGGTGGCCGACCTCGCCCAGATGCGCGGCGTAGACGCCGTCGAGGTCGTAGACGTAGGAGGTGCTCATGCCGCGCGCGGCGCCCTGCTCGTTGTCACGGAAGGTGCGTACGCCGGTGACCATCACATCGTGGACCTCATACTCGCCGGGCGCGTCAAGCACGATGGCCTTCTCCAGGCTGCTGGGCAGGGGCACGCCAAGCTGGCGCGAGGTGACGTCCGCCTTGGCCTTGCTGCCCCGCCCGGTCACGACGGACTCGTCGGGATGGCCATACGAGACGATGTCGGCGTTGAGGCCACGGCCGGTAGGCCCCACGATGGACCGGAACGGATCCGCGGCGACGACCCCCTCGCGTCCTCTGAGTCGAGCGCATGAGCCGCCGTACCAGGTGATCTCCATGACTTCGATGGTGCCACAGCCGTGGGCGCACGACAGCGCGCACAAAGAAGGAACGAGGGACGCCTGCCCAATCGGCGCCCCTCGTTCCAAGAGGGAGGGAGAGGGAACTGTGAAGTTCATATCTTCGCGGTTCCGTGCTGAGAACACTACCGAACGCGCGTGAAGGCACCAGACCGCGAATGATGAAGAAACGGATACCTGCTACGGGTTCCTCGACATCATCCATCCGTCCTACTGGGCGATCGGCCGAGGACTGGCACAATCGGGTGCATGGCTCTCCTCGACCGTCTTCCCCGCCCTCACCCTCGCCCCTCGCGCCTGCTGTCGGTTGCGCTCACCGCGCTGCTGGCTGCAGCGCTACCCGCGGCTGCCGTTGCGCAGGACGCCAGCCCCGCACCTGATGAGACTGTCTCGCCCTCGGCCACACCCCTGCCGGAAGGCTTCAACAAGAAGATGGTCAAGAAGGTGGACGAGGTCATCAAGGAGGTCCACCCCGTGCGTGGCCTGCCCCCGGCCCGCGACGTTGCCTACCGCGTCATCGACCAGCAGACCTTCCTGGCCGAGCTGAAGGCGCTCTTCCGCGAGGAGTACCCGCCGGAGTACATCGCGGCCGAGGACGACGCCTACACCCGCCTCGGCCTGTTGAGCCCGGATGATGACCTGGAGAAGCTCATCCTCAAGATCTACAACCAGCAGGTCCTGGCCTACTACCAACCCGAGACGGACACCTTCTCGCTCATCGGACCGACCAAGCGGATCGGGGCCATGGAGTCGATCGTCGTGGCGCACGAGTACGGCCACGCGCTGCAGGACGAGGCCTACGACCTGGATGCCAATCGTGTGAGGGACCTCGATCGCGCCGACGCCATCCTCGCCCAGCAGGCCCTCATCGAAGGCGACGCCACGGCCATCATGTACGACTGGGCGGCGCGCGAGCTCAAGCTCGCTGACCTGCTGCGCGTCTCCGCCCAGGCCTTGACCCAGCAGGACGCTCGGCGCATCGGACGGCTACCCGACATCCTGCAGCGGCAGCTCGAGTTCCCCTACATCGACGGCTTCGCCTTCGTCAACGCCATCCGCGGCGGCGGCGACTGGTCGGCCGTCGACGCTGCCTGGGAGGCCCAGCCGGTGTCGACCGAGCAGATCCTGCACCCCGAGCTCTACCCCGACGAGCTGCCGGTGGAGATCGAGCTGCCCGACATCGCGGCGATGCTGGGTGAGGGCTGGACCAGCAGCTACGAGCAGACCTTGGGTGAGATGCAGACCCATGTCTGGCTGGCCGACGGCCAGCGGCCACGTTCCCTCTTCCCGGCGCTGCCGGCCCAGCTGCCCAACGCCGAGGCAGCAGCGGGCTGGGGTGGCGACCGTCTGGTCAGCCTCGATGGCCCGGACGATGCGTGGGCCGTGGTGTGGCAGACCGACTGGGACAGCCGACAGGACCGGAAGGAGTTCCGCAAGGCCGCCCGAGCGGCCATGGAGGACCTCGCCGGGACTCACTCGGCGACCGATGCCGACATCGTGGGAGGGCTATCCTCTCCAGTACTCGTCCTGGTGGCCGACAGCAAGGCGACGCTGAACGCCCTTCGAGGGGTTCTGGGTCTCTGACCGCCTGACATCGCGGCCGCTGGCGAGTGAAGCGAGGAGCGGCGGACGATGAAGAAACGGACACCTGCGTCGGGAACGGCCAAGAACCCGCGACGAGCGGCCCCCACGGCCACTTGCCGTCTCCTATGGTCCGGCTGCCATGAGTGAGCAGAAGCCGGACGCCGGCAACGACATCGAGTCCGCCGACAGCACCACCACGCCGCCCGAACCCTATGAGGCCGGAGCCGCCTCCGGGGAGCCGGAGGAAGTAGCCGCCGAGAGCGACGCCGGTCCCGCCGCCGCCGATGCCGACGAGGCTGCGGCAGAAGACGTCGAAGCCACATCCACCGCTGACGAAGAGACGATCGCCGGCGAGGAGGCCGCAGCCGCGGGAACCGTGGCCGAGACGGAGGCCGAAGCAGCAGACGCCGCCGCTGCCGGTGCCGCCTGGACGACCACGCCTGTAGCGCCCGATCCGGAGGCGACCGAGGCCGCCCTCGCCGCCCTTGCGGCCAAGCCCGAGGTGACCCTCGAGCCGCCCGAGGCACCGCCTGGCCCGCCCGGCGATGAGCCGCCCGAGGAGGGCACGCCGGTCCTGCTCGTCGGCGGCATC
>Ga0316198_10000089_pt1 | contig 37899 bp, 36 predicted proteins | sample OudBieAanoxic_MG_FD_204935 | JGI IMG/M metagenome (GOLD analysis project Ga0316198, IMG submission 204935) | Coastal sediment microbial communities from Oude Bieten Haven, Netherlands - site A anoxic | ecosystem: Environmental > Aquatic > Marine > Coastal > Sediment | place: Netherlands... | reverse complement strand
CACGTTCATCTTCTCGCGACTCCATTCAAGAGTGACTCTTTCGAGCGATTCGTGAAGCGGGTCGCCCAGAGGTATGCTCAAGTTCGCAATCGAAGATACGGAACGACCGGGAAGCTCTTCGAGCAGCGATACTACTCGAAACCGATGAAATCTGAGGCTCAGCTCGCGATCGTAACCGCGTACATTGACCTCAATCCCGTGAGAGCCCACCTCGTCGAAGACGGCAACGACTACGCTTGGTCGACCCATCGCATTCATTCGGGACTCTCGTGTCTAACTCCAGGTCTCGAGAAGCTCTGGTCTCCGACCGACTGGTACCTTCGCCTTGGTCCCGAACCCGCCGAGCGGGAGGCGGTTTACCGCGACTGGATTTCCGAATGCCGCGATCGCGACAACTGGGATGAGATTCGGAAAGACCCACCCTCTCGGAAAGGGGGCGCTCCGACTCGGCCGAACCGCTCTCGTGCAGCCGGCTGAAGCGGGGCTCGATCGTCGCTGCGATCCTTGCCGGGGGATTCGAATGATTTCGTGGTCTTGGAGGGGTAGAGAGTGTCCCCTAGAGGATTAGGTTTAGGATTTTGTTGGGTACCCAGATGGTTTTTCGGAGGGGTTTGTCGGCCAGCTGCTGGGACAGGGCTTGTGTTGCGGCGGCTAGGGCCTGGGCTTCGCTGGCGTTTTTGGGGAGGGTGATGCGGCCGCGGACTTTTCCGTTGATTTGGACCGGGACTTCGACTTCGTCTGCTTCGCAGAGGGCCGGGTCGTAGCTTGGCCAGGGTTCCTTCTGGATGCTCGGGCTGCGGCCCAACATCTCCCAGAGCTCTTCGCCGAGGTGCGGGGCAAAGGGGTGTAGGAGCTTGGCGAGCACTTCGATCGCTTCGGCAGGCACTTCATCGAGCTTCATGAGCTCGTTACTGAGCACCATCATCGCGCTGATCGCGGTATTGAATCGCATCCCCTCGATGTCTTCGGTCACTTTCCGAATCGTCTGATGGAGGAGCCGCGTGAGTGCGTCGTCGGCCTTGGCGTTGCGGTCGACGCGCAAGGTGACCGTGAAGACGCGGTCGAGGAAACGGCGCACCCCGGCGATCGAGCTGGTGCTCCATGGCTTCGTCGCTTCGAGCGGGCCCATGAACATCTCGTAGATGCGCATCGAGTCCGCGCCAAACTCGCGCACGATGTCGTCCGGGTTCACGACATTGCCCCGCGACTTACTCATCTTCTGGCCGCCTTCACCGAGAATCATTCCCTGGTGCACCAGCTTTCTGAACGGTTCCTTCGTAGGAACGACGCCCGCGTCGTAGAGCACCTTGTGCCAAAAGCGCGCGTACAGGAGATGCAAGACCGCGTGTTCAGCCCCGCCAACATAGAGGTCGACCGGAAGCCACTGCTTCGCGAGCTCTGGCGAGCAAAGCGCGTCGGCGTTGTCGGGATCGATGAAGCGTAGGTAGTACCAGCAGGAACCTGCCCACTGCGGCATCGTGTTGGTTTCCCGCGCAAACCACGCGCCGTCCTTGTGGAAGAAGCGCCAATCTCGCGCGCGCGCGAGAACCCCGGCAGGGTCCTCACCAGGCTTGTAATCGTCGAGCTCGGGCAATCGCAGAGGCAGCTCGCTCTCGTCTACCGCCAGGGGCTGATCATACCGGATCCGGAAGTCTGCACCCGTGCTTGGATCGCCGTCGGTCTCGACCGGAAAGTAGATCGGAATCGGCTCGCCCCAGTACCGCTGCCTCGAGAAATTCCAGTCACGAAGCTTGTACTCGACGCGGGCGCTTCCCTTGCCCGCTGCCTCGAGGTCTTCGGTAACGCGCTTGTTGAACTCTGCGGTCTTCAGGCCGTCGTACTTCCCGGAATTCACTCCGACGCCCTGCTCGACCATGGCTTCTCTCAAGGGAGAATCGCTTGGCTTGCCCGTCTTGCTCACGACCTCGACGATCGGAATGCCATGCACCGTCGCGAAGTCGAAGTCGCGCTCATCGTGGGCGGGCACCGCCATGATTGCGCCCGTGCCGTAGCCCCAGAGCACGTAGTCTGCGATGTAGATCGGCACCTCGGCGCCGTTTACAGGATTGACTGCCAGGCCGCCGGTGAACACGCCAGTCTTCTCCTTGTTCGCCTGGCGGTCTCGCTCGCTCTTGCTCTTGGCTTGCTCGACGTATGCTTCGACTTCGCCACGCCGTTCATTCGTCGTGACCCGGGCGACCAGCGGATGCTCCGGCGCGAGCACCATGAAGGTCGCGCCGAAAAGCGTATCGGGACGCGTGGTGAACACTTCGATGCTCGCGTCATGCCCAACGACATCGAACCTCACCTCGGCTCCTTCCGAGCGGCCGATCCATTCCTGCTGCATGATGCGGGTGCTGTTCGGCCACTCGACACCCTCCAGGTCGGCAAGGAGCCTGTCCGCGTACGCCGTGATCCGCAGCACCCACTGCCGAAGCGGGAGGCGCTCCACGGGGTGCCCTCCCCGTTCGCTCAGGCCGTTGATCACCTCTTCGTTGGCGAGCACCGTGCCGAGCGCCGCGCACCAGTTGACCGGAATCTCGCTCTGGTAAGCGAGGCCTCGCTCGAAAAGCTTCAGAAAGATCCACTGCGTCCAACGGACGTAGTCGGGTGACGTCGTGTCGATTTCCCGCGCCCAGTCATAGCTGAAGCCGAGCATCTTGAGTTGGCGTTTGAAGGTCGCGATGTTCTTGGACGTCGTGTCGCGCGGATGGGTCCCGGTGAGGATCGCGTGCTGCTCCGCGGGCAGACCGAAGGCATCCCAGCCCATCGGATGAAGCACGTCGTAGCCGGCTGCGCGACGATAGCGCGCCATGATGTCGGTCGCCGTGTAGCCCTCTGGATGTCCGACATGCAGACCCGATCCAGACGGATACGGAAACATGTCCAGGATGTATGTCTTGGGACGGTCGCCGCACTCTGGGGTGCGGAACGTGTCGTCTTTCTCCCAGAAAGCCTGCCACTTGGGCTCAATCGTCGCGGGATCGTAGCGCGTCATCGCGCCTGCCATAGCATGCCGGCGAGAGTGCCGCGATCTACGGACAGCTACGGAGCTGCGCAATCCACCTGCTGAGCAGCTGCGTACCGAACGGATCGACAAGCGCTGTGCCGATCGAAGGCATTCGCTGGGCGTCGTCGAGGACGAATCGCTTCAGTATCCCGGAGCCCTGTGGATCGCCAGGCGCCACACGAGGCGTGCCCGCCCACTCGGGGAAGTACCTCATTGGCTCGCAGAGTCCGCTATCTTCGAGGGACACCTCGTAGCGCAAGTCCAGGCCGTGGTCTGCGGAGCTCGCGTAAGCGCTTGGACGATGGCAGTGACCGCAGTTGGCGTCGAGGTATGCGCGAGCCTGGTCCTCGAGGCTCCCCTCGCCGAGTTGCGGGTTCGCCATCCTGGGCTCGGTGCTGGGCACGATCTCATCGTCGCCGAAGACTTTGGCCAACAGGTCGATCTCCGCCATCGCGACGAGCTGGTTCGCGATCACGCCGTCGTAGTTGCGGCTGCGATTGATCTGAGATGTCTTGGGGCCAAGCACCTCGTTGTGAGGTTGGAAGTGGCAGGTGACGCAGTCATCGAGCTCCGGGAAGAGATACTCGATGACCTCGGGTCCGGTCTTTCCTTGAATCGTGTAGTCGACCGTCTTGCGCTCTTCGAGAAGCTCGCCTTCGGTCCCTTCGTCGTTCCATTGATAGGTGTAGTAGTCCCAGCGCCCTTCGCTTCGCACCATGAACCGCGTCTCGACCGCGCGGCGGCTCTCAGGATCGCCAGCGACGAACTCGAATCCAAAGACCTTGATGAGAACGCTCCCGTTGGGATACTGCCAGGAGCCGTTCATGGTGATCTCGATCTGCTCGGGGTTCGGGACGACCATGTATCGCGGCTTGAACGCGCCATCGGTCCATAGAGCGGAGTTCACTTCGTAGGGGATGAGATCCGGTCCAGGCTCGAACGACTTGAGATCAGCGAAGCAGCCGGTATCCGAAAGACGGGCGGGCATCCCGTCCGTGACGTCGGGCAAGCAGGTCTGCACCTCGGGCCGCGGCTGCAACGCTGGACCCGACAGAGTCGCAGCGTCACCTCCACAGCTGATCGAGAAGAGGGCCACAAGGCAACCCCAGACTCGCCTACACCCCATCCCTCGTCTGTAGCCGATAAGGAGGCGACGCCCAAACTCCTGAACGCGCTTAATTTGCGCGTGCCGTCTCTTCGATCTCTTTCCAGCGGAAGGGTGAGCGCAACTGTGCCCAATATCCCCCTGGAAAGTCTGGCAAACTCGCGATCCCGATCTCCGTCGGTGGCTCGCGGTCGCTCGGCAAGAACCGAGAACGGAACACAATATCCCACCATATGAGATTGGCCCCGTAGTTCGTGTTCGCCTCCTCGAGGTGCTTGGAGTGATGCCAGCGGTGGAGCTCCGCCATGCTGAAGATCCAGTTGAGAGGCCCTAGCCGGATGTCGAGGTTGGCGTGCTGGAACATGCCGTGGACCGCGGTGAAGAGCGTGTGCAGCGCAATGATCCGCGTGTCCGCGCCGAGAAGAATCAAGGGCGTCAGAGCCAAGAACTGCTGCGCGAACAAGTCGATTGGGTGAAAGCGCCCTGCGTTGAGCCAGTAGAGTCGCGGCGCGCTGTGGTGCGCTGCATGCACGCGCCACAACAAGGGCCACTCGTGCATGAGGCGATGAATCCAATAAGTACCGAGCTCACCGATCACGAGAGCGAGCAGCAGCTGGGCAAGCAGGGGCCACCGCGACGGCCAAAGCTCCGTGCCGAGCGCAGTCGAAAGCCAAGCCGCCGCGACCGTCAGGCCACCGACGAATGCAATCGTGTAGACCTCCGGAATCCAGAAGTTCACTAGGTTGTGGATGAGGTCGGTCCGGATGTCGCCGTGCCCGTGCTGCCATTGCTCCTGGTAGGGGTGAACGCGCTCGAGGATCAGCAGTATGAGGACGACGGCGCCCGTGATTCCCATCGCAGTGAAGACGGGGTTCCAGCCCCGGTCGATGCCGTAAACTCCGAGCCCGAGCGCAGCGCCGAACACCACGGGGAACGTCCCGTACCTGAGGGCAGCATCGATGGGCTCGGGCTTGTGCATGGAAGCTGTGGAACGCTCTAGGTGATCGAGTAGCCCCCATCGACCGAAATCGTTTGCCCAGTCATGAAACGCGCAGACGAGCTGGCGAGGAAGAGCACGACGGGTGCGATGTCATCCGGTACGCCCCAGCGGCCGAGCGGTGTGCGCTCGATGAAGGGCTTCTCGAGCGGCTCCACGCCCTTCATGAGCTTGGTCATGTTGCTTTCGATGAGACCGGGGGCGATGGCGTTGACGCGAATGCCGTCCGCGGCCCAGGTAGCGGCCAGAGTCTTGGTCATCTGCACCGTGCCCGCCTTGGCCGCGCCGTAGCCGGGTACGATGGGAACGGCGTGAAACGCGCCCATCGAGGCCAGGTTGACCACGCTAGCCCCGCCCTCGAGCTCACTGGCCCGCAACTTCTCTCTGCAACCGATCGAAAGCCTGTACGCGCCAAAAAGATTGATGCCGACCGACTCTTCGAAGACATCCGGCACCGATTCGTGCTTGCCGCCCGGGAAGTTGCATCCGGCGTTGTTCACCAGGACGTCCAAGCGCTCGAGCGAGCCGGCCAGTGCTTCGATCGCTGCCTTGTCGCTGAGCTCTAGCTGCCGGTACTCGTACGCGGACAAATCCCCCTCGTACTCGGCCGCCGAGGCGCGCGTCCCGGTGATCAGGACTTCCGCTCCCGCATCAGCGAAGGCTTTCGAGATCGCCGCACCGATGCCGTTGGAGCCCCCGGTCACCAGAACCCGGGCGCCAGAGAAATCGAAGTTTGCCAGGTTGCTCACTAGTTCACCTCTGGGTCGATATCGATCATGACTTTGCCGCCGGCGTTTGGATCACTGGCCACATCGATGCCTTCGCTGATTCGTTCGAGTGGGAAACGATGGGTGATCATCGGCGAGAAGTCCCAGCGGGTCAGAAGGTCCACCGCCTCGCTGTAGTCGGCTGGATACTCCATCGCGCCCCGGATCGTCATCTGCTTCATCATCACCCATAGAAAGCTGACGTTGACCGGCTGCTCGTGAAGCGCGACCACGGTGAGTCGCGACTCGGCTTTGGCGTTCTGCAAGACGTCCGTGATCACTTTGCCCGCGCCGGAGGCCTCGATGTACGCATCGGTACCCGCCATCGGCGCTCCCATCAACGGAACTTCGCCATGAAGCTTCTTGAGCTCGACCCAGGGGTCCTCCTCCGACACCTTGATGGTCGCTCGCGCACCGAGCGCACGTGCCAGTTCGAGCCGTCTCGGAGAAAGGTCGACGGCAACGACATCGGCGACGCCGCGATCTCGCAAGGTCGCAATTGCTGCGAGCCCGATTGGGCCCGCGCCAAAGACGGCAACTTTGTCGTTCGGCGAGACCTCGGCGCGGTCGACCGCGTTCATTCCGACGCCGAGTGGCTCCGCGAGTGCAGCGAGGTGCATCGGCAGCTCGTCGGGAATCGGAAACAGGCATCCGCCATCGGCTGCGTTGCGAACGAGCAGCTCCCGGGTGAAGCCACCCTCGGCTCCGCCATTGCCGATCATGTTCGCTGATGCTGTGGGGTTGAGAACGACCCGCATGCCAGGCGCGAAATCGGACACCTCGGCGCCTATCGATTCGATGACTCCCGAGAGCTCATGTCCGAGCGGCATATGACGGCCGAGACCACCCATGCGAACATACCGAACGTCGGTCCCACAGATGCCGCAAGCCGCGACGCGCACGACCGCATCACGCGGACCGGGCTCCGGGTTTGACGCATCGTCGACTCGAACCTTGCCGGGTCCGTAGATCTTGACCTGCTTGTTCATCTCTCCGCCTTGATAGGAAACCGTTCGTAGTAGAAATCAAAGCGTTTGCGAAGCGCTTCCGGATCGACGCCGAAATCGCCCTGCAGGTCGTACAAGATACGGCCGTGCTTCCCGCGCGGATTCTCGACCATGTAGCGACCGAGCTCGGCCCGTGCCTCTTCGGTCATTTCGAGGTCGGCAACCTCGTAGATACGCTCCACCATCGCGACGTCGTCCGCCATGAATTCATGGAAAAGCACGTCGATGCTCTGTGCTTCAGCAAGCAGCTCCCGATCCCGCACACAGGCGCGCAACAGGCGCTCGACCCGGTCGCTCCAGTACGCAGCTACGGCCGGCGGATCTACGCGCTTGCGCCGCAGCCGGTCCCCGTACGTGAGCATCGTAATCGCGGAGGCCACCACGGCCACCGGGTCTCGATGTGTGAGCACGACGGTCGCGTCTGGGAAGGTCTCGATGAGGGGCCCAAGCTGCTCCAAATGCTGCGGCGACTTGAGAACCCAGCGATCGGGACCTCGCAGCCACTGCAGCGCCTTGAGCACGTTCTTCATGTACTCGTAGTGCGGGCGCTGATCGTGAGCGTAGTAGTAGTCCCGCCAACGAGGAACCACCGCCAGCCACTCGGGCTGGTAAGACGAGAAATCGAGATTCGCGACCTCGATTTCTTCGTGCACGTGGTCCGGGGCTAGGTCGTGCATGTTCCTGAGCAGGGGGGCGACCTGACCGAGCATCTGATGCTCCCCGGCGCAGTTCAAATAGCGTAGGTCTTGCTCTTTGGGTCCTGGTGTGACGCTCGGATCGGGGATCGGCTCCAGGCTTTCCCAGTATGGAAGCGAGCGAAGACGCCTGTCCGCAGCGATCAAGTTCAGCAAGTGCGTCGTACCGGAGCGGGGAAGACCCGCAATGATGATTGGCTTGCGAATCTCGATGTCGAGAATCTGCTGGTGTCGCCGGAGCAAGTCATGAAAGCGAAGGCGGTTGGCAGCGTAGCGCACCATGTCCCCAAAGAAGCGCACTTGCCCCATTGGACCGAGCTCGTCATCCTCGTCGACCGCCTGGCACCAGACCGACAAGCGCTCGCGGAAATCGTCTGATCCGAAGTCCGAGAGCCCCGTTCGCTTGCGGGCCTCCTGCAGCACGGCTTCCTCGGTGAAGCGGACATCGGCACCTGCAAAGCCCTCGGTCACCATCTTCTGCATCGGCGTCAGCACCGGCGCCCCAAGGTCGTCGATGTGAATGTCGCCGGGTCGGTCGGTCATTGTCCTTCCCCGCCCTTGCCCGACTCGAGGGTCGAGCGCAGACTCGAGAGCTGCTTGCGAAGCCACTGGGTCAACCAGAAATTCTCGCTTTGCTCTTCGAGCCGCTCGTGCGCTCGGATCATGACTTCGAGCGCAGCCTGGTTGCTTGGCGATGCATGGAGCGCAGCCTCGGCGAGGTGAATTGCCTCGAGCGGCTTCCCAGAGATCAACTTCTCTTGGGCGCGCTGCGCCACAGAATCGGCTCCCCCTGCAAGCTCGACCAAGTCGCCGTGCACCCGTTCGGCGGGCACCGCATACAGCTCCGTCGTCGAGCGGTGGTGGAACCAGCCCGCATAGTTCTCCCAAATCGCGCGCACGCTCCAGGAGACCTTGCCGTAGCCCTCGCCGACATCGAGCTCTGGGGGAAGCTGAATCTCCTGCATGAGGCTGTGGACGTCCTTGCCCTGGTTCATGCCGCGCACGGTTTCGTCATGAACGTATCGAACCGCATCGCGGAGCCGTGTCAGCTCCTCGCGAACCGTCTCCTTGCCCACGATCGGACCGTGATGCCCAGGCAGCAGCAGATCCGGTTCTAGGGCGAGCACCTTCTCCAGCGAGTCGATGAAGCCCAGCGCCTCACGATAGCGATCACCACGAACCGTCACCAGGTTTGGAAAATGTCCGAACAGCGCGCTGAAGAGGTTGCCGGTGAAACAGACCCCTTGCTCGGGCAACCAAATCACAATCGAGTCGGTCGTTTCGCCACCTGGGGTCCAAATGAGCTCCATCCGGTGCCCGCCCAGCTCCAGCTCGCAACGTTGTTCGAAGGTGATGTCGGGGGTCGGCCGCGACTGCGCAGGGATGCCGCCTCCGACCTGCTCTTGGATGTACTTCCACGCACGTGTAATCGCATCGGCAAATGCAAACGCACTCCGCGACGCTCGAAACGACGCAATGCGCGCATCGTCTGCCTGATGGGCGGCGTTGTTTGCGTGCGCCACGACCTGAGTCGCGTCGCCGCGCATCAGGTCGACACCTCCAACGTGGTCGACGTGGCCTTGCGTGAGCAAGATGTAGCGGATCGGGCTGTCGTCCACGGCATCGTAGTTCCGTTTGTGAACGGGCGCTTCGAACCCCATCCCGGTGTTGACCACCACGCGCCCTTCCGGGGTGGTGATTAGATACGAGTTAGAGAGCCCTTCGGAGAGGTAGATGCAGTCCGCGACCTTCAGGGCCTCGGGCTGTGATGCCGGCTGAATGTCGAAGCCGGACGGGCGAGAACGATAGAGGGGCGTCGCGTTCATGGTCTTCCTGAGGCCGGAGTGGCCGAGGATAGCTGCGCAGCTGTTGCCGTGCTAGAGTCGCCCTTGCTCGGGGCGCCACAATGGCTGAGAAGAACCCGTCGAACCTGATCCGGTTTGGACCGGCGTAGGGAAGCGAACCATCGGCTTCTTCCCTGCAGGAGAAGCGTGATGACCGATTTCAAAATACCTTTGCGAGGCGCAAACAACCCGTCGACTGGGCGAGCGGGCACGACACCGGGCTCTTTCGCGAATGCTCCGGACATCGGCGGCCCCCTAACCTTCTCTTCGCCGGACACCCCGGGGATGCCGCAGCCCAGCGCCAAAACAGCCTGGGATTTCATGCCCGAGGATTGGCGATTCGAGAACGGCCGATGGGAGGCGCCTGCCGGCTTCGTGCCCATCACCCAGCTCGAACACGCGCGGCTTGGAATCGTGACACCGGAGATGGAGCGCGTGGCCGAGCGGGAAGCACACCTCAGTGCAGAGCAGGTGCGGGACGAGGTCGGGGCGGGTCGAATGATCATCCCCGCCAACAAGGTCCATCTCGGCTACCAACTAAACCCGATGTGCATCGGTCGGGCCGGCCTCACGAAGGTCAACGCAAACATGGGGGCCTCGCCCGTTTCTTCGGGCACCGACGAAGAGGTCGAGAAGCTTCGCTGGGCCGAGCGCTGGGGGGCCGACACGGTGATGGACCTTTCGACCGGCGGCGACCTCGACGCCACACGCGAAGCGATCATCCGAAGCTCGCGCGTGCCGATCGGAACCGTGCCCATCTACTCGATGATCATCGGCCGCAGCATCGAAGAGCTCACGCTCGAGGTGATTCTCGAAAGCCTGCGCCATCAGGCGGAACAGGGCGTCGACTACTTCACCATTCACGCCGGCGTCGCGCGCGAACACTTGAAGTTCATTCGCAAGCGCTTGATCGGCATCGTTTCGCGGGGCGGCTCGCTTCTTGCCAAATGGATGCTGCACCATGGCGAAGAGAACCCGATGTACACCCACTTCGAGTCGATTTGCGACCTGATGCGCGAATACGACGTGTCGTTCTCTCTCGGCGACGGTCTCCGCCCCGGCGGCCTTGCCGACGCCACTGACGAAGCGCAGCTCGGCGAGCTCGATCGCCTCGCGGAGCTCACCGAACGCGCCTGGCGTCGGGGCTGCCAGGTCATGGTCGAAGGCCCGGGCCACGTCCCCTTCGATCAAATCGAGTACAACATGAAGCTCCAGCGGCAGCGTTGCCACGGAGCGCCATTCTACGTGCTGGGCCCACTCGTGACCGATGTGTTCCCCGGCTACGACCACATCACGAGCGCAATCGGCGCAACCTCGGCCGGCTATCACGGGGCCGCGATGCTCTGCTACGTGACCCCCAAAGAGCACCTAGGCCTACCCAAACGGGATGACGTCAAGCAGGGTTGCATTGCCTACAAGATCGCAGCCCACGCCTCGGACGTCGCCCTCGGAATTCCAGGCTCTCGCGACTGGGACGACGACCTCACACGGGCACGCGCGGCCCTCAACTGGGAGAAGCACTTCGATCTGGCCTTCGACAGCGACACGGCGCGCGCCTTTCACGACGAGGACCTGGACGTCGACACCGATTTCTGCGCGATGTGCGGGCATGACTGGTGCTCCGTGCGCATTTCGAAGGAGATCGTCGAGTTCGAATCGGGCAAAGCCGACGGCTTTGAACGGGATCGCGTGGTGAAGTCGCCAGCCCTCACGCCCGATCAGCAGGAGATCCTCCGAAGCCGCGGTCATCTCTCGCCGGACGAGATTCACCGCCTGGCCGGCAAGACGAAAACCGCGGTCGTCGACGGAGAAAAGGCGGCGTGCCACAGCGACGTTGTGAAAAACGAAACGGAGGCTTTTCGGGTTCAGGGCGAAAAACTGCTACAGTTGCGACGTAAGGGGAATGAAGGAGCGCCGCGCGCGTAGCGGTGTTCCAATGGAAAGGTAAGACGATGGGGAAGAAACTGATCTTAGGTTTGATGATCGGTCTATTGGCAATCTCGTTCGGTTGCTCGAAGGAGTCCGGGGGAACCACCGCACTGTCGCTGGCGAGCTTCGACTTCCCGCTCGAATCCACCGACGTCGCCACTGGCCAAGTCGTCTACGCGGAGTTCTGCGAAGGCTGCCACCCCGGCGGCGAGGAAGGCGACGGCCCGAAGATCTCGGGCGAAGGCGAGTCTCCCGCACAAATGCGCTGGAAGGTTCGCTCAGGCGGCGACGACATGCCTGCCTTCGGCCCGGACAAGATCAGCGATGCCGACCTGGAGGCCCTGCTGGCCTTCACCGAAACCTTCGGCGCTGTCGCACGCTAGCTAGCGTGTTGCGGCAGTAGCCGTAGCTGCCCTAGGCTAGCCGCTGCTCAGCCGGTAAACCTTGATGTTTCGATCCGTCTTCGTCACGTAGGTCTTCATCTGTGGGATCGTCTGGGCGATCCTCGGCCAGAGGATCGCCTTCTCCGAGTCGGTCAAGCGCGTCGCGATGACGTCCTTGTCCTCCGCGCCCAGGCGGATCTTCGCAGACGGATTCGCGTCGAGGTTATACGACCAGGCCGGGTGGTGCGTGCCTCCAAAGTTGCTCGCGACGATCAGCACGTCGTCGCCGTCCTCGGTGTAGCCGAGTTGAACCGTGCGCTCCTTGCCTGACTTCCGGCCAATCGTGGTCAAGGTGAGCTGTGGGATCGTCAGTGGCCCAGAGCTCGTATAGCGACCGCCGGTGAGCTTGTAGATCGTGGGGTCCACCCGCGCGGCAAAGGTCTTCACGAGCCAGACCCCGAATGGCGTGACCGACAGATTGTTGATGAAATCCCGATAGCTCATGGTGCCTCCACTCAGGTGGACCCTAGCACGGGGGCAGCGCTACAAACCGAGCCAGCTGCGGGCGTCGAGCGGCCGCGTGCCCCTTCGCACTTCGAAGAAGAGAATCGCGTCGGGTCCGCCGCTTTGAAGGGTCGCAATCCGGGTGCTCATCCCCACCCAGTCGCCCACTTCGACGTCGGTCGATCCAAGGCCGCCATAGACAGTGTAGAAGCTGCTTCCGTGGTCGATGATGACCATCAGACCGTAGGCGCCGTAGTTTCGAGCAAAGGCCACCCTGCCATCTGCAGCAGCCCGAACTGGGCCTCCGGGACGTCCATAGAACTCCAGGCCCGACGCGCCTTCGCGCGAGCTCTCGCCAATCCGCATCGAGCCCTGCACCGGTAGCGCCAACTCGCCGCGCATCTCTGCGAAACCGTCGCCAAGGTCATCCATGTCACCCGAGACGCGAATCCGGCCGTAGCTCACGCTGGCCTGCTCCTGGGGAGCGTCTCGACGCTCGCCGCGGAGCGTGTCCTGAAACAGAGAAGCGCTGCGACTGCTGTGCTCGAGCTCGACCTTTTTGGCTTCGAGCGCGTGCAACGCCAACTGCGCTTCCTTTAGAGCATCGGCGAGCTCGTTCTTCTCGATCCGAAGCGCCGAGCCGCGCTCCCCGAGGAAGTCCATCGTTTCGAGGTCACTCTTCACCATGCGCGAAAGACGCTGCACACGGGCAAGATGACCCATCAGTGCATCGAAGCCTCCGGCCACCGGCAGCATCCCAGCTCGCCGAATGCGGTACAGGGCACGAGCGCGCTCGTGCAGCCGTCCTTCGGCCTCTTCGCGCTTGTCGGCCAAGCCCGAGATCTCGGTGTCGATCTGTGCCTGCCGAGTCTGTGCGTGCTCGACCCGGGCGAGGTTCTCCGCGATCTTGCCTTCCACCGCGGCTACGTCGGCGAGGCCGACGATGCCGGTATCCTGCTCCGCCGCGGCCCCTGCGACCAGCGCCAGAAGCCCAGCCGAGAGCGAAACCCAGAATCTGCTTTTGATTCTCATGTCACACCGAGAGGTAACGACGCACCGAGACTGCGCTGCCCACCGCGCCGATCAGCGCGCCACCCGCGAGGAGCGCCACGAGCGTCCAGGCGCCGAGGAAGACCACGCGACTTCCGGTCAGCGCAGCCAAGGTCGAATCGACGGAGTCGTGTAGGGCGAGATACCCGGAAAGCAGCGCCAGGACGGCCAAGAGCGCCGAGGCAAAGCCCTGGAACATCCCTTCCAAGACGAATGGGCCGCGGACGAATCCGTTGGTGGCTCCGCAGAGCTTCATGACTTCGATCTCCTGGCGGCGCCGCGCGACGGCCAAACGGATCGTGTTGCCAATCACGGCAACCACGCAGAACATCACCAGGAGGGCGAGGCCCAGAGCCAACATGCGGGCGCCCCAGAGCAGCTGATCGAGCTTCTGGAACCATGACCCATAGCTTTCCACGTCGCTCACCGCACGGAACTGCGCTAGTCGGGTCGCGATGGATTCGCTGCGGTCGCGAGTGACACCATTGACGAGCGTCACCTCGAGCGAGGCCGGAAACACATCGGAAGGTAGGGAGCTCAAGTCCGCCCCGACGTCGGCCTCTTCGAGGAACGAGCTGCGCGCCTGCGACGGCGTCACGTGCGTCACCTCGTTCACGTCGGCCAGGCCTTCGAGCACGACCCGAAGCTGCGCGATGTCCTGCGCGTCCGCGCCGTCCTTCAAGAAGACGGTGATGCGCCCACTCTGCCCCCAGCGCGTCGCGGCTGCGTCGAGATTGGTTACGCCGAGCAGCGTTGCGCCGAGACAAATGAACGCAACAGCCAAGCTCGTGACCGCCACGACGTACAATCGCCGTTCTTCGCGAAGTCCGCGCCTCGCCCTTACGACTGCATTCTTCAGGTCCATCGTTTCACCCTGCCATTGTGTGGACGCCACTGCCCGGCCAGTGCTTGAGGCCCTGCTGCGCCTCCAACACCCGACCTTCATCGATCGAAATCAAGCGGTGGTCCCGCTTGGAGATCAGGGAATGATCGTGCGTTGCAAAGAGCACTGTCGTCCCGGTCGAGTTGATCTCTTCGAAGAGAGTCAAGATGTCGATGGCGAGATGCGGGTCGAGGTTTCCGGTCGGCTCGTCTGCTAGGATCAGCGCCGGCTCAGGAACGATCGCCCTTGCCACTGCGACGCGCTGCTTCTCGCCACCTGAGAGGTTGGTGATTAGCTCGGGACCGCGACCCGCTAGACCCACGCGCTCGAGCGCTTCGGCAACCCGCGATCGGATGAGCCGCTTCGGCATCGAGACGATCTCCAAAGCAACGGCGACGTTCTCGAAGACCGTCCAGTGGTCGATGATACGGAAATCCTGAAACACAACGCCGAGGTTGCGGCGCAAGAACGGAATGGACTTCTCGGTCAGCCGACAGATGTCTCGACCGCAGAAGAGGACTCGCCCCTCGTCGACGGTGATCTCTCTGTAAACCAACTTCAGGAGCGTGCTCTTACCGGCGCCACTCGGCCCGGTGATGAACACAAACTCCCCGCGCTCGACCTTCAGATCGACACCTCGCAGGGTCGGCTGGTCAGGCCTGAAGAACTTGTACACGTCTTCCAGCACCAGAATCGGTTTCGACAACTGGGGTTGGCTTGCTCGCGCCCCGGCCCGAAAGAACGGAAACGGCCGAACTACCTTGGTTTCCTGCATAGAGTCCCGCTAACCCGTTCAGCTCCCAGCGGGCAAGAAAACGGCCAACAATCCGCGGTTGCCGAGGGGCGGGGTACGGCTAGAGTGCCGGCAATATGAGCGAGCGAGCGGTCTTGTACGAGGCGGCGGACCGGATCGGGATGGTCACCTTGAACCGTCCCGATCAGCGGAACGCCATGACTCCGGAGCTTCTGGACGGGTTTTCCGAGGCGATTGGCGAGGCGCTGGCCGACAAGGAGATCCGCTGCCTGGTGATCACCGGAACGGGCCGCTGCTTCAGCGCAGGGGCCGATCTTCGCTCCTCTCTGCAGCGGAGCGATCTCGGCAAGCCGTCGAGGGATGCCTCCTTCGCGATGTACGAACCCTTCCTGCAGGTTCTGGACCTGAAGGTGCCGGTGATCGCTGCCATGAACGGGCACACCGTCGGCGGCGGATTCGGGCTCACCCTGCTCGCGGACATCCGAGTTGCAAACGTCGATGCGAAATACGGCGCGAATTTCGCGCGCTTGGGCATCCATTCTGGACTCGGCATCAGCTACCTGCTCCCTAGGCTGGTCGGTCTTGCCCAGGCCTCTGAGCTGCTTTTCACAGGAAAGCTGATCCGCGGCAGCGAGGCCCTGCAAATCGGCCTCGCGACCCACGCCGTACAAGCCGAAGAGGTCCTGCCCACCGCCATGGGGCTTGCCCGCGAGATCGCTCGGTCGGCTCCGAGGGCCGTTCAGCAAATGAAGGCCTCGATTCGTCGCGGGCTTCGCTGGGAGATCCGCGAAGCGGCATTCGAGGAAGCGGGCCTTCAGGCGGCAAGCCTCGACACGGAGGATGCCGCAGAGGGCATCGCGGCCATTCTGCAGAAGCGGGAACCCGAGTTCGCCGGCCGATAGACCATGCTCGTCATCCCGCAGTTACCGATCCCACTGGACGCCGTCCCTGAACGGCTCCGCCGCTATGCGGACCCCAAGGCACCTGCGGCCGCAAAGATGATGGCTGCCCGCGGAATGGTTCCGGTCAAGGGCGGCGACCTCGTCATGCTGCTCGTGCAGCTCAGCGCCGACGCCGACGCCACCGTGTCCGAGTCCGCGGGGGACACCCTCGACGGTTTGCCCGAAAACGTTCTGTATCCGACCTGCAATGAAGACCTGCATCCGGCCGTATTTCACGAGATCGCGCTCCGATTCTCGAGCGACGAAGAGGTTCTGGCGCGCCTTGCGTCGAACCATTCGGTCTCCGACGCCACCATCGCCAAAATCTCGGCGCGCTGCCCCGAGCGCATCACCGAGATCATCTCCGTCAACCAGCAGCGGCTGTTGGGAGCGCCCGAGATTATCGAGGCGCTTTACAAGAACCGCAACACTCGCATGTCGACGGCCGATCGCCTCATCGAGCTCGCCGCGCGGCACGAGGTAGAGCTGACCGGTATCCCGATGTTCGAGGAGCTCAAGCGGGCCGTTCAGGGCCAGTTGATCCCCGAGCCGAGCGAGCAGCCTCTTCCAGGCGACCAACTCTTCGCAACCGCGCTGGCAGAGGATGACGAGCAGGACGCGGTCGCGCGCGACAAGTTCGACGGAACCGAGGAAACCAAAGAGGAGTTCGTTCCGCTTCAGGCCAAGATTCGCGGCATGAGTGTCGGAGAGAAGATCCGGCTGGCTCTTCTCGGCAACGCTGCGGCGCGCTCGATTCTCGTGCGGGACCCGAACCGGGTCGTTTCCATGTCGGCAATCGCCTCTCCTGCCATGAGCGAGAGCGAAGCTAAGAACGCAGCGCAAAGCCGCGAGGTCTCCGAGGATGTGTTGCGTTACATCGGCAGGAAGCGCGAGTGGTTGCAGAGTTACGAGCTCAAGCGCCACCTTTGCAACAACCCAAAGACACCGATCGCCATTTCAATGACCTTTCTCAATCACCTTCGTCGAAACGACCTCCAGGCCTTGTCGCGGAGCCGGGGGATCCCGGGCCCGCTCAAGCAGGCAGCCAAGCGGCGTTCCAAGCAATTTCAGTGAGTCATGAGCTTCTTCAGAAAATTGTTTTCAGCTGACCCGGAGGCGCTCGAGAAGAAAGCCGACGCGCTCTATGCCAATGGCGAATACGGCCCGGCCAAGCTCGTGTACGACAAGGCTCTGGCGGCATCTCCCGAAGGCGCGGCTTTGGGGCTCAGCAATAAGATTCGACTCTGCACCGATGGGATTGCGCGGCAGCGAATCGAAGAAGCGAAGGCCTACCTCGAGCAGGGCTCGATCGAGCTGGCCGAACAGGAGCTCGAAGGCGCCTTGGAAGTCGCCGGCGACGACGCGCTCCGGGACCAAGCGAGGGCATTGCTCGATGGACTCGAGGCGAAGGAGGCACAGGAACAGGCTTCCACTGCCGAAATGACCGATGAAGAGCGAATCGCGCTCCTGATGGGCCAGTGGCAGGAAGCTCAGGCCGACGAATACGAGAGCTACGGCGACGCCCTGATCGAGGGGCTGCTCTCGATGCAGCGGGAGGAGTTCAGCCAGGCTCGAACCCAACTCGAAGCGGTGCTCGCTGAGGCGCAGAAGCCGCGATACCTCTGGCTCGAGGTCGGGCGCGCCCGCCTGCTCAGCGACGATGTCGAAGGGGGCAAAGAAGCGCTGAAGAGCTTCTTGGGCGCCCTCCCCGATGATGAAGGTGGTGAGACGAAGTTGGCCGCCAATCTTGCACTGGCCCGCCTCGCGGATGAAGCCGAGCGGTTCGAGGAAGCGATGGGCTACTTCCAAGGCGCGGTGCATGCGCTCCCCGAAGACTACCGGCCCTACCTCGCCATGGGGGCGTTCCTGCGAAGCAAGGGGCACGGCGCGGAAGCCCTAGAAGTGCTGCACACCTCGCTCGAGCTCAGCGAGACATCAGGCACGGATTGGCGGCTGCTCGAAGAGCTGGGGCTCGCGTCCGAGCTCGCTGGGAAACCTGGCGATGCACGCAGCTTTCTCAATCAAGTGGTGGAGTTCTTTACACATCACCAGATCACGGACTTCCCGCCGACGACGGCCACCACGCTGGCCAAGCTCTACGAGGCCGAGGGCCGACTGGATCGCGCGGCGGACCTCTATCGGGCGCTCAGTCAGGGCAGCGACAGGGATCGACACGCGCTCTATTATTACGAAGCTGGAAGGCTCCTCCAGGCCCTGGACCTTCAAGACGAAGCTCGACGGATGCTCACGCGCGCCGAGGCGCTCCTCGGCGACGGCGAAGCCGAGCTGGGCGAAAAGATCACGGCCTTGTTGCACACCTAGGGGCTAGCCTGGCGATTCTGCGCCGTTTCCTAACCGATGACGCATTCGAAATCGGTGCTATATTTATCGGGCGTAGCGGCGTGGACCGGGAATCTACCTGGCCGCGACCAAAGCGAAGCAAACCCATGACCCGAGGACACGCCTCCGTTGAGCGGCCCGTGACGGTGCCTCGTCTTCGCAAGATGAAGACTGACGGCACCCGAATCACCATGGTGACCGCCTACGATGCCACCTTCGCGCGCCTATTTGACGAAGCGGGGATCGACGTCCTGCTGGTGGGCGATTCACTGGGCATGGTCGTGCAAGGGCTGGATTCGACTCTGCCGGTGACGGTCGATGAGGTGATCTATCACTGCCGCGCGGTCGCACGAGGCGCGCGGCGCGCGCACATCGTGGGAGACATGCCCTTTCTCAGTTGGCAGCTGAGCGCCGAGCAAGCACTTCGCAACGCCGGACGCTTCTTGTCAGAAGGCGGCGCACAGTCGGTCAAGCTCGAAGGCGGGCTCGACGCGGCGCCTACCATCGAGCGTATCGTTCGGGCTGGCATTCCGGTCATGGCGCACGTGGGTCTCACCCCCCAAAGCGTGCACGCGATGGGCGGATTCCGTGTGCAAGGCAAGACCGAGGAGACGGCCGCGCGAGTTCTGATCGATGCGAAAGCGGTCGCGGAGGCTGGAGCCTACGCGCTCGTGCTCGAGGGCATTCCGACCGACCTCGCTCAGCGCATCACCGAGGAAGTGCAGATCCCGACGATTGGCATCGGAGCTGGTCCGCACTGCGATGGACAAGTTCTCGTCTGTTACGACCTGCTGGGCCTGACACCTGAGCTCAAGCCCAAGTTCGTGAAGCGATACGCCGAGTTCTTCGAACAAGGCGTGGCCGCTGCCCGACGCTACAGCGACGAGGTCCGCGCCGGGGTCTTCCCGAGCAAGGAATACAGCTTCGGCAACGTGAAGAAGGACGAAGCGTCCGCGTCCGGGCTCAGCCTCGTTCAACACCTGCGCCCAAGCTACGGGCCCAAGGGATGAGCGAAGTCGTACGCAAGCCTGCCGAGTTCCGGCGGGCCTGCGAAGATGCGCGCGCCGTTCAGCAACGTGTGGGGCTCGTGCCTACTATGGGCGCGCTCCACGACGGTCACTTCTCTTTGATCGATGAAGCCAAGTCGCGCGCCGACTTCATCGCGCTGACCATTTTCGTCAACCCTCTTCAATTTGCGCCCGGAGAGGATCTGGAACGCTACCCACGAACTTTCGAATCGGATCTCGCCGCTTGTCGTCAGCGCGGAGTCGATCTCGTCTTCGCGCCCGAGCTGAGCTCGATGTACCCAGAGCATTTTCAAACCGAGGTTTCGGTGAAAGAAATAGTCAGACCGCTCGAAGGCGAGTTCCGCCCAACGCATTTCGACGGCGTGACCACGGTTGTAGCGAAGCTCTTCAATCTCACTGGTCCGTGTACGGCGATGTTCGGACGCAAGGACTACCAGCAATGGAAGGCTCTTTGTCGAATGGCCGAGGATCTGGACATGCCGATCGAGCTCGTCGGCTGCCCAATCATTCGAGAGCGCGATGGTCTCGCCCTCTCCTCCCGCAATCGTTACCTCAGCGCCCCGGACCGCGAGCGCGCACTCGGCATCGTGTCGGGGCTTCGTCGAGCGCACGACGCATGGGAGCGGGGTGAACGCGAGTCGGGCGCGCTCCGGGCTCTCGCGGAGGAATCGGTTCGACCGGTTTTCGATCGCCTGGACTACGTTGCTGCCGTCGATCCCGAAACCCTGACGGCTGCGCCGCCCTCGCCGAGCCGACTGTTGGTTGCGGTTGCTGCGCACCTGGGATCAACCCGCCTAATCGACAACGTAGTGCTGGGCGAAGACCCGCGACCCTAGTTGGCCGCGATCATGACGCGGGCGCCCGGTTCGCGTATGATTGAGACATGAGTCGACCACCCACGCCCAAGCTCAATTCGGAACATCTGGCCGACATCGGTCTGTTCGGCGGACTGAGCAAGGAGACGCTCGAAACCCTGGCCTCGTCGCTGCCGACGACCCGAGTCGAAGCCGGCGACATGGTCGTCGAAGAGGGCGATATGTCGACGCAGATGTTCGTAGTCATCGCCGGCGAGCTCGAGGTCATCAAGAAGGGCGTGTCCGGGGGCGACGTTCGAGTCGCGGTGCTCGGCCCGAGCGACTGGTTCGGCGAGATGTCGATCATCGACGTTCAGCCACGTTCGGCAAGTGTGCGCGCAGTTGCGCCTACCTTGGTGCTCTCGGTGACAGCCGAGCATGTCGAGAACCTCCTCTACCGGCGAGACGTCAAAGACTACGCGCTCTTCATCATGAACATTGCGCGCGAGCTCAGCCGCCGCCTCCGGGTCGCGGACGGAATCCTGGCACAGTTCTACACCGCACTCGCCAGTCAGTACGGAGCGGCGCCGAAGAATAACGCCTAGAGCAGGCCGGGAGGCGGCCGGGTCAATCTCGTGATCGCCTCGCGAGTCTTCAGGGCCTCGAGGATGATGGTCGCCGTCTCCTCAATGGCACAGTTCGTCACATCGACGACCATCCAATCGGGGTTGTTGCGCAGAATGCCGTGCGCGTACTCGAGCTCGGCTTTGACGTGGTCCCGGAGGCCGTAGTTCGCGTCGGGGGGCATGCCGAGCTGCTGCAGGCGCTGCTGGCGGATGTACATCAACTGGTCGACGTCGATGGTGAGGCCCACGACCCGAACGCCCGGCAACTGATACAACTCTTTGGGCGGGTCTACGCCCAGCACGAGCGGCACGTTGGCCACTTTGAGCCCGCGGCCTGCCAGATAGGTCGATAGGGGTGTCTTGCTCGTGCGGCTCACGCCGACCAGTACCAGGTCGGCCTTATGGAGGTTGCGCGGTTCCTTGCCGTCGTCGCTCTTGACGGCGAACTCGATCGCTTCGACTCGGCGAAAGTACTCCTTGGACAGCGGCATCTCAGCCGTCGGTATGTTCACCGGGTCGGCTTCGAGGTAGTGGCCGATTTGGCTGATCAGCGATCCGATCACATCGACGTGACGGACGTCGAGCCTGGTCGCCTGCTCATTGAAGTGGTCGCGCAGCTCCGGCCGCACCAGCGTGAATACAACCATCGCCTGGTCGGCGGCCGCTTGCTCCAAGATGGCCGTTAGGCCGCGCTGGTCGCGCTGGCGCCGTTCGATCTTCAGTCGGACGCCGTGATCGGGGAACTGAAGGAGTGTGGCCCGGGTTACCCGTTCGGCTGTTTCGCCGGTCGAGTCGCTGACGACGTAGATGACCTTCGCATCCATGGAGGCCGGGCTCAGAGACGGCGGCTCAGCTTGCGCCCGTGCATGCGATTGACGCGACGACGATTCTTCGCCTTACGCTTTGCATTGCGGCGCGCGGCCTTGTTGCGCTTGCGGTTCCGGCCGCTGTTCACGATGTTCAAGTACATGAATTACTCCTGAGCCGTCGGGTGTAGGGGATGGCCGAGGCCTACGCAAGCGGTCAGAGGCCGGCCGTGCATTCGCCGAGATCATTGCAGGTTTCCCCTGCCCGGCATTCGCTGTCTTCCAGGCAGAAAGGCAGGCAAACCGTGTCGAGGGTCACGGGGTCCCCATCCAAATCGCCGCACGCGGCTCCGGCGAGGCAGTTCTCGGCTGCGGAGCACTTCGCGACGCACAGGGAGAGCCCGGCGGTCGTCCGGACGCATTCGTTGTCATCGCCGCAGACGTCGGGGGGCATCCCGGGGGCAGCGCAGTCGAATACCGTACAGCCGAAACCAACCTCGCACGCACCGGGCTCCTCCCCGATGAGCGAGCAGACCAAATCCGCGTCGCCGCAGGCCCCTTGACCGAATGGCGAGTAACACTCGCTCGCGCTGGTGCAGTCGGAGCCTATGTTGTTGACGGTCACATCATTGAACAGGCCTGGCACGCAAGCGCCCAAGGGGTCGTCTTCGATTCCACCCCAGAAGCAGGTGTACCCCTCGCGGCATCCCTGGGTGTTGCCGAGGTATGTGCCCGGGTCACCCGGCGTCGCCCCCGAGCCAACCTGACAGCGGGAGGCGCAGAGCGGAACCCCTAGCCCGAGGGAAGCGCAGATGCCGTCTCCTGCACAGGGGTCGATGTCACAGCGAATCTTCGAACAGTAGCCGGCCGGAAATCCGAAGAACGCTTCGTCGATACAAGTGCCGCGTGCCTCGCATTGCTGGTCTTGCGCGCACTCGATTCCGGCTTCCGCCCCGGGCGCGCCGGGGTGCTCGCAGCGGTGCGTCACTGAGCTGCAGAAGCTCGTCGATTGGAGGTCGTACACGAGTCGATCGCCGGTCATCATCACGGGATCCCAGGGATCGAGCGCGCCGTTCCCGTTCGTGTCCTCGCGAAAAACACGGCATTCGTCGTCCGAGGCGCAGCCGCTGTCGCAAACTTCAAACAGAAGATCGCACAAGTAGCCGTCGCGACAGGTGCTGTTGCTGTCCGCTTCGGCGCGACAAGCTCGTAGGCAGATGTCGGCGTCGGAAAAAGCCGGGACGCAAACGCCGCATTGCTGAAGGCAGGCCTCCGTATTTGCCGTGGTGCAGTCCGTTGAAGGCGAAGACGGTGGAAGTGCTGCCGTGCAGTAGTCTGCAGGGAAATCGTAAACCTCGAATGTCGTGTTTGCTCCGGGCGGATAGTCTCGAATCGGGTCACTCGAGCCCCCTACCGCGACCGTTTGCTCCGCCAGACAGATCAGATCCCCGTTGCATTCGAAAGCCTCACCACGGCACTGCCCGCCAAGCTCTCCCCCGGGCGCCGGTAGCTGGTCGCAGGCAAGGCCAGCGTCAACGCCGCCGTCTGTGCCGCCCGTGCCCGCGGTTCCGCCCGTGCCTGCGTTGCCGGCAGTCCCGCCCGACGGTCCGTCACCCCCGCAGCCGACCGTCACGGTCATCGCAAGCAAGCCGGCAAAGCCAAGTCGAATCAAGGGCAAATTCTCGACACCTCCGTCACCGGTTTCGTCGTGGGACGAGCAGCCAGTAATCCAAGTCTAATACAACATCCTTGTGATACACCTCCCGACCGTCTTTGGAGACCTTGAGGGGGAACCCGGCGTCGGTCGCCCGAACGTCCTTTAGCCCCACCAGCCTGACCCGAAGCGCCCCGCAATCGCTACGGCCGGGGATATCGGCTTTGCCGAGAACCTCGCTATAGGCGTAGATGGTGTCGCCCGCGAACGTGGGGTTCGCATGTGCGCCGCCGTTCCAGGCAAGGATTCCGAGGACCTTCTCCATTCCGTTGAAGGAGAGCGAGCGCGCCACGCTAATGACGTGACCGCCATACATCAAACGGCGACCGAAACGAGTGCTTTTTGTTTGGACCGCATCGAAGTGAACCTTGGCAGTGTTCTGGTACAGGCGTGTCGCGGTCGCGTGCTCCGCTTCCTCGATCGTCATGCCATCGACGTGGTCGATCTTTTCGCCCGCCTCGTAGTCTTCGAAGTAGGCGCTGCCGCCCGACGGCCAGTCTTGGTATGCGCTCAGATCGAGATTGGCTGGAACGACGAGATCAGCCGGCGCGACCTCCTTGGGCATCGCCGGACTGTCGGCTGCGCCTGTCGGCGTGGACGGGTCTCGCTTATGAACCATGACCCAGCGGTAGTACTCGAGCACGGGCTTGCCGTGCTGATTGGTGCCAACGGTCTTGACCCATACGACACCGGTCTTGCCGTTGCTGTTTTCCTTCTTGCCGACGACTTCGGAGACCGAACGCATGGTGTCTCCCGGGTAGACTGGCGCAAGAAACCTCACCCCGGCGTAGCCGAGGTTCGCCACCGCATTGAGCGAGACATCGTTGACCGTCTTGCCGAACACGATGTGGAAGGTGAGCAGGTCGTTGATCGTCTCGCGTGGGTGGCCCAGCGATCGAGCGAACTCCGCCGAACAGTGCAGTGGGTAGCGCGAACCTGTCAGCCCGATGTAGACCGCCGCTTCGCCTTCCGTGATGGTCCTGGGTACTGCGTGCACGAGCTCCGCGCCGACTTCGAAATCCTCGAAAAAGTTGCCTGGGTTGGTCTTAGCCATGTCATTTCCTCGGTTGCGAATGACCGACTCTAGCCCCAAAAGTCGGCCCTGTCGCGCTGGGTATTTGGGTGCTATCTAGGGGCGCAATGGAGCCGGGGAAAGAGCGCGCCAACATGGTGGAGCGACAGCTTCGGCGTCGCGGAATCGGGGACAGCCGGGTTCTAGCAGCGATGGGCGAAGTGCCGCGGGAGGCCTTCGTTCCCGAATCCCACAAACGCGACGCGTACGCGGACTGCGCTCTGCCTCTTTCGCATGGGCAGACGATCTCCCAGCCGCTCATGGTAGCGATGTCGGTCGAGGCCCTGCGGCTCGCGGGGGACGAAACCGTCCTCGAAATTGGTGCGGGATCCGGCTACCAGGCGGCGGTTCTTTCGAAGCTGGCCAAAAAGGTCTACGCGATCGAGATCATCCCCGAGCTGGTCCGCAATGCCCGGCAGGTCATCGACTCCTTGGGCATCGACAACGTCGAGATCCTTTGCGCGGACGGACGCAAAGGATGGCCCGAGGGTGCCCCCTATGATGCCATCGTCGTTGCAGCGGCGGCCGAAGAGATCCCCCCAGCTTTGGTCGAGCAGCTCAAAGAAGGCGGCCGGCTCGTCATTCCAGTGGGCGGCAGATTGGGCCAGTCACTGCAGACCTCGCGCAAGCGCGGGGGCAAGATCGAAACAGAGGAGCTTTGTCGATGTGTCTTTGTGCCACTGGTCTACGGCAGTTAGACTCCGTCCCGCTGAGGAGCACGCAATGAGCATCATCGTCTTTCGGTACCTTCATTTTCTGGGCATCACATTTTGGATCGGCACCGCGGTTGCAGTTGCGATCGCCGCGTCGGCCGCAACACCACGGGAAAACGGCATTGCACAAGCGCTCCGCAAGGTGACTGTACGGGTGACGACGCCGGCAATGCTGGTCGCCTTCGCCGGCGGCATTGGAACATTGGTCCCAAGCTTTGCGGAGGTGTACGCAAAGCAAGGTTGGATGCACGCGAAGCTGGCGCTCTTACTAGCGCTGGCCGGGGCAACCGGCGTGCTCACCGGCAAGCTGCGTCGTTGGGCCGAGGGCCAAGAGGTCTCGCCAAAGCTCTTCGCAAAGCTCGCCTGGGCCATTGCGATCCTCGCAGTACTGATCATCACGCTGGCGATTTTTCGACCGTTCTAGACGTACCGGGGCGCGGGGGAACGCGAAGATGGACGGGTCGGCATCGCGCTGTGTGGCTAGATTGATGGGCACTCCCGGATGGTGCTATTTCCGGTGCCGGGTCGGCTCTCCCATTGCCAACTTTCGTGGCACTCCAAGCGTCCGTCCGGGAGCTCGGTGATCGTGCTGGTGCAGTGGCCGTTGGCGGTTTGACCATCTACGGTGAGGTGACTGTAGCGGAAGCTCAGAGTGTCGGGTGCCGACGAGAAACCCCAGCTTGATGCTGCCACCGGCATAGCGCGGTCATCGAAGGCTTCTCTAGCACTGCGCTTGCACGGAATCGAGTTTTCGAACGGGCAGCCGTCTAGGGTAGCTGGCAGCCGTGCATGGCCTCTGCAGATGTGATCTTCTCTTCGTCGTCGAATTGCATGAACTCGCAGGCGCGCCTTCGGAGGCCGTCGATGTTGGAGGTGTACACGATCACGATGTGCTTGCCCCCTGCGTCTTCCAGCACCTGCTCGACCTCGAAGACGATCGACTCGACTGCTCCAACCGCACGCTGCCAGTAGTCGCGCAACGCCTCACCCCCAACGACCACTGGGTTCCCGGTGACTTCCGCAGCCCTCGGGCTCACGAAGCGGACATCGTCTGCGAAGCGTGAGACGACTGCGTCGACGTCTCGGTTGGACCAGGCTTGCGCCCACCACTGCGCAAACTCCCGTCGATTCATCTGACTGTGCCCGTGACGCGCATGGTTGGTTCCGAAGCCCTAGCCGAAGCGTTCGATGCGCGGTGGGAGCAGGTAGGGGTATGGTTTGCGTAGCACCTTGCGACAGAACCAGCGGTCGGCGCGGCGGGCTCCCTGCAACAAGGCGTAGGTTTGGGCGTCGCTTTTGTAGTGCGCTCGCACGTCTTTCTCGCTGATCCCCGGCGAAAGGTCGAACACCTCGTTGGCCAGCGGGATCAACGACGGAAAGATCTCGCCCAGCCCTTCCTTGATCAGGTTTCCGAGGAAGTCCATCGCCTGTCCCCGCGGCGAGTGATAGTTGTTGAGGATCCCTCGGAGGACAAAGCGATTGACCACGAGGCGCACCGGCGCAGGCAGCGCCTGGGTCACTTCCTTGAACTCGCACAAGTCGTTTCCGTCCTCGTCTCGAAGAAACGGAGTCCCGACGTCGAGATATCGCAGGCGTTCGCCTTCGATAGCCCAGTTGGAAAGCTGGCCATCCGGCGCAAGCGACGGCGTGACGGAGTCACGGATCTGTTCGAAGATTCGACGAACGTACGGAACCGCTTCTTCCGCACTCTTGCCACTGAGGAAGTTAGGACCGAGCGCTTCAGACGCCAGCAGCGGTTGAACGCAGTAGAGCACATGGCCCGTGGAGCTCTCCAAGACCGGCACATCGGTCTCGACGACATCAATCCCACAGGCGCTGAGCTGCTCGATGTAGGATGCGATCAGGCTTGCCCATCGATCGGCGACGGCGCGAGACGATATCGGCGCGAGCCGCTTGCAAACGAAATCGCCCCCAGGCGTCGAGAGCTTGACTGCAATGGTGATCTCACCGTAGCCGATGACCTCGAGCTCTTCGGTGTGCTCGGTTCGCACTGCTTCGTCGAGCTTCCTCTCCAACGCCTCGATTTCGGTTCGACTGACGAGTTCCATCAGGCGAAGGCCTTCGTCATCCGAGCGCTCAGGTCCTCCGCTTCGTCGTCTGTCAGGATCAGTGGCGGCAGAAACTGAAGCACGCTCCGGTCGTTCCCCGCGGGGAAACAGAAGACGCCTTGCTGCATGATGCGCAGAAGCGCGCCCAGCGCCTCCATCTCGCTCGAAAAGCGCAATCCCATGAAGAGGCCCCTGCGCCGAAGCTCGAACGGCAAGGGCTCGAATGCCTCAGCGAACCGCTCCGACAGGGCGCTAACGCGGTCGAGGAAACCAGGCTCTCCGACGATGTCGAGCACGCACTGGGCGGCGACACAGCCGAGCTCCGCTCCGCCGAAAGTCGAGATATGAAGGAAGGGATTGGCTTGTGAGTCGAGGACCTCGTGCATGTCGCGCGTCATGAGTGTTGCCGTGATCGGATAGATGCCCCCCGAAAGCCCCTTGCCGGTGATGATTGCATCCGGAGTCACTTCTTCGTGTTGGACTCCCCACCAACGCCCGGTGCGCCCTAGCCCGGTTTGCACCTCGTCGACGAGCATCAGAGCTCCTCGTTCGTCGCAAAGCTTCCGAACGGAGCTGAAGTAGCCGGGTGCCGGAATCGGCATGCCCAGGGTTGCGGGGATCGCTTCGAGAATCACAGCGGCGGTGTCATCGTCGATCGCGTCTTCCATCGCGCTCAGATCGTTGAATGGAACCTGCGCGAAGCCCGGAAGATTCGGACCAAACGGGTCCCTAAACTGCGGGTCACCGGCCGCGAGCGCCAGGCCGGTGTGCCCGTGATATCCGCCTTCGACCGAAATGATCTCGCCGCGACCGGTCGCTCCACGCGCCGCCTTGAGCGCAAGGTCGATCGCCTCGCCGCCCGAGACGCCGAACACGACCCGAGGAAGCGCGTCGTCGAGCGTTGCAGAAAGTCGCGCGGCGAGCTGAGCGCGCTGGCCCGAAACGAAATGGTGATTCCCGATGTCGAGCTTCCCCAACGCGGCTGCAAGCGCGCCCGTAACTCGAGGATTGCAATGCCCGAGACTGAAGACGCCGCCGTTGCAATGACAGTTGATGAGTCGAAGCCCGGTGTAAGCATCCTCAAACCAGATGCCTTGACGCTTCCCCATGACCATCTGCAAACCCATTTGCTGGTAGTAGGCGAGCTTGTGGGGTGCGACGTGCTCGCGAAACTCCGCGAGTAGCGCGTCGATGGTTTCGAATGGTTGCGGCGGTGAAGCTTCGGACATCGTGGGGATTCTACCCGAGCTTGCTCCGGCTCGCGTCGATCACGGAAGCACAAAACGCGCAATCACTGCGCCCTCTGACCGGGGCCGCGCAGTTTCTGCGCGCCGGCCCAGCACAGCTCGCTCATTTTCATGCTGAAACGGTAAGCCCTGTGAACGGCACTCGTCTTGCATTCGGTTGCCGCGCTCGGCCCCATGCTCACAGAGAGGTTTCGTGAACGCATTTCAGTACGCCCACGGCAACACCTTCCCAAGCACCCCAGCCGGGGTGGGCAGCACCGCTTGGATCGATAGCCTGTGCCCGGACTTTTCCGGCCACTCTTTTCTCAGGAAAAGCAGCGACGACTGCCCTCTGATTGGCAAGCTAGCGTACGGCCTCGACCGTCTCGCGGCCACGGCGATGTCCGTGCCGTACAAGCGCAAGATCCATCCGCACCTCTCGGACACGACGCTGCAGGAATACATCGACTACCATGCGTTCTACTCTCAGCCTCGCTTCCTCGGCGATCCGGATTCCGCATTCGAGTTGCCCCCCGAAGGGCATTCGGTCGTCGAGCGTGCGACGAGACGCCGCTCCTGGGATCCGAAAAGCGCGGCCCTGACGAGCATCGACTTCTACAGCCCGTTCCAGACGCTCGACCCTCGCTTCCGCGATGAGTACGCCGCGCTCGAGCCAAACGACCGGGTCGAGTCGCGTGGCTGGTTCCACAAGAACGGGCCCCGGCCGGTCGTGATCTTTCTGCATGGCTTCTCCGCACCGGATTATCGAATCAACAAGATGTGGTTTTCGGCGCAGAAATTCTACGATGCCGGCCTCGACGTGGTGTTCATGAACCTGCCTTTGCACGGCGGGCGAATGCCGAAATCGGCGGCTTACCATGGGACAGCGATCATTCAGCCTTCGCTCTGGCGACTGAGTGAGGCCTGCGCGCAGGGCGTGATGGACCTGCGCATTCTCATCGATCACATCGTGAAGCGCGGTGCACCGAAGGTTGGCATCATGGGCTACAGCTGGGGCGGCTTTCACGCTTCGATGATGGCCTGCCTCGAGCCGCGAACCGACTTCATCGTGAGCGTTGCGCCGGTGGTGAGTATCGCCGACCTGGTCATGAGCTGGCCGACGCGCTCGTTCTTCGAAGAAGCGCTCGAAGAGCCCGCGATGATGATCCGCGAGCTCCGAAAAATACTCGCACCCTTCACTCCACTGTCGCACAGCTTGAACATTCCAAAGGAGCGCGTGCTCCTGGTGGCGAGCGGCAGCGATGGGATCATCCCTGCGGTACACACCGAGGCGCTCTGGGAGCACTTCGGCCGGCCGGAGGTATACTGGAGTTGCGGCGGGCACATTCTCTACTTCGACAAGGGGCGCGTGACCGATCGATCGTTGCAGTTTCTCCGAGACATCGAGGTCATCGCCTAAGCACATGCAGATTCGCGGATACAGCCACCCCGATTTTCGTTCTCTGCGGGACACCGTGCGCCGATGCACCCCCGCCCGCGGCCCTGGCGGCGTGGCGATTGCCGTGTATCACCGCGGAGAGCTCGTCGCGGACCTCTCAGCGGGCACGCGTGATCGGCACGGCTCACCTTTTGAACCGGAAACCCTGGCCCTGAGCATGTCGACTGGGAAGGGCGTCATGGCAACCCTGCTCCACCAAACGGTCGACCGAGGCCTACTGGACCTCGAGGCGCCGGTTGCAAGCTACTGGCCCGAGTTCGGCAAGAACGGCAAGGGCGCCATCACGATCAGACAGGCGGCTTCGCACCGCGCTGGACTCTATTCGATTGCCCGCATCATCGACTCCTCCGAAGAGATGTTCGACTGGGATCACATGGTTCGCGTGGTTGAAGACATGTGGCCGGTACACACGCCCGACACCGATTTCGGTTACCACGCCTGGACCGGGGGATGGATTATCGGTGAATTGCTCCAGCGGGTGACCGGCAAGAGCTTCCCCGAGCTGCTCAAAGAGAACCTGGCCGACCCACTCGGTCTCGACGGCCTTTACATGGGACTGCCCGAAAGCGAGCTTCATCGGGTTGCCGAGTTCCTCATCCCGAAGATTCCCCGCAAGGTCCTGCAAGGGCGGCCTCGTGGCGTTCGCGCTCAGGTTCGCCGAACGGCATCGAGTACCGCTCGATGGCACTCATCGGTCGGTCAGTTCATCGACGCGATGATTCCTCCTGGGCTCGGCGACGTGCTCGGAGATCCTCGCTGGCTCACTTCGGTGATTCCATCGGGCAACGGCGTGTTCAACGCCCGCTCCTTAGCGCGGCTCTATGGCGCTCTAAGCCGCGGAGGTGTGCTCAACGGCGTCCGGCTCCTTTCAGCAAGGGCCCTCGCCGAAGCGACCGAAGATCAGAACCCGAGCATCGGCCGAGTGATCCCCTTCCCGCTTCGTTTCAAGGTCGGCTACATGCGGCCGGTGTCCCTCGGCTTGCGCGTCTCGCTTGCCCAGCGCCATTTCGACATCGGCCTCCCGAATCCGCACGCTTTTGGTCACTTCGGCTTCGGCGGCTCGGGCGCATGGGCCGACCCAGAGCGCGAGCTTGGCGTCGCAATCGTCACCAATTGCTTTGGCGGACGGATACCAGGGGACCTGCGACCCGTCGCGGTGGCGACAGCCAGTGCTCGCTGTGCCGAGCGCCGCAGCAACTAACTCCGTCGTTGCACCGAATCGCCGTGTGACGTACCAAGCGCTGAATGCCGATGCTCGCGCTGCTCTTCTTGGTGACTGCGCTGCTCTACGCGTCTGTCGGCTTCGGCGGCGGCTCCACTTACAACGCGCTACTGGTCCTCGCCGACACCGACTACCGCATTCTTCCGTCTATCGCGCTGGCGTGCAATCTGATCGTCGTCTCTGGCGGCGTCTGGCAATACCGACGCTCGGGCGACCTGCTTCTCGGCTTCGCGCTTCCGTTCGTTGCGCTCTCGATTCCCATGGCCTGGTTCGGTGGAAGCGTTCCGATAGAGCGAGACACCTTCGTCATGTTGCTCGGCCTTTCTCTGCTAGCGGCCGGCCTAGCAATGTGGTTTCAACCTCCAGAACCAAGGGGGGCTCGCGGCGGCACAGCCTTGCGCCGTTGGACCTTGGGCTTGCCCATCGGCGCGGCGATCGGCTTCCTGTCTGGGATGGTCGGAGTCGGCGGAGGGATCTTTCTTTCGCCCGCATTGCATCTGCTTCGGCTTGGCGATCCGAAACGCATCGCCGCAACCTCGAGCTTGTTCATCATGGTCAACTCCATCGCCGGGCTCGCCGGGCAGGCCACGAAACACAGTACGGCCGCGTACCTCGGAGGGCTGCTGGACTACGTTTGGCTAGGCATCGCTGTCTTCGTCGGCGGTCAAATCGGAAGCCGACTCAGCACACACGCTCTATCAGGCCGCGTGGTTAAACGACTCACAGCGGTCCTCGTTCTCTACGTCGCCGGGCGGCTCCTCTACATGAGCTTCGGCTGAGACGCGTTCATCGGCACAGCGGCCAAGGATTGGCCTGTTCGAGTTGCGCGGCGAGCCTCAGCATCCTCGCCTCGTCTCCGAACGGCCCCAGGAACTGCACGCCCAGGGGCAAGCCCTCGTCGCTTCGCTGCAGTGGCACCGACATTGCCGGCGCCCCGGTCAGGTTGGCGACCATCGTCCGGTGGAGGACTTGCCGCGAGAAGGCCTCCATCTGAGCCTCCATGACCCGCTCCCGAAGCAGCGGGACCCTAAAGAGAGGCGAGATTGCGGGCGAAACCAGAGTGCGAAGGAGCCGCCGCTCCCCGGCCGTCGGCGCGGCCTCTTCGAGAGGCACCGGAAGCCGTCCCATGGTGGGTGTCAGGAGCAGATCATAGTCAGTGTGGAAGCTCGACAGAGCTCGACCGACCCGCCGACCCAGCAGCCGGGATTCACCGACCTGCTCGGCCGGGAGCGCCCGGCCCACGGAGGCGAGGAGCAGGGGAACCTCCTCTAGCGAGCTGCGGACCCTCGCGCGACCGTATCTCGCCTCCAGATCGGAGACTACAGCGGCCGTATTGGCCGCTCCTAGGATGATGGATGCTCGGAGCACCTCCCACTCGTCGAAGGGAAGCGAGACTTCCTCGACGATATGCCCCAATTCCTGCAAAAGACGGCCTGTCGTGCGCACCGCCTCGACACAGGGGGGGTCCATCGGGACGCCGAAGACCTGGGTCGCTGTCGACATACCGACACGCAATTGGCCCAGATCGGCATCGAGAGCGGCCAGAAAGCCGGTCGGGCCGGGTGCCACGTATGGCGAGCCGGGCTCCGGGCCCGCCGTAGCGTCGAGCATCGCCGCCGTGTCGCGGACCGTTCGGCTCACGATGTGGGAGGTCGACTGGCCTTCGTACTCCCAGCTGAAGTCCGGCCCGATTGGATTGCGTCCGCGGCTCGGCTTGAGGCCGAACACGCCGCATGCCGAGGCCGGCATCCGAATGGAGCCCCCCTCATCGGTGGCGGATGCCATCGGGACGATGCCCGCGGCTACGGCTGCCGCGGAGCCTCCGCTCGAGCCCCCCGCCGAGCGGCTCAGGTCCCATGGGTTGCGGGTGGCCCCCCAGGCCTTCGGCATGGTGAAGACCGAGAGCTTGTATTCCGGAGTGTTGGTCTTGCCGAAGATGACGACACCAGCATCGAGAAAACGCCGGACGATCTCGGCGGTGTGCCCCGATAGCTCTCCCTGGTGAAGCCGGCTTCCGTTGCTCATCGGCGTGCCCTTCAGGGCGTGATGGACGTCCTTGAGGAGAAAGGGCACCCCCGCGAACAGCCCCGAAAGCTCTTCTAGCGCTCGGCCGCGCGCATAGTCGTACAGAGGTGTAACGATCGCATTGAGCTTCGGATTGAGCTCCTCGGCGCGGCGAATGGCGGCCTCGAGAACTTCGCTCGGGTGAACGTCACCGTTCGCGACGAGCTCTGCGAGACCTAGCCCATCGTAATCGAGATAGTCGACGAACACCTCAGGAGTCTTTCTGGGGACGCCGCGCGCGCGCGCGCGAGTTCAAGAGCGCGATGATCGAGCCGGCGCTAACCACCCCGATCACGTAGGCGCCACCGCGATTGAAGATGTCGGCGTGCACATCGTAGAGCCCGAGACTGACTCCAATGCCAATGCCGTAGCCGAACCAGGGTTGCTCTCGCCAATTGATCTTCTGCCGCCTGGTCGCGACCGCAACGAACGGCCAAAACGAGGTCGCCGCAACGTACGTCCGGTAGGGCTCGCCCAGCTCGGCAATGAGTCGACGGTCCTGGTGCAGGCCGCCAACGAACGAGAGCACGACCACACCGACGAAAAAGACAAATGTCACTGTCGATGGAGCGAGGAACGCATGCGCGGCCGCCCAGATTGCGATGCCGGAGAAGAACGGATGCCGAGTGACTTGCTGAACACCACGCGCGGGCATGACCCTATGGCGAAAGGTCGCCATGGGAAGCCGCGGGTAGACCAGCACCGCGGTGACAAAGAGCGTGAAGCCGAACACCGAAAGCCCGATCAGCGCACCACGGACCGGCGGAATCGTCACCAGCAGCGATGCCTGCGGCCCGGCAAGGCGATGCAGCGCAACATAGTGAACCAGCGCGGCAAAGGTCACGATGGCGACGACCGAATAGACGAAGATGAAGCCGGCCTCGCCGAGGCGAGCGACAAGGCGTTTTCGAAGCGGCTGGCTCGAAAGGACGACGTGACTGCCGCCGAACAGGAGCCAGAGGAGCGCTGTTGCCAATCCTTCTTGCATCGGTTGGGGCTAGCTTACGACGGTTTGTGCCCGTTCTCCAGGTGGGCTGCTAGACTTCGGCGCGTCATGAAGGTGCTCCACGTCTGCGCGGTGGCTTTTGGACTCGAGACCCTGCTGTTGCCGCAGATCGACTACCTGAGGGGTCGCGGGCTGACGGTCGAGGCGGCCTGCTCGCCCGATCCGCGCGTCGCCAAGCTGCGCGACCGCGGGTACACCATCCACGAGATCCAAATCGACCGCAAGATCTCGCCCGGCCCGAACTCCAAGAGCGTACTCGAGCTCGGCAAGTTGATGCGCGCCGGGAAATACGACCTCGTGCACACGCACGCACCGGTGGCGTCGGTCTTGGGCCGCGTGGCCGCGAAGCTCGCCGGCGTCGAAAGGATTGTCTACACGGCGCACGGTTTCTACTTCCACGACAACATGCCGCGCCAGAAGTACGCGCTCTATCACGGCATCGAGAAATCCGTTGCGCAGATCACCGACCGCATCCTCGTCCAAAGCCAGGAAGACTTCGATACAGCCGTGACGACCGGACTGGGCTCGGCCGAGAAGATCCGCTACCTCGGCAACGGCATCGATTTGAGGCGATTCGACCCGAACACAGTCGACGAGGAGAATCGTGCGCGACTGCGGCGGGAGCTCGGCGTTCCCGAAGGACACGGACCGATGCTCGGCATCACCGGGCGCATCACCGAAGAGAAAGGGTTCGGCGAGCTCGTCGAGGCCATGTCGCTGCTCCGCGACGATTTCCCCCAAGCGCATTTGATCGTAATCGGAGGGCAGCTCTCGACCGAACGCGACGATTTTCAAGACCGGCTCGTCGACTTCATCGGCGACGAAGACCTCGACGGGCACGTGACGTTCGCCGGGTTTCGGGACGACGTGCAGGACTTGCTCGGACTCCTGGATATGTTCGTCCTCCCCTCGTATCGCGAAGGGCTGCCGCGTTCGGTTCTCGAAGCGATGGCCATGGAGCTCCCGGTCGTAGCAACTCAAATTCGCGGTTGCCGAGAAGCGGTGGCGGACCAGGTCACGGGCCTACTCGTTCCGACGGAGGACAGCGGAGCACTGGCCCGTGCGATCGCCCGAATTCTCAATGACCCCGAGCTTTCCACACGCTTTGGGAAAGCTGGGCGCGAGCGGGTCCTGACCACGTTCGACGAGCGGTTCGTCTTTGCGCGCCTGGAGAAAGTCTACCGCGAGCTCGGCGTGAGCTTCGCATGAGGGTTCTAGTTACCGGCGCGACGGGCTTTGTCGGCAGGCACCTGCTCCCGGTACTCCATGACGCTGGGCACTCGCTCACCCTCCCCTTGCGCCACATCGACTCGCAGGCTCGCTTGGTCAAGGTGACGGAATCGGGCGCACAGCGGATCTCGGTGCTTGGCGACATCGACGAGGGAACCGATTGGCGCGAGGCCTTGGAGGGCGTCGATGCGGTCATTCACCTTGCCGCGCGCGCCCATCTACTGGACGAGAGAGCTGACCAATCCGAAGCATTCATGCGAGTCAACGCGCGTGGCACGGCGCGTCTGGTCGAGCAGTCCCTTGAAGCCGGCGTACGACAGTTCGTCCTGATGAGCTCCATCGGAGCGGTGACCGCAGCGTCGGACCGCCTCGTCACCCTCGACACTCCTTGCGCGCCCGAAACCCCATACGGACGAAGCAAGCTTGCTGCGGAGCGCGCGCTCATCGAGCTGAGCCGCGGAACAGCCATGAGTTGGACGATTCTCCGCCCGACGCTAGTCTACGGGCCAGGCAACCCGGGCAACATGGAGCGACTGGTTGCGCTAGTGAAACGCGGCCTGCCCCTTCCCCTCGGGGCCATTACAAATCGCCGCAGCTTCACCTTCGTGGAGAATCTCGCCAAGGCCACCACGATCGTGCTCAGCCACTCCGGCGCGGCCGACGCCACGTTCCTGGTCGCCGACGGCCAGGACTTGTCCACGCCCGAGCTCATTCGACGGATTGCTGCGCTGGCCGGAAGCCGAACGCGGCTGCTCTCCGTCCCCATGCCTCTGCTCCACGGCCTCGCACGCGGAGCCGACGCGTTCACCGCTGCGACTGGCAAGGCGTTGCCCCTGGGCAGCCCTAGCCTTCGAAGGCTCGTATCTTCGCTTTACGTAGACATCGAACCGCTTCGAGCCAAGCTCGGTTGGACTCCGCCCATTGGCGTCGATGAGGGCCTGCGACGCATGATGGCGGCCTCATGACTTGGGCGCTTCTCTCACTGCTGTCATTTGCGCTGAGCTGGATTGGGATTCGGATCGTCTTGCGGCGTTTCTCCGCGCGATTCATCGACGTGCCGAATCAGCGGAGCTCGCACACGCAGCCCACGCCACGAGGCGGGGGCATAGCCTTCGTGGCCGCGTTCTTGGTCACGGCTGGGATCGCCGTCGCCGTCACCCCCGGCCAAACGGGCGGCGCTCCGTCGCTCTTGCAGGGAGCGATCTTGGTGCTCCTGCCGCTCTGGCTCGTGGGCACCATCGACGACGCGCGTGGCCTCTCGGCGCGCGCGCGATACCTTGTTCAACTGATCGCCGCGGGTCTCGCCGTGTACCTCTTTGGTGCGTTTGCCGGGTTCGATGCGATGCTGGGAAGCTTTGGCACAGCCTGGCTGACACCTCTGCTCAGCGTCATCGCGATCACGGCTCTGATCAACTTCTACAACTTCATGGACGGCCTCGACGGGATCGTCGGAGGCAGTTGCGCTGTCCAACTCGCGTTCTTTGCGCTCTACTTGCACCAGCCGGGTTGGTGGCTTCTCGTCGCGGCGCTCGTCGCGTTCCTCTTTTGGAACTGGCCGCCAGCGAAGATCTTCATGGGAGACTCGGGCAGCACTGTCTTAGGCGCCGCCGTTGCCCTGGCTCTTCTCCGTGCGCCCGACGCAAGCACGATGTGGTGGGCCGGATCGGTGACCGCACCAGTACTCGGAGATGCTGTTTTCACGCTCACGCGCCGACTCCTCAAGCGCGAGAACATCTTCGAGGCCCACAAGTCCCACATCTACCAACGCCTGAATCAGTCGGGCTGGTCACACCAGCGGGTTGCCGGAACCTACGTTGCTCTGACTCTGGCGATCACAGCACTCGTCGCCACGCTGAGCTGACGCGGCTGGCTTAGAACTCTCACACGACGGCTACCCTCAAGACCTGAGCGTAGTTGTCGGCGATACACGCCCCTTCGAGCAGGCCGCGGTCCCGCATCATCGCGTGAAATTTCGGGAGATTGTAATGGGGAACGGTCATCAACAGGTGATGCTCCAGGTGATACTGCACGCCGTTGGGCGCGATGAATAGCCGCTCCAGCCAACCCGCAAGGACCGTTCGCGTCTGACCAATCGGGTCGCCTGGGTCAGGAACGACGGCGTGCTCGGCGATCGAACGGATTCGTGCGACGAGGTTGTTCGTCGTCATCCAGGCACCAAACCAGAGGAGGTAGAGCATCGGATGCCCGAACGACCACAGCAGAGCAAAGAGCAGCAGGTTCGTCAGCAGCGTGCCGACGAGCATGCGAATCGCTGGCCCGCGCGTCATGCGCATCGGTAGGGTCCCGGAATCGACCTGCTCGCCGCGAATCACCTTGATCGCGAGGTAGCTGGTACCGACAAGCTGCTTGAGTCCCGTGATCCCGAGCAGGTCTCGCATCACCTTGCGCCCCATGCTCGCTTTAGAAACCGGAAACCCCTTCGCCAAGGGAAGGTCCGGATCTGCTTCCGTCCAAGTCTTGGCGTGATGCTCGAGATGATGTGCCCGGTACATGTCCGCGCTCAGATAGACCGGGTAGCCCGCTAACCAGTTGCCGACGAAGTCGTTGAGCTTGCGGTTCTTGAAAAGCGTATGGTGTGCGCTCTCGTGCATGACGACGGCGAACCCGAGCTGTCGCGCCCCGATGATGAACAGCGCCAAG
>Ga0316198_10000088_pt1 | contig 37991 bp, 40 predicted proteins | sample OudBieAanoxic_MG_FD_204935 | JGI IMG/M metagenome (GOLD analysis project Ga0316198, IMG submission 204935) | Coastal sediment microbial communities from Oude Bieten Haven, Netherlands - site A anoxic | ecosystem: Environmental > Aquatic > Marine > Coastal > Sediment | place: Netherlands... | reverse complement strand
AGGTCGGGATCCCATCGCTGCGCTGGATAATAAAATCGTCCAGTTCGCTGTTTTGAAAAACGATGTCACCCTTGATTACATCCCGGACCACGGTAGTGCCGGATTGAGGCGCTTTAAACCGGACCACGGCATCACCGGTGGCCGCCAACCCTTTGTTTCGACAGGTACCGTCGTATTTGGGTTTACCTCCCTCGTCCCTGGCCCGTTTGCGCATCTCCGCCAGCTGCGTTGATGAACAAGTGCAAAAATAGGCTTTGCCAGTTGTTACCATCTTGTCAATGTACTGCTGATAGATGTCGAGTCGTTGAGATTGAAAATAAGGGCCATTGTCCCAATCGACTCCCAGCCAGTCCAACGCATCGAAAATTGCCTCAACCGACGCCTCCGTGGAACGAACCGTATCGGTATCTTCAATTCTTAGGACAAAGCGGCCCTTCATATGCCGGGCGTAAAGCCAGTTAAATAAGGCAGTTCGTGCACCACCGAGGTGAAGATGACCGGTGGGGCTTGGTGGAAAGCGAGTAATAATGGTATCCATGGCGTTTCCTTTTCCCGAAAGGAGGTCGGTCTGTTTATCTACCCTGTTTATATATGTGTTTTCAATATTTTATCAAGTTATACGATTCATTTGATCTATGGCTGCTTATCTTTTCATCTTCTTCGTTTATCCCAGGGCCCGTTGCTCATATTTGCCGACTTAGTCATTTAAAACAGTAATCAGTGATTTCTTTAACCATTTAATATGAAAGGTTTTTTTATGATTTTATCACTATTGTGCGGAATTGTCTAAAATCCAAACCTGTATTTTTGCTGCAATAGACATATCTATAAGTAAAGTAAGCTATTTATTTGGCCGTATTTTAAAACCATCAGCCTAATTTTTTTGAACCCATTTACCCGCAAATAATATTCGTTGAGTATGATTTTTTCCCTTGCATTATTGACCTGGCTGAATTTTATCAATAAAATAAATTAGTTAGATAATTTTATAAATTAATCTGTATTATTTCGACTGCTAATACCATATCAAAATAAACCGAGCAATAGAATCAAAATGAAGATCCGGACAAAAGCCCTTGACATGAGCATGATTTTCAATTACTTAACGTAAGAATTTCGAAGAGCAGGATCAAATCCAAATATATAGTATTAAATACAATGAGTTAGGAGATTACTTATGCCTGTGCCAAAAAGAAAGACATCCAAATCAAGAAAGAATAAACGCCAAACCCACTGGAAAACATCGGCACCAGCGGTCACCACCTGCCCGGAATGCGGTGAAACCAAGGAACCCCATCGTGTTTGCCCGGAATGCGGAAGCTACAAGGGGCGCACGGTAGTGGAACCGGCGGAAGACTAGTGTGGGGGAGACCAGGAGAGTGATTGAATGACCGAGAGTGCTAACGGATCACAAACGAAATTGTATGGACTGGATGAGGAATCCCGATCAATGGTTCTCAATATGGTGGGCCAGTTACGGGAGCGGCTCTTAACCCGGGAAAAAATTCTCGAGTACGATAAGCATGAAATCTTCCCGGAAGAAACCATTCGGAAAATGCTCGATCCCGGTATCGGACTGCAGCTTTTGTTCATTCCTGAGGCTTACGGGGGTATGGGCGGCGGCGCCCGCGATTGCTGCGCCATTACCCGTGAGATGAGCAAAATTTGTTTGGGGATCGGTACGGCCTTTTTCGCTATTCAATTAGGTGCCGATCCATTGATCGTCGGGGGCAGTGAATCGCAAAAACAAAAATGGATAGGCGCCATCGCCGAAGGAAACACGCTGGTGGCTTACGCCGTCACCGAGCCGGGTGCCGGTAGTAATGTGGCTGCGATTAAAACCACTGCTGACCCGGTTTATGACGACGGTGACAACCTGACCGGGTACCGCATTAACGGCACCAAGCAATTTATTTCCACCGGCGGTTACGCTGAATTTATCACCCTTTTGGCCAATACTCCGGAAGGGCCGACTTTTTTTGTTGTGGAAAAGGATGCGGAAGGGTTTGACCGGGGAAAGGGAGAGATCAAACACGGCATTCGGGCCTCCAACACATCCCCGTTGTCCTTTACCGATGTATTTGTCCCGAAGGAAAACCTTATCGGCGATATTCCGGGTCAGGGCCTTAAACAAGCCAACCGCGTATTCGGTTACACCCGGCTCATGGTGGCTGCCATGGCACTTGGTGGGGCGGAAGCGGCGATGGCCATCGTTATCCCCTATGCCAAGGAGCGGATTCAGTTCGGAACACCTCTGGCAGAAAAACAGGGGTATACCCATAAACTGATCGTCCCTCACGCGGTCAGGCTAAAAGCTGCCGAGGCATACATTGATGAAATTGCCCTGCGGTTGGATACGGGCGAATCGGATCTCCAGGTGGAAGGCTCCATTGCCAAGCTGTTTACAACCGAGGCTGCCAACCGGGCGGCCGATGATGCCATGCAGGCGTTGGGGGGTTACGGTTACATTACCGAGTTTGAAGTGGAAAAGATCAAGCGGGATGTCAAGATCACTTGCATTTATGAAGGTACTAGCGAGATTCAACAAAACATCATCAGTACGTTTCGCTGGAAAAAAACCTGGAAGACCAAGGGCGGTTATTATCAGGCGATTGCCGATGAGATGACGACAATCGACAACAAAAAACCCGAATCTGGATGCCGCTATGTGGGTTTGGCCGCCGGACTGCTCAATCGCTTGATCGATCTGGCGCATCGACATCGTCTTACCAGAAAACAGCACCTTATGTTCACTCTGGCCGATTTGATGACATATGTAGAAGTCGGTGCGGCAATGGGTCGAAAGGCCGTCGATGATACCAGCCCTAACTCGATAACGATGGCAGCAGCCAGGATCTTTGCTAATGAAGTGGCGAAAGTAGCCCAAGATAGTGCAATGAAAATACTATTGGCCAGTGGCGCATTCGACGAGACCGTGATCATGCCCGTTCTGAAGGAGTGCGCTTTTGATGAATTGCGGCAAAGTTATCAACATATCGTTGAGGATATGGATCAGGTGGCGGACACCCTTTTTGCTGCTTGAGGCTGGATTAAAATAACCTAGAATCAATTAAATCGTATAAAATGGAATAATTATGAGGAGGAAAAAATGTCCGTAGCGGATAAGATCAAAAAAGTTGTGGCGGAAAAACTTAGTGTTGATGCCGCCGAAGTGGTTCCGGAAGCACACTTTGTAGACGATTTAGGCGCTGACTCGCTTGATCTGGTTGAGTTGATCATGTCCATGGAAGAAGAGTTTGATATCGAGATTTCTGATGAAGATGCGGAAAGCCTGGTCACGGTCCAGGATGCAATTGACTATATTGCGGCCAATTCCTGATTCGGATGGGGATTTGCTTGTACCGGCCTTAACCGAAAGATTTTTTTGGCAGGTACTATCAAATAAGGAGGTTTTTTGAATAGACGCGTCGTAATAACCGGTGTCGGATTGGTGACGCCGCTCGGGATCGGTGTGGATGAATCGTGGCAGGCCCTGTGCGAAGGTCGCTCCGGTATCGGTCCGATCACTCGGTTTGATGCATCACAATACCGCACCCGGATCGCCGGCGAAGTTAAGGATTTTCATGCCGAGGATTATTTGCCGAAAAAAGAGGCATCTCGAACACAGCCCTTCCTGGCTTACGCCATTGCCGCAACGCAAATGGCCATTGAGGATTCCGGGTTGGTCATCGATAAGGAAAATTCTTACCGGGTTGGTGTCATCACCGGTTGCGGGCTTGGTGGTTTATCATTACTAGAAAAAACCTGCGAAGTCATCTCTACCAAGGGCCCTCGACGGGTGTCCCCATTTTTCATCCCCACCTTGATCGGCAATATGGCTGCCGGCATGATTTCCATCCGTTTCAACGCCAAGGGCCCCAACGCCTCGCTGGCCACTGCCTGTGCCGCCGGTGCTCACGCTGTGGGTGATGCCTTTAAGCTGGTTCAGTCCGGTAAAGCGGATGCCATGATCACCGGGGGGGTGGAATCAGTGGTTACGTCGTCATGTATCGCCGGTTTTGGCGCCATGAAAGCGTTGTCCACCCGTAACGATCAGCCGGAAAAAGCATCGCGACCCTTTGATCGCGATAGAGACGGATTCGTTGTGGGGGAAGGCGCCGGCATCATAATTCTGGAAACGCTGGAAGGCGCCTTGGCAAGGGGAGCATCTATTTACGCCGAAATGATTGGATACGGGATGAGCGGGGATGGTTATCATATGACGGCGCCTTCACCGGACGGAGAAGGCATGGCCCGGTGTATGGAAGCGGCCCTTGATGATGGCGGCGTATCCTATACCGACATCGATTATATCAATGCCCACGGAACGTCGACACCTTTAAACGATTTATATGAAACCCGGGCAATGAAAACCGTATTTAAAGAGTATGCCAAAAAAGTGGCCATCAGTTCAACCAAATCCATGACCGGTCATCTCCTTGGTGGCGCTGGCGGGATTGAAACAGCCTTTTCGACCCTGACCATCAAACGAGGTATTATTCCGCCCACCATTAATTACGATCATCCAGACGAAGAGTGTGACTTGGATTACGTGCCCAACGTCGCCCGAACAGCCAGGGTCGACCTGGCCATGACCAATTCCTTTGGGTTTGGGGGTACCAATGCCACTTTGATTTTAGGGGCCTATAATGCAACCCGATCCTGAGAGACCTTTTAAAAAGAGGTTCCTATCATCCATCTTCGGCAGCAGGCTAAGAATTTAATCCTCGAAATACACGCTATTTGCATATTGTTAAAACTTTCTCCTTCCCTGGACTTGAACGAAATTAAACATTTTGATTAGATCTCGCCTAATGTCTTGTAGTAAGCTTTTAGATTCAGCTATGAGGTGGTAAAATGGGTACGGAAAAACCGATCATCATTGGATCCGATCACGCGGCGTACGACCTCAAGGAAAATATCAAGTTGTATTTATTGCAAATGGGTCATGTCGTCGAGGATGTTGGCACCCGCGGGAGTCAATCGGTCCATTATCCTGAATACGGCGGCAAGGTCGCCACCCGGGTTTCTGACGGTGAATTCAAAACAGGTATCTTAATGTGCGGCACGGGTTTAGGGATGTCCATGGTGGCCAATCGATATCCCGGTGTTCGGGCCGCCTTGTGCAACGGCCTTTTTTCTGCTGCCATGAGCCGCCGGCACAACGATGCCAATATCCTGGTGATGGGGGGACGCGTCATCGGGGTTGATCTGGCCCGGGAAATCGTGCGCGTCTTTCTCGAAACCCCTTTTGATGGGGGTCGCCATCAATTACGGATTGACCTGTTTGACAAGACCCCTTGATCTGGGAAGATTAAAAATAATTATACGCCGGAAATTCGGTAAGCTGACGGTCTGAAAATGAAATTGTTAAAATGAATAATATAGATCAGTGCCCATCCATTCATTGTTTTATTATGGATGGGGACCTTGTGACGTTTCCAGAGACTGTCGAAAAAGTGTAATTTCTTCGATTTTGTCAAATTTGCATGTAGTAAAATCAAGTGGTTATATGCGCTGAAATTAGCGGTATAGGGTTTTTCGACAGTCTCCCAATTTAGAAATGAGGATTTTTGCCCAAAGTTGAGGAAATCAAGGGATTGCGGGGAGGCGGTCGGTGGTACGCAGCCTAAGCGATCCGGCCGATAGACGCCGAGATTGAAAAAAAAGACCATTTATGGATGGAAACTAGTTTAGCCGCTTGCCATCTTTTGTATATACGATTCTCACCCATTGTACGTTCTACGATGCACCCCATGGTCACCACGGTGTTGATCCGATCAAGGCCGGTGATGGCTTGTCGTTTCCGGATTCCGTTCGATATTTTAACTGGAGGATATCAACTGACGGATCAATTAGATATGGACATCTTACCGATACATACGGTAAATAGGGACATTACTAAAATTGCGTATTTTGGAAGGAAAGAATGAAACTGTCGTTTATCGATCATATCGATCATAAAATCGCCGAGACTATTCGAAAGGAAGTTGATCGCCAGAAAAATACCATCGAACTGATTGCGTCGGAAAATATAGCCAGTCCAGCCGTGATGGCGGCGCAGGGAAGTGTTTTAACCAACAAGTACGCCGAAGGGTATCCAAATCGCAGGTATTATGGCGGTTGCCAGCATGTCGATTCGCTGGAGACTATCGCCATTGAGCGGGCTAAACGTCTTTTTGGCGCCGCTTATGCCAATGTTCAGCCTCATTCCGGTTCCCAGGCCAACATGGCCGCTTATTTTGCCCTGCTATCTCCCGGCGATACGATTTTGGCCATGGACCTGGCCCATGGGGGCCATTTGACTCATGGCAGCCCGGTCAGTTTTTCAGGTCAATTGTACCGATTTATTCATTATGGCGTGGATAAAGAAACGGGTTTGATCGATTATGAAAGCGTTGCCGAACTGGCCAAACAACACCGCCCGAAAATGATTGTATGTGGTGCCAGTGCATATTCCCGGATCATCGATTTTAAAACGTTCAGCCGGATCGCCAAATCCGTGGAAGCCTTGCTCCTGGTGGACATGGCACATATTGCCGGACTGGTGGCTACCGGAGAGCACCCGTCTCCCCTTCCCCATGCCGACGTGGTTACTTCAACCACCCATAAAACGCTGAGGGGACCCCGGGGAGGACTGATCTTGTCATCACATTTTGGGAAGGAAATTAATAAAGAAATTTTCCCGGGCATCCAGGGCGGGCCGTTGATGCATGTGGTCGCCGCCAAGGCGGTGGCCTTTAAAGAGGCATCGACAGAAGAATTTAAAACGTATCAGTGCCAAGTAGTGGTCAATGCCAAAACCCTGGCTGATCATTTGTGTCTGGGCGGTATGAATATCGTGAGTGGCGGCACGGATAATCACATGATGCTGGCGGACCTGCGTAATTTAAACATTACCGGGAAAGAGGCGGAGATTGTACTGGAACGGGGCGGAATTACTGTTAATAAAAACAGTTTGCCGTTTGATACGCTGGGGCCTACCGTGACCAGCGGTATTCGGATCGGTACACCGACTGTCACGTCTCGGAAGATGGGATCGAAAGAGATGGCCGTCATCGCCCGTATGATTTTAGAGATACTTAAGGCGCCCAATGATGATAAAGTGATTTTTCGTACCAAACAGCGCGTCAGAGAGTTGTGCGAGGCGTTTCCAATCTATGCGGATGCCTTTGACCCGGCTAAATAACTGATGCTGTCACGCATTCGTCAGAATGATAGGAGGTAGCCCATGAAGTGCCCGTTTTGCGGCGAAATCGACAATAAGGTAATCGATTCCCGGCTGAGCAAAGAAGGCCTGGTTATTCGCCGGCGCAGGGAATGCCTGGCTTGTACACGGCGCTTTACCACTTATGAAAATGTCGAAAAAATTCCAATTATGATTGTTAAAAAGGATGGTAGGAGAGAAGCCTACAACCGGGATAAGGTCGGTGCCGGCATCAAACGGGCCTGTGAAAAACGTGATATCAGTATGGAAACCATCGAAGGGTTTCTAGATGAGCTGGAAGGCGATTTAAGGGAAATGGGAAAAAAGGAGATCCCGTCCCATGATATTGGTGAAAGAATCATGGTAAAACTCCATGGGCTCGACGATGTAGCCTACGTGCGCTTTGCGTCAGTCTATCGGGAATTTAAAGATGTGAACGATTTTGTGGAGGAACTAAAAAGCCTATTGAGTCGGGAAAACTAGGGTAACCCCGCGTGATAAAAGACATGGATGAAGATTATATGGGCCTGGCCCTTGAACTGGCTGAAAAAGGGCAGGGAACGACTTCTCCGAATCCCATGGTGGGAGCAGTCGTCGTCAAAGCCGACCAGATTGTCGGCCGGGGCTATCATGCGGCTGCGGGATGTGCCCATGCCGAAATAAACGCCATTAACGATGCCGGGGAGAACACACAAGGCGCCACCCTTTACGTAACCTTGGAGCCGTGCAATCATACCGGCCAAACGCCACCGTGTACCGAAGAGATCATTACCGCCGGATTCCGTCGGGTGGTGGTCGCCATGAACGATCCGAATCCCCATGTAAAAGGCGGCGGAATCGAACACCTTAGATCGCATGGGATCAAGGTAACCTGTGGGGTCGGTGAAGCGCGGGCCAAGCGCTTAAACGAAGCGTTCATCAAGTTCATCCGTACCGGGCAGCCGTTTGTAATCGTCAAATGCGCCGCCACGCTGGATGGATGGATTGCCACCCGGGCCGGTGATTCCAAATGGGTGACCGGAGAGAAGGCCAGGGCTTACGTTCATCAACTCCGCCACGCCGTTGATGCGATCATGGTGGGGATCGGAACCGTCCGTGCGGATGATCCGAGCCTGACCACCCGCTTGGGAAACGAAGAGGGGCATGATCCAGCCCGGATTGTCATCGATCCAACGCTTTCGATTGATGAGAATAAACGATTACTGCATATTCGCTCCGATGCGGAAACGATTTTGGTGACCGGTCAGACTATCGATATTGCCAAAGCCGATCGCATGAAAAAACTCGGTGTCAGAGTGATGCGTATGTCGCTGGAAAACGGTTCCTTTGATTTTAACCAACTAATGACCGCTCTTGGTGCAAAAGATATCACCAGCCTGCTGATCGAAGGCGGCGGAAACATCATCGGTTCGGCCATTCAGGCTGGTGTTGTGGATAAGATCCTCTTTTTTTTCGCTCCTAAAATTTTAGGGGGAGATGATGGTGTGCCGATATGTCGTGGGGTTGGGCCGGCGGCGATGAAAGACTGCCTTGACCTGAAATCAATTCAAACTCGACGGTTTGATAATGATGTGCTGATTGAAGGATATATCAGGAATTAAAGCTATTTATCAGAAACGATTAGAGGTGGTTTCAAAACCTTGGATCAGGTTCGAGGACAAGACGTCGGCCGACCAAAAAACGCACTCCGCCTCAGGCGGATGAGTATTTTGAGAAGACCGACAACGCCGCCATCGGGCCTTAAACGGGGCTTTGAAACCGCTTCTAAGCAATAGTTCGGGGAATATTCGGAAAGGATCCTTGCAGGCAGATTTCCAACTATGTTTACAGGAATTATAGAAGGACTTGGGATCATCACGGGATTTCGCGCGACTGGGGGCGGCCGACGGCTGACCGTCGAAGCAGGATTTACCCTGGATGAAACCCAAATCGGGGACAGTATCGCCGTAAATGGTGCTTGTTTGACCGTGATTGAAATGGATGGTCGTCGTTTTTCAGCGGATCTATCACCGGAAACGCTAACAACGACCACTTTCCGGGAAGCGAAAATTGGTCAGCGGGTCAACATCGAACGGGCCATGCGGCTGTCCGACCGGATTGACGGACATCTCGTTTCAGGTCACATTGACAATATCGGAACCATCCGATCGCTGGAAAAACAAGGCAATGCCATTATGGTTACAGTTATGGTACCAGCGCAGCTGGGAGAACAAATGATTCCCAAGGGATCGGTGGCAATAGATGGAATCAGCCTGACCATCAACACCTGCGACCTTGAGCACTTTACCGTGAGTATTATTCCCCATACGGCCAAAGCAACGATCATCAGTTTTTACCAGGCGAATGTGCGGGTCAATATTGAGACGGATGTCATCGGAAAATACGTGGCGCGCTTTACAAACGCCACGCGGGCAATAAACAATGAAAATCGTGAAGAGGATAAAACAAGCAAAGCTTCGGCCATTGATATGGCCTTTCTCAATTCCTCCGGTTTTCTGTAAAATAAAAACAGGAGAAAAAAGCAGAGAATGCCGATTATTTCCATCGCAGAAGCCGTAGCCGATATTCGGAACGGTAAAATGGTCATCCTGGTGGATGATGAGGATCGTGAAAATGAAGGTGATTTGACCATTGCGGCCGAGAAAGTCACACCCGAGGCAATTAATTTCATGGCCAGGTATGGCCGGGGACTGATCTGTTTATCCATGTCCGGTGAAAAATGCGATCAGTTGGGTTTGCCGATGATGGTGGATAATAATACGTCCCCATTCGAAACGGGATTTACCGTTTCCATTGAGGCCCGTCATGGAGTTACCACGGGTATTTCCGCGGCCGACCGCGCCACTACCATTCAGACAGCCGTGGCCGCTGATGCCAAACCCGATGATCTGGTCCGCCCCGGACACGTGTTTCCCTTGCGGTCTAAAAACGGAGGGGTGATTGTACGGGCCGGCCAAACCGAAGGCTCGGTGGATTTGGCCCGACTCGCCGGACTTACCCCGGCCGCCGTGATTTGTGAAATAATGAAGGACGATGGGACCATGGCCAGGATGTCCTCATTGGAAAAGTTCAGTGACACCCATGACATCGGTATTTGCACTATCGCCGATCTGATCGAATATCGAATGCAGACGGAATCGTTTGTCCGGCGGGCGGTGGAGGCGACCGTACCGACGACTGATTGCGGACACTTCAAGGTAATTGTTTTTGAAAATGATATGGAAGATCTGCAACATATTGCCCTGATTAGAGGAGAAATCGATTCGGACAAACCGGTATTGGTGCGGGTCCATTCGGAGTGCCTCACAGGTGATATCTTCGGCTCCTTGCGATGTGACTGTGGCGATCAACTCCATAAAGCTTTGCAAATGATCGCTGATGAGGGCTGCGGTGTGCTTCTGTATGTTCGCCAGGAGGGCCGTGGTATCGGCCTGGTAAATAAACTCAAAGCCTATAACCTGCAGGACCAAGGCCTTGATACGATGGAGGCTAATGAACACATGGGTTTTGAGCCAGATATGCGCAACTACGGGATCGGCGCCCAAGCCTTAGTGGACCTCGGTGTAAGAAAAATACGGTTGATGACCAACAACCCCAAAAAGATGGTCGGTCTGCAGGGATACGGCTTGCAAATAGTGGAACAGGTATCCATTGAGGTCGAATCCAACGAGTACAACCGGGGATATTTGGAGTGTAAAAAGCTGAAAATGGGTCATTTGCTCAACCTTGACGCCATCCCTTGATGGTACCGGGATTCATTAAAATGTAAAAAATTTATAAAAACAACGCGTGGGGTGAATTTATGCCAAAAGTCATTGAAGCAAAATTATCGGCGGAGGGAAAAAAATTTGCGCTTATTGTTAGTCGGTTTAACGATTTCATCACCGACCGTTTGGTGGGTGGGGCCATGGACGCCTTGACCCGAGCAGGCGCCGAGGATCAGGATATCGATATTGTTAAAGTCCCTGGCGCCTTTGAAATTCCGTTGATAGCGCAGAAGCTGGTGGAAAAAAAGCGATACGATGCGGTGATATGCTTGGGGGCCGTCATCCGCGGGGCCACCCCTCATTTCGATTATGTCAGTGCCGAGGTCAGCAAAGGTGTGGCTCAGGTGGGTTTGTCGGCGGGGATACCGGTAATTTTCGGGATTATCACCACCGATACCATCGAACAGGCTATTGAGCGGGCCGGCGCCAAGGCGGGCAATAAAGGCTTTAGCGCCGCCATGGTCGGCATTGAAATGGCCAATCTAACCCGACAACTTGACCAATAGCTCACCACCAAAGGGGCTTTATATTTGCTTTCGCTCCATTGGATGGGAAATGTTTTATAAAAAATTGTAAAAACGTGTAATCTGGCGGCTAAAAAATGGGTTTCCGAAGACGGGCCAGAGAGCTTGCCATGCAGGCCCTCTATTATGTAGATATTAGAGGGGGAAATCTAAATGAGAGAGTGGCCCTTTTTCGTAAGCTCTATTCGCCGCCCGAAAAATCGAAAATTTTTTTCACCGAATTGATAGACGGCGTTCTCCGGCATCGGACGGCTCTGGATACCATCATCGAGGATTTTTCCAGCCATTGGAAAATCAGCCGGATGTCATGCGTGGATCGAAATATACTTCGAATCGCCGTTTTTGAAATAATGGTACGGGACGATATTCCGGTTAAGGTGTCCATTAATGAAGCCATTGATATCGGTAAAAAGTACGGTACCGAAGATTCCGGCGCATTTATTAACGGAATTTTAGACAGCATTCATCAAGCGTGGAATCAGGGTGAAATTATCTTTAAGCCGTTACTTGCTCCGGAATCGGACACCGATAGAAGAGATGATTTAAACAGAACAGACAAAGAAACGGGATTAAAAGAAGAAACGGCCAAAAGAAATAGGCGTCGTGAGGGTATGATCGAACCGGCCGGGGCCAAACGCAGATCAATCCGTCTGGCTCCCGGATTGCGGAAACGGATAGTTGACCAGAACCCGGAAACCCCAAAAAGAGGAGGAGATTATGACAGCTAAGCAGATTCTTTTAACAGCGGATGAAATGCCCCGTAGTTGGTACAACATTTTAGCTGATATCAAAATGAATCCGCCCCTTGGGCCCGATGGCAACCCGGTGACTCCGGAGGCCTTGGCGCCGGTATTTCCCATGAATCTGATCGAACAAGAAGTCAGCCCGGAAAGGTGGATCGAAATCCCCGAACCGGTGCTGGATGTTCTTAGGATCTGGCGGCCGTCACCACTAGTTCGGGCCACGGCTCTTGAAAAAGCGCTTGAGACACCGGCACGAATCTATTTTAAGAATGAATGTGTCAGCCCGCCGGGCAGCCATAAGCCGAACACGGCCGTACCCCAAGCGTATTATAACAAAGTCTTTGGCATAGAAAAGATAACCACTGAGACGGGTGCCGGTCAATGGGGCAGTGCGCTGTCATTTGCCTGTTCCCAATACGGTTTGGAATGCAAAGTGTTCATGGTGCGGGTTAGTTTCGATCAGAAGCCATACCGCAAGTCGATGATGCAAACCTGGGGGGGAAATTGCCTAGCCAGCCCCAGCATGGAAACCAAGGCCGGTCGTGATATCCTTGAAAAATATCCAGACACACCTGGCAGTCTCGGCATCGCCATCAGCGAGGCCATTGAAGCCGCAGTCAGCGATACCAGCGGTAAAACCCGGTATTCTCTGGGTAGTGTATTAAACCATGTTATGCTGCACCAGACCATCATCGGCCTGGAGGCCAAAAAACAATTGGAAAAAGTCAACGAATACCCCGACGTGGTGATCGGCTGCGCCGGTGGCGGCAGTAACTTTGCAGGGTTGGCCTATCCTTTTGTCCACGATAAAATCAACGGCAAGGATATCGCTATTTATCCGGTGGAGCCATCTGCTTGTCCTACCATGACCCGGGCGCCCTTTGCTTACGATCACGGTGATACGGCCAAATATACCCCACTGTTGCCCATGCACAGCCTGGGACATGCATTCGTGCCCCCTCCGGTCCACGCCGGTGGTCTGCGGTACCATGGGATGGCACCCACGGTCAGCCAGCTGATCGCCGAAGGTATTATTGAACCCAAATCTGTTACCCAGCTATCCGCCTATAAAGCCGGCGTTCTTCTAGCCCGGACAGAAGGGATCATCCCGGCACCTGAAACAAATCATGCCTTGGCATGCGTGGTGGATGAAGCCCGCAAAGCCAAGGAAGAGGGCAAGGAAAAGGTGATATTATTTAATTGGAGCGGACACGGCCTGCTCGATCTGGCGGCCTATGACAAATACCTGTCCGGTGAATTGGACGATTATGAACTGACAGATGAGGTTCTTGAGGAAAATGAACGCGTCTTTGCTGATTTTCCCAAACCGGAACTCTTAAAGAGCCGTTAAATCGATTATTGCAATGGATTGAAATGACAGATCAGTTCGATAAAATGAATCGTCGCTGCCCACGGTTGGGCGGGCCCGTTTCCTTTGACTACTGCCGCCATCATGCGGCCGCAAAGGAGCCTTGCTGGAAAATCCTGGATTGCTGGTGGGAAACCTTTGATGTGGTCAGTCTATTGACCCGGGATTTGGGAGAAGAAGCGGTCAATCGGATCGCCAACACGCAACCCCCATCGAAGACCGCCAGTTTGGTGACGCTTATTCAACAGGCACAAAAAAGATGTGCTGAAGAATGACCTTTTAATTGGGTCTGCATAGATGTCCTTCAGTCAGAGCCGGCCTGTCGGATCGCGATATTGTCGGGGCGACTGGGCCGGTCGCACCAATTGTCTGCCGGCTGACGGCATAGCTGGCAATTAGTATTGGTCTAAACCCTCCCCGTCTGGGGGATCACCCGGGGAGAGAAAAAATAGCCGTTTAGCTAGTGTCCATCCAGAAATGGTCTTTTTGTTCAATCTCGGTCTCAATCTGCGGGATCGCTTGTGCGGCGCACCAGGGAGCGTCTCTGCGCAATCCTTTGATTTCCTTGATTTTGGACAAAAAATCTTCATTTCTAAATTGGAAACACCATCAGGTGCCCAGCATTTGATAAACAAATAACGAATGGGCACTGGATATTTTGTAAAACCGGTTAATCCATTCCCAAAGGAGATACGAATCTTGATCATTAAAAAGCTTCCTGTCGGGCCGATCATGGCCAATTGCTTTATTCTGGGTTGCGAGGAAACTAAGAAAGCGGCGGTAATCGATCCTGGTGATGAAACGGATAAGATCCTGCGAACGCTTGCCAATGAGGGGTTGACCGTCGAGCAACTCATCAATACCCATTGTCACTTTGATCATGCGGGGGGAAACAAGAAAATGCGGGATGCCACCGGCGCGCCGCTGGTGCTCCACGCCCTGGAAATCCCCGTTTTAAATCACCTTGCGGCCAGTGCGGCGCGCTGGGGACTGTCGACGGACGATTCACCGGCACCGGACCGAACGGTGGAAGATAATGATACCATCTCCTTCGGAAATATCGCCCTAACAGTTATTCATACACCCGGCCATTCTCCCGGCGGGATCTCGTTATACACGAACGGCTACCTGTTTGTCGGTGATACCCTTTTTGCCGGCTCAATCGGTCGAACCGATTTTCCTGGCGGAGATCACCAGACGCTGTTGACCAGTATCCGCGAAAAACTGTTTCCATTAGGCGACGATGTCCAAGTTTACACCGGCCACGGACCCGAAACCACCATCGGAACAGAAAAGCGAACGAACCCGTTTGTGAGAATGAACTGAGGATCAAAAATCTCCAGTCAGTCTTTCTTGGCAGTGCCCTGGTATTTTAAAATATCGTAATAGATTTTGATTTTATTAATATAATCGATCGCTTCCGTGCCACGACAATAGCCGTATTTTGCTTTTTCATAATATTCCGGTCGGGTCAAAAGCGGCAACGTTTTTCTTAAGTTTGACCATTTATCGGGGTCCAAATGTTGCTGCCGCACGATGTTTCGGGCGTCTAGTAAATGCCCCATCCCCACATTATACGCTGCCAGAGCAATCAGTAATCGATCCCTCCCACGGGCATTATTATAAAAATCAAATAGTTCCCTTAAATGACGGATACCGGCTTCGATATTCTCACACGGATCGTAAATATCGACAACGCCCAGGTTTTCGGCCGTATCCAAGCTGATCTGCATCAGCCCATGAGCACCCTGATGGCTGACGGCCAGGGGATCAAAGCGGGATTCCTGGTACATCTGGGCAGCAATCAGACGCCAGTCAAAACCCTCCTGATCGGCAAATTGCTGGGTAAACGCGAGATATTCGGGTAACGTTTCTTGAACTTCTCGATGGAAGGCGCGCAGATCGACGTAATCAAAATGATCGATGCCGGTAAAGTAGCGCTTATAAATCCGGTCAAACTCACCGTTTTTTTGGATGATGGACAGAAATGAGTTGACCCGCCCCAGTAATTTTTTCGCATTAGGATTGACAGCCCATCCCAGAGACTCTTCAACATTGATGGGATCGGCCAGGACTATTTGGGGATAGTAACGATTGGTCAGCATGGCGACCAGATTATCGGCAATGGTGATGTCGATGATTTTCTCTGCGACCATGCCGATGAGCTCTGTCGTCTCCAGCCCTTCATGTAATTTGATATCTAGTTTGATACCCGCTGCCTGCAGTGCTTCAAGCTGTTCATGATAGGACGTGCCCCGGGTGACATGTACAGTTTTACCGGCCAGATCTTCTATCCCCTTGGTTTTTAGGTTGTCCCGGTGAACGATAATATGCTGTTGGGTCGGGAGATAACCGCGGGAGAAGGCCACCTGGGTTTGCTGCTCAGGTGCAATGGTCATACTGGCGGCGATAAAACTTCCCTTTCCGCGGAGGAGATCGGGAATCATTCGATCCCAGCGATGCACCACCTTTACTTTAAGCCGAACTCCCAAATAATCGGCGAAAGCCTTGGACAAATCGTATTCAAAGCCCATGGGCTGATCACGATAAAGATAGTAGCACCATGGATTGTTTCGTGTAATAACCGTGATTTCCTTGGCCGCAAGGATGTTGTTCAAGATCGTGGTTTCGGGAGGTTGACGACAACCGCTTAACCAAAAACCAAAAACCACCATCCATAACAGGGTATTCGCAATTGGCACAATACGCCGGTGACGGATGCGCCCAGATACGTATATTTTATCCGGCTGTGTAAAGATGTTTCTTTCCTGAAAAGGCTGTTATTTGTATAAATAAAAAAAAATTGTTAGCAAAAAGGTTTATATAGCTTTGATCCGCTCTTTTGTCTATGAATTGATGGTTGACAACCTGAACGTGCATGAAGTATTTAGGTATTATTTCAAGGATCTTAACCGTTTACACGAGGCGTGGGCAACTGATCTATCGAAACGAGGTTGATTGCCTTGCCGATAGGAGTATCGCATGTACGAATCGTTGCACGAAATAATAAAGCCTCTGATATATAATGGCGAAAGCGGTATTTTAAATATCGATCACGAATACGGCGGTAAAGCCCGGATAGTAATGGTGGAGGGACTTGTTGAAGGCGTTCTAATCGGCGAATTAAATGGTAAGGCGGCCGTCAGAACATGCGCCAAGTGGGTGAGTATTTCTACGGCTTTTTTGCGGGGAGAAAAAGAAGATAAGGTAAAATTAATTGCCGTGGACACAAGCAAATTTCTATCCATTTTCGAAAAAGCTCACAAGATGACCCAAAAAATAAATACCTTAATACCCGGTAATGACGCCATCTTTGAGGGAGACCTCCGTCTGGCGCATAAACACAAAAGGTATTCGTCGGTTGACGCCAAAGTCATGCGGTTATTGGACGGAAAACGAAATATCAGCCAGATTGTAACGGAATCAGGTGTTCCGGAACTGGATATTCTGATCAGTGTGTTCCGGCTAGGATCCTCTGGTGCGGCCCGATTTATAGTCACCAGCAAATTGATGACGGATGAAGAAAGAATGGAATTTATAAAAGCATTGACGAGGCGACTTATGGAATTCGTTGGGCCAGCCGCCGAGGTATTGGTAAGTGATGCTTTTAATACCCTCGGGCATTCACCGGAAATGATGACCCGGGAAGAAATCCCCGCGATTATCGAATCGGTGGTCAATCCTCTGGATATCGATGAGAAAAAAACGATGGTTCGATGGAGTATATCATATTCAAATAGATGACGATAGGCCGTTTTAAAAAGCCCCCTCTCGCCCAATTTTAGCGTCCTGCTACCATCTAAGCATATGAATTCTTGGGGTAACATTATTGTCCCACTCGGGGAATGGGAGAAAAACCCTCGCCTTTAGGCGAAGACTTTAGTTTATTTGTTGATGCTGCCGCAAGGATTCAAGGATTCAAGCAAAGGCTTGGATGGTCTTTTCACTTGACCCCTCGAACCCTTGGATCCTTGGACCCCAAGCCTTCGGCTTTAGCCAAAGGTAGTTGACTTTGTCTGTTTTGAGCGCAAACGCAATTGAGTGTCTTATAATGATCGCGACGGTTGACCGACGGGCAACACTGATCGTTGGCCAAGAAGGCTTACAGTTATCAGCCCGATCTACTTTTTGATAATTCTTTAAGAAATAGTGCAACTATCTCAGAATTCGGTGGACCGCCAAATTTACTTTCAAATTCTTGGCGAAATTTAAGGACCGTCGGAGACTTGCGGGAGATGAAATTTTTAATAAAGCTTACCTTGGCTTCATTATCCTGACTACTGGATTTTTTCGGTGATTGTTGACGTAGATAGGTTATGCGCTTCAAGAAATGGGCAACCAGTTCGATGGGCGGTTTTTTACCAAAAGCGGCTTCAAATGATTTCCGAAAGGCTAAAACCGTCACCTGATTATTTATAGCCATTTTATCAGTAAATTCGATTTCAGGGTCCGCCGATTTTTCTTTAATTTTTTCTTTTTTCTGAACCTGCTTTTTTTTGGTTGTTTTTTCACTATCGTTTTTTAAAAGATCGGCAAAATAATCGATCAGTTCGGATGTGGGCAGGTGACCGAATTCCTCTAGAAATTCCTCCTGTAATCGGTCTACGGAGCTATTATCATCTGCCGCCACCTCTTTAACGGTCGCCAGCATCAAGTCCCAATGTGTTGAAAGATGGTCTTTTTTCTTCATTATGCAATTATACCGATTTTCAAAAAACTGTTCCGAAAGATATCGGGGTCGGGATTGCTATCGAAATCGGTATCGAAACATTTGTAGGATGTAATGGTGGCCATTCATGGCTCCTGATACCGATTTCGATCCCGATGGTTTATTCAATCGGAACGTTTTTGTGAAAGTTGCTATGGTCCCTGTCAGTGGCTACGAATACCAGTCGGTTCCTTGACGATTTTTTGCCGGCCGTACTATAAAATTTCAAGCAATTTCTGTGCCGTTTGACCGTGAATTGACACGTTTATTTAATTCATTTGAATTCAACCTGTCAACTGATATTTGCCAGACCATGGATGAGATAAAGTGTCAACATGTCGAGGGCCATATTTCTATCCAAATTCGAATCAAGATATTTTATTGATTTACTGACGTTACTGGACGGGTGGGTTCAGATTTTAGCTGAGACTATTATTGAATATTCGCGAAAAATGAGTTATACTTAATAATTATGGTTCACGTCGATAGTTCCCAGATGGACGCAAATAGAAACATGCCCTGATAATCGATTGAGAATCCGTTATCGAAAGAGCACACCATCGAAACCGGGGAATAATAAATGGAAAAAATGTCGGACTACCGATGTCATCACAATCTTGTTTTTTGGCATGACGGAGCGTTTCACGTGTCGGTAGAAAGATCATCTGGAAAGGTGGCGGCTGGACTATTTAACGAAAAATATAGACTGGAAAAAATATTATTCGGTATCGATTTTCGCGGGCTTGAAAATATTGCCATTGGGTTTGGGGACAATAGTTTTGAATGGGCGGCCCGGCTGGTAGTCTGGTGTCATGATGATATTTTGAATACGGGCGAGAGATGGATTCCCTGTCATCCGAATTCATCCCTGGCACGTGAAAAGTCACCTGAATGGATAAGAATTTTTTGCAGAAAATTAAACGAACTATTTGAAAATAATCCCAATGTCAAACTTTATATCAAAGACATCGATCTAAATTCCAAACTTGCCATTCAAAAAGACTGTCAGCGCCTTGCGAGGTTTGTAGCTCAGCACCAGGACCAATAAAAGTCCAAGTCTTCTCATCCCATCCAACCAATATCCATTATACCCGTTATCGCCTGCCGGCTTTTGCACTCGGTTTCTGGGACCGGCTTGATAATTATCACCCGGATTGTTAAAGCACCTTTCACGCGAAATTTGACATAAGCTTTGTAACAACGGAGTGCTAAGTGGTTCAAAATTTGTGGCGATGGGTACAAGACGAAACGATTTTAACCGGTTTTCTATCCGGTGTGCCGACCGTGGCCTTATTAGGCATTATTACCGTTTGCATTTTATTTCTTTCCAAGGGGGCAGACTGGATGATCGACGGTGTTGTGCAGCTTGCCCGTCGGACCGGTTTACCCAAGATTGTAATTGGCGCGACGGTGATTTCCCTGGGAACCACTGCCCCGGAAGCCTTTGTATCGGTGATGGCCGCATTTATGGGTAATGCCGGGTTGGCCCTGGGAAACGGGGTCGGATCGATCATCGCAGATACCGGCCTGATTTTTGGCCTGACCTGCCTGGTAACCCGGGTGCCGGTACGACGGTATATTTTAAACCGCACCGGATGGGTTCAGGTAGGAGTTGCGACACTCTTGGTGGTTATTGCCATGGCCAAGCGCCTTTACGATCCGGACATACCGGTTTTGGGCCGGGGAGTCGGTATTTTCTTCCTTATATTATTGGTAGGTTACCTGGGTTTGACGTACCGGTGGGCCAGAAAAGGTGCCGATCGATACTCGCCCGAACCAGGAGACGAGGCCACCAGGGCCGGTGGAGAAATAAGCACCCGGTTAAGCTGGTGTTTGATTGTCGGTGGGCTTTCCCTGATTATTGCTTCAGCACGTATTCTGGTGCCGTCTGCCTCGGAAATCGCCTTTCGTTTTGGGGTTCCCGATGATGTCATCGCCGCCACCATGGTGGCTTTTGGCACATCCCTGCCTGAATTAATGACAGCCGTGGCCGCCATAAAAAAAGGACACCCTGAGATTACGGTGGGCAATATTGTGGGTGCCGATGTGCTAAACGTTCTTTTTGTTATCGGAGCGGCCGCCACGGCACGACCGTTGGTGATTGAACCAAACTTTTTTCGATTTCATTTTCCGGTTATGCTCATCATTCTTTGGTCGTTTCGCGGTTTTATTTCCATTGATCGCGACAACCATTTTAAAAAATGGCAGGGCGCCTGGCTCCTGACCATTTACCTCGTCTACCTGATTTTGCAGTATCGTTAATGTTAAAGTTTTCTTTATTCTAGGCCGTACCAATAAAATCGAAATCCATTTGGGACTGAAAATCTTCTATCCGTTTAAAGATGCCCTTTAGCATCTTCTGCTCAATATGGGTGAGTTTCTTGGGATTAATGTAATTATCCGGGGTCTGGCCTTCGTCGAGAATCGCGGTGATCTGGCGGGCAAGTCGCAGTTGCATCAGAAAGCTGTAGGCTTTATTTAGTTCTTCATGTTCCTTCGTGGTCAAAACACCTTTCAACTGGAGTTCGTACAGCCGGTCCAAGGTGTTTGTTGCTTCCACCATATTTTTTAACGCATAAATCCGGGCAAAATCGACAATGGGCATCATGGCACCTTTAATATCGAATTTACTCTGGTGTCTGCCCTTCGATTCCACCACGAAATTGCGGAAGAAACCCAAGGGGGGACGAAAATGGAGCGCATTTTCCGTCATATGACGAAAGAATCCGCGCCACCCTCCCAATGATTTGAATAAAAACGATCGCAACCGGTCGATGAGGGTTATATCTCCATATCCACAGCGAAAGTCGAAAAAAATGCTTGCATGAAGCAGGCCTTCGGGACTGGCGGCATGAATCCAAGTGGAATAGTTTTTCTGCCATTGGGACAAGGGGAGGCACCAGCTGGGGTTTTTTGCCATGACGTCACCGCTACAAAAAGCATATCCGGCTTGGTCGAGCAGCGTACAGGCGATCTCGCCGTATCGAAGAAAATAGGCTCTGGTTTCTTCCCTGGACGCATCGGCGACATCTTCGTAGATAATGGCGTTGTCCTGATCGGTCTTTAAGGTTTGCTCGCGGCGACCTTCGCTGCCCAGGATCATAAATGCAAATTTTACCGGCGGCGGGCCCAATTCATCAAGGGTAAAGCCCATTATTTTTTTTAGTATGACATCGGAAACCGTTGTGATAAAACGCGTCAGATTTTTCGATTGAGCCCCACTGGCAATAAGATTTTGCAGGACTAACGGTAGCCGGTCGTGTTTCTCAATAATTTCAGCCATACAGCCAGCTTCTTCGGTTTCCTGGATAAGGAAGAGGGGCGATTGTCCCTGGCTTTTTAGAATATCCCGGCTGGATAATATGCCGACCACCTGGTTTTCAGTATTTGTAACTGCCAGGTGCCGAATGTTTTGCTGCATCATCGCCATACATGCTTCGAAAACGGGTGCATCCATCGGTATCGAGATCACCGGGGCGGACATGATCTCCATGACAGGCCGGGACACTTCATGGCCGGTGGCGATCACCCGCCTAGTCAGGTCCCGTTCCGTAACGACACCAGTACAGTTTCCGTCAGGTGATTTTAAAAACAGAGCCCCGATCTTGGCATTCTCCATTTTATTGGCAGCCGACTGAATCGACATCGTTGTATCCCCAAATATCGGCTCTAAGGTACAAATGGCTGAAACCGGCTGATTGAATAATCGTCCTTCCACCTCCGGGGGCTGCAATGTTTTGGCGATAATAGCGGCATAGGACCTCTCAAGCATCCGTTTGCCGAAAATATCGGTAAAGTATTCAACAAACGTCGGGTAAAGGTCACAAAGCGATAAAAATTTGTCTTTCGGTAACAGATAAAAAAGGGTTGGTTCATTCACCCGAAAACTGCGGACAGCGATTCCGTCATTATGTAAAATCGAGATGCCGCCGAAGATATCTCCTTCACTTAAAATCCCCCGCATGGCTCTTTCTTTTTTGGTTTCATAATATCGCTCGGCAGCTCCCTTTTGCAGGATATACAAATGGCCCAGTCGGGACCGGCCCTGGACGAATAGGACGGTGTCGGCGGGATACCTGACAACGGAAATAGCGGCGGCGGTTTTATCGATCTCCTCTTTGGGAAGAAAGGAGAAAGGGGCCACCCCGGACAGAAAATATTTAGCCTGTCCAGTCTCGATAATGCCGGCTAAGGAATTATCGAATATGTTATGGCTGAAATTTTCGATAAAATAATCGAAAAATGACTTGTGGCGGGCACATAAATCTTGAAAAATAGCGGCGGGGATTAAATACCCTTGGCAGTCTGTTTCGGCCATAACGGTTCGAAGAGAGATGCCGCTGTTCATTAAAATCGTGATACCGCCGAAAACCTCCCCCGTCTTAATATAACCGGTCAGTTTCCACTCACCCTTTTTTTCATCGTGGAGTGACAGCGATCCTTTCGTCACGATGAAAATATTTCCAATCCGGGTTTCTCCTTTCACGGCTATCACCGTCCCCTTGGATTGCTTTATCTCGCTAACCGCGGCAGTGATTTTTTCTAATTCCGATTCAGGAAGAAAGGAAAAGTGCGGCATATTGGACAGGAATGAAAATATTTTTGAGGTCACGGGCACTCCAATGCAAGACTTTTGAAACCGTCTCTTTTTGTCCAATTACGGCTTTAGAAAAAAAATTTAATCCTCGAATAATTCGATTGATTTACCCCAAGGGTACTTCCTCTGGGGCGCCTGCAGTTAAACGTCTACGGTGGGTCGTATTCGTTGAACTTGAATAAAAATTGACATTTTTCAAAGGTCATCTATGCTTTAATTTACAAACAGCAATATGAAGGTTTTTTTTTAGGTCGGCTTACCGGTACCTTTCCAGGGTTCGTCGGAATCCCGGCATGGCATTTTTAATGGTGTCACTATTTACACAATAGGCAATCCTGAAGTGACCGGGCCCACCGAATCCGCTTCCAGGCACAACCAGGATCAGTTCGTCTTGCAAGTCACGGACGAAAGCCACGTCATCCGCGATAGGAGCTTTGGGAAATAGATAAAAAGCGCCGGAGGGCTTGAAAAAATCATAACCACAATCAGCCAGGCCATTGCATAATAAATCCCTATTTTTCCTGTATTGATCGATATCCACGCTGTCACCCTGCATTTGAGCGACAACCCGCTGCATCAAGGCCGGTGCATTGACGAAGCCGAGGATCCGGTTGGCCAGGGCTATGCCCGCCTGCAGTTCTTTTTTATACTCAGCCATGGGGTTTATCGCCACAAACCCGATCCGTTCGCCCGGGATGGAAATGTCCTTGGAGTAAGATGTACACAGGATCGTTTCCTGATAACAATCGAAGATACTGGGAACGGCGAGGTTGTCAAAAACGATCTTCCGATAGGGCTCATCGGAAATAAGATAAATAGTGCGACCGATATCCCGGGACCTATTCAAGAGTAATTCTCCCAGTTTCACTAATTCTTCCCTGGAATATATCTTCCCGGTGGGGTTGTTGGGAGAGTTGATAATCACCGCCTTGGTTTTGTCCGTTATGGTGTCATCAATGCGTCCAATGTCCAGAGTAAAATCATCGCTGGTGGGGACCGCTTTCAGGGTTCCGCCGTGGTTATTTGCATAAAAATTATATTCCACAAAGTACGGGGCTGGTGTAATCACTTCATCCTTCGGGTCCAGGATTGCTTTTAGCACGATGTTCAGTGCACCGGCCGCACCGCAGGTCATGGTTATTTCATCACCGGTTATGGCCACGTTCTGCTCCGCTTGAAGAAATCCGGCGATGGCATCACGTACCTGGGGATAACCGGTATTGGGCATATAGCCATGCCCGCCGTCTCCGATGGTGGCCAACGTTTCTTTTAAAATTTTGTCAAACTGTTTGGGCGGCGACAGATTGGGGTTTCCCAGGCTGAAGTCGAAAACTTTGTCCGCTCCGTGTTGTTGTTTTAAACGCGTTCCCTCTTCAAACATTTTACGGATCCAGGAGGATTTTTCGATAAACCCCTCGATCTTTTTGGCAATGGTCATTATGGTCTCCTTTTTGGATCAAACATTAATCTACGATCGGATTCGGGGTTGGCCAGGTTAAGGCTGGTACTCCGGAACCTTCGATTTCAGATATTTGAAAACTGGCAATCCTTCCATGGTGGCATCGGCCCGGCCGTCGAGGACTTGGCGAAAGAAAGCCATTTTTTCTTTGTCTGAACTGCCGATGGGTTTGTCGATCAATTTTAACGCATTATTGACCCTGTCGTAGGCGATGACGGGAGTGCCCAAAACGGTCTCGCCGTTCCCTTTGATTTGCAGAGAACCCAGGATCTTGTGATGGGGAAGCTGGAAAGCCTTGGGCGCATCCCGATAGTCGAGTAACTCGGCAAATAAGGAAAGGGCTTCCATCACGCCTTCGGCGTATCGACTTTCGAGGGATGCCTGCCCCTCTTTTTCAATCTGATCAAGATCCTTTTCGGTGTAAGCCAGGTCAAATCCTTTGATGACATCGGCTTGAATGGTCCGAACGGAATCCTCCTTTTTACTCAACACCACATCTTTATCATTCAGGATCTTAATGGCGTTGCGGATGCTGATCATCTCCTTAACCGTGGGGCTTTTGCGCATGCAAACATCTTCTATGGTTGTATGGTAAATGGCCAACCCGTTATCCAGCACAATAATTTTCTTTTTCTCTGCGTCGTTTTCCAAAATATACATATCCATATCGCGTTCCCGCCGAGCGGGGTATTCGCCCATTGCGAGAATTTGCTGCATGGATGCCTTGTCAAACTTGCTGCCACTGTCCGGTGACTTTAGGGATTGGATGACGCGGCGAGCCAGCTGGTCAATCTCGATTTTTTTAAGCAGGTTATCTTTAAAGCCCATAAATCTGGTTCTCCTAAAAAGCGGTTTGGCCCGCCTTCTTGCGTGTATCTTCGCGTTGTTGAACTCGGCGTTGTTCGGATTTGACCAATTCGTCAATATTCGTTCCGTAATAGATGGCGATGCGGTACTCTGGATCACCGAAACGATCCAGCACGCGGGAAACGATTAGATAATCCATATCTTTCTGCCAAAAATAGGATTGCCCGGGTTGGCGAGGCCACTTAATCTCTTTCGGATCGCCGTATTTCTCTTGCATGGTTTCGAGAATACCACTCCCTTCCTTACGTGACACAATGTTAAAAAAAAGCGGTTTTTTACTTTGACCCGAAAAAAGGAGTTCAACCGTTTTAAACAGGCGGCTTTTTTTTTGCGGATATCGGTATATCAGTTTGATGGTATCATGCTCCACCCGGGCGCCGCTGGCATCGTTTAACAACTGGTTGAATCGATGGATCGGCTGAAAATTTTCCTCGATAAAACCAGGGTAGTTGATCTCAAGATCAATGAGGGTCCAGGTGTCCACAGCGTCCGAACCGAGCGATGCTTTTAAATTTTCGCGGATCGATTTTGAATAGATCGTATCGGCACCCAGTTCCAGAAAGGTGAAACTTGCAGAGCTCGGCGGAGTGATAACCGACGGGTTTTTATCGTCGCAACCGGCGATAAAAAGGCCGTTGTTCAACAACAGAAAAAAAAGGATAAGAAATGGCCCCCTTTTGTATTGCATAGTAAATATCCTGATTACGTCGGAAACATGATTTTCTTTAAATATACGGTTTTTTGGCTTTAGGGTCAAGGCCGGTTAAAATACTGATTCATTAGCCACAGACCCATATGAACTTATATAAAGACTAAGGTAATAAATAGTCTTTTCTGACGACTCGTTTAATCGGGGTCAGATGCCACACGATCTGTTTTCTTTGGTTGAATGTTCTTGAATTCAGCCAATGAATAAATCATATAAGGATCTAATCAACAAGGTGAACGTTGCCAAGGATGGAAATATTTGGGGCCATGGTATGAATAGCGAACAATTTTCGGATGAGCAATTGGTTGGTCAGCGCTTGATGGTGGGGTTTGATGGTACGACATTAACCCGTGATTTAAAATATCTGATCGATACCGTCCGGGTCGGTGGAATTATCCTGTTTAGCCGGAATATTCGTGATCCGGAACAATTGACCAGGCTGTGCCGCTCTGCTCAAGACCATGCCCTCATATGCGGGCAACCACCACTTTTTATTGCCGTAGACCAGGAGGGTGGAAAGGTGGCGCGATTAAGGTCGCCCTTTACCGAGTTTGAAGGTAACCCTAGTATGCGCAATGAGAGCGATGCCGTTTCTTTCTCAACCATTACGGCCCGGGACCTAAAAGGAGTAGGGATTAACATGAACATGGCGCCGGTGTTGGACGTGGCATTTGCCGATATTGACAGCATCATGGCGGAACGGTCGTTTGGTCAGGACCCGGACTGGACGGCCCGGATGGGTAGGGTGGTGATCGATTATTTGCAGAAAAACGGAATTATGGCTGTAGCCAAGCATTTTCCGGGAATCGGCCGGACCACCCTCGATTCTCATATTGACCGACCCTGTCTGGATACAATGCCGGAAAAACTCATGCGAGCCGACATGGTTCCTTTTACCGCTGCTATCAATCACGATGTGGCGGGCATCATGCTTTCACATATCGTTTACGAAAAGATTGACGACACTTGGCCGGCTAGCCTATCTCCCCTTATAGCCGCAGAGCTGTTGCGGAAAAAATTGGGATATAACGGAGTGGTCCTGACCGATGACCTGGACATGGGTGCGGTCAAAAAATATTATTCCATTGAGACCGCCGTCACCCAGATCATGGCCGCCGATATTGACCAGGCGTTGATTTGTCACCGGAGTCCGGACATCGAGGCAGCCGTGGAGAAGATGTCGTCCATTCTGCACGATAAACCCGGGATGCGGAAACGGGCCCAGGCATCAGTTAAACGAATTCTGGCACTCAAGGCATCGTATCTGGATGGTGCCTGACCCTCTTTTAATATGTGGTGGAGCGAATATTTATACTACCTTTACCAAGGTAAAAAAAAGGCTCCCCGACTGCCGGATAACGACTCCCTGCCCTCTAAACCCGCGTGCGAGAATAAACATCATCCGTCAGGTCTCCCTTAAATCCCGCCCGCAGGTAATGGTACCCGGCGGCCGCGATCATGGCGGCGTTGTCCTGGCATAAGTCGATAGTGGGGATGTGAACCGCCAGACCCTCGCGGGAGGCTTCAGCCAAGAGTCGTTTCCGCAAACGTTGATTGGCCGCCACACCACCCACCAGCGCAATCTGATCACAATTTTTATGCCTGGCTCCGCGGATCAGTTTGTCGGTGAGAACATCCACGACCGCCTCCTGAAACTCAGCGGCGATATCGGGGATCGCATCGCGGTCGTCTTTTAAATATTCTTGAACATGGCGACGCACAGCTGATTTTAAGCCGCTGAAGCTGAAGTCAAATCCGTTTCGATCTAGGAAGGGCCTCGGAAAAACAATTTGTCCCGGCGTTCCTTTTTCAGCCATCTGGCCGATAATCCTTCCGCCGGGATAACCGAGGCCGAGAAGCTTGGCCACTTTGTCAAAAGCTTCGCCGGCAGCATCGTCACGGGTCTGGCCCATGAGTTCAACCCGGATATGGTCAGTGACGTAGTATAGGCTTGTATGGCCGCCAGAAGCCAGAAGGGCGACAAACGGGAAGACGGGTGGATCCGATACCAGAAAAACGGAATTGATGTGTCCATCCAGGTGATTGACACCGACCCAGGGTTTTTCGAGGCCATAGGCATATGCCTTGGCGAAGGAAAAGCCGACCAGTAACGCGCCCACCAATCCCGGCCCACGGGTGACGGCCACCGCATCGATCTGGGAGGGGTCCAGGTCGGCTTCGGCCAGGGCCTGGTCCACCACGGATACAATGACTTCGATATGCCGGCGCGAAGCCAGCTCGGGAACGACGCCCCCATAGGGATGATGGATAGCTACCTGAGAGGCCACGATCGAAGCGACCACCCGGTTTCCATCGGCCACCACGGCCGCCGCGGTTTCATCACAGGAGGATTCGATGCCGAGAATAATCATGGACTTTCGATATCAATGGATTCAACTTGAATCCGAAAGCGTTTCAGGTTGAGATTGGTTTTCTGGCAGTAACGCTTGATCCGGTTTTCATCGGTCCCATGGGTGTCGTCGAAAGAGATTAGCAGCGTGGCAACCGGATGTTTGGCCAGAATCTTATTGAGATCGGCGAACGTACCCATGATCGGGTAGCCCTGGAGTTTTTTGCCCTTTTTGATGGCGTCATCGTCGATGAAACCGATCGGCTTTAGTTTAAGCGCTTTGTTGTTCAAGATCTCCCGTAGCAGGATTTCACCCCCCCGACCGGCGCCATAAATAATCGTTATCTCGCCGGTCAAAGTTTTTCGTTTCATCAAATCTCCGGATAATCGAAAAAAACCCCGCGTTCCCAAAAGGGCCAGGCTGGTTAGCAACCAATCGATGATAAAAATGCCTTTGGAAAAATCCCTGAACCGGTAGAAATAGGTGACCACCGCCACGGAAAAAATTGTGGCCAGGGTAGAGGCTTTGAGATAAACACCGACCTCATCGCTGCCCATATATCCGAGTATATTCCGATAGACACCGGTAAAATAAAACGCGATCAGCTTGCAAATGATAACTGCCGGCAGGGATTTGAGAAAAATATCGAAATAATAGCCGAAAACGGTCGCTTCGAAACGCAGACGGTAGGAAAGATAATAAGCAAAAGCGATGAGTCCGAAATCAAGGATAATCATCACCAACTGGCGTTTATAGGTAAGTTCGATCAGAATGGGGGTAAAGGTACGATCCCGAAGGAGTGAGAACTCTTTTTCCGGATATACTCGCAGTTGGGAAAGATAAATGCCCATTAAAATGACCGAAAGGATCAAAGGGATAATGACGGTGGGTGATGTCATGGAATCGCTTCGACTGACAAAAACGGCCGCCAGGCCGGAGATGGATCCGATTCCGTACAGCGCCAAAACGGCCCCCCGCTCGGTGAACCCCATCAATACGAGACGATGGGAAGCATGGTCCCTGCCACCGATGGATGCCCGTCGGCCGCTCAGAAGGCGGATCAGGGTGACCATGGTTGTATCCAGAATGGGGACCATAATTACTAATACCGGCACGGCATAAACGGCGAGGGTATTGGCCACGGGTGGATGATTGGTAAAGGACAGGCCGAAAAGCGAGACGGCAAAGCCGATGACCAAGCTACCGCAATCGCCCATGAAAATAGACGCCGGATTAAAATTATAGAATAAAAATGCCACCAGCGCGGCGGCCAGAACCAGGCCGGCCATGGACGCATCGGGTTGTAAGGGCCATAAAATTACCGCCAGGGTAAGGGCACAGATCAGGCCGATACCGGCGCATAATCCGTCCATGTTATCGAGCAGATTAAAGGCGTTGGTGACGCCGACGACCCAGACCATGGTTACCATGGTATCCAGCGTCAGGGAGGAAAACCAGTGAAGTCGAAATCCGAGGAAGGTGACAACGGCAGCAACCAGGATTTGTCCGACGAGTTTAGCGTGGGGTTTAATATGAAGAAAATCATCCACTAGCCCCAGTAGAAATAAAAAGGTCGTGCCGATCAGCAATACAATATTGACCGGGATGGTGTGAGGGGCTGACCCGTGGTTGTCGATCAGCTCCGGGAGGACCGATAAGTCAGTTACAAATAAAAGGGGCAGGGTAATACTGAAATAAATGGCAATGCCGCCCATCAAAGCGGTGGGCCGGGTATGCCATCGATCCTTGATCGGCTGAGCCATCCAGCCTTTTATCCGGGCCAGATGGCTAATGATCGGTGTCAATACGAGGCAAATCAGGAAAGCGGATAGAACTAAAAGATACGGCATGTTTATTTTTACCGGTTTTTCGAACCAGTTTTAATCACCCGCCGGGTGTCGGAAATGTTCAAACCTCAAGTGTTGCAAAGAGGCGTCTTTTGTTCGCCCCTTGCAATCCAGTCCATTAACCGGCGAAAAGGCGCCGTGAACGCGAGACCTCTGAAAAACGTTCCCTTTCGCCTCATTTCTGTGTCAGGCTCAACATTTAATCCTTGATAGTTTCCATATATTCTTGCCGGCCCGGTAGGTCTGGGAGATCGTACTGGGGAGGTTAATCTGCCTGCGGCGGTCGTCTTCCTTAAACTTGATCGAAATTGAACGTTTTTTACAGGGCTCAATATATAATACCAAAGTTGCTTGGCCGGGGAAGGTTTCGCTTGAGGCGTTTTCATGATTTCCAGATTATCCGGTCTTCGGAGGTTTTACCGTCCAGAACTTCACCGATGACAAAGACTTTTTCATCCATGGCGGTGAGGCGTTCGAGCGCTTCTTGGACGGCTGTTTCAGGTATGACCATAACCAACCCAATGCCGTTATTGAATGTGCGCATCATCTCCAGGTCAGCTATATTCCCGGCGGATTGAAGAAAATTAAAAATCGGGGGAATTTCCCAGCTGTTGAGATGGATCGCAATATTACACGCTTTCGGGATCACGCGAATGATGTTTTCGGCAATCCCGCCGCCGGTGATATGTGACAATCCGTGGATTGGGAAATCTCGCAACAGGCTATGAATAATTTCCGAATAAATCCGGGTCGGTTTCAACAGTTCCTCGCCAAGGGAAGTGCCGAAATCCGGTACGTGACTATCGACGTTCAAGTTTAACACATCGAAACAGATTTTTCGTACCAGGGAATAGCCGTTGCTATGAAGACCGCTGGCGGCGATACCGATAAGCTGGTGGCCGACACCGATCTCGGATCCGTCCACGATTTTATTGTTGTCCACCATTCCCACGGTAAATCCGGCTAAATCATATTCGCTTTCAGTATACATGCCGGGCATTTCAGCTGTTTCGCCACCGATCAACGCACATTTGGCCTCCCGGCAGCCATCACCGATTCCCTGTATCACTGCGGTGGCGATGTTGATATCCAATTTGCCCATGGACAAGTAATCGAGGAAAAAGAGCGGTTTGGCACCCTGGACGGCAATGTCATTCACACACATGGCTACCAGGTCGATGCCGATGGTATCGTGCTTATCCATCATAAAAGCGATCTTTAATTTGGTTCCCACGCCATCGGTCGCACTGACCAGCACCGGAGTGTCCATACGATTGACATTCAAGGAAAACATTCCCCCGAACCCGCCGATATCACCCATCACGCCCGATCGGAATGTCTCCTGGGCAATTTTTTTAACCGAGGTGATGAATCGGTTGCCCTTATCGATATCCACCCCGGAGTCGGCATAGGTAAACGATTTTGCCATTTTGTGCTCCTGCCAAAACGGTGAAAAAACATCGTATAAAAAGAGAAACGCTAATCTGATTTAAGAAGAAAGTCAAAACAAATTTTGACTTTGAAATTCAAGTAATGTATGGAAATCAGACCTTTTAGAGAAGCCACCACCTTAAAAGATACAAGCAGTGGGGAAAATGAGATGACGACATTCGCCAGGCTCGATCGGTTGCCGCCGTATGTATTTGCCACGGTGAACGATTTGAAGATGAAAGCCCGCCGGGCTGGAGAAGATATTATTGATTTGGGAATGGGCAATCCGGATCTTCCGACGCCCGATCATATTGTTGCCAAGCTCGTCGAGTCCGCCCAGAAACCCCATAATCATCGCTACTCCGCATCCAGGGGAATTACCAAACTGCGGCTGGCCATTTCCGACTGGTACCGGCGGCGTTTCGACGTGGATATCGATCCCGACACCGAGGCCATTGTGACCATCGGCGTAAAAGAAGGCATGTCGCACCTGATCCTGGTGGCCGTCCGGCCGGGAGATGTGGTCTTTACACCCAATCCGACGTATCCCATCCATCCTTACTCGGCCATTATTTCCGGGGGGGACGTACGGGGAATACCGGTGGGACCGGGAGAGGATTTTTTCGAAAATCTGATCAACGCGACACGACAGACCTGGCCGCGGCCGCGGATCTTGATCCTATCCTATCCCCATAATCCAACCACCGAAGTCGTAGACCTGGCGTTTTTTGAAAGAATTGTGGATTATGCAAAGGAGCACAAAATCCTCGTCATTCACGATTTTGCCTACGCCGATCTGGTTTATGACGGATATCAGGCCCCGAGTCTGTTGCAGGTCAAGGGTGCCAGGGATGTGGCGGTAGAGTTTTTCTCCCTTTCCAAAAGCTACAGCATGGCCGGCTGGCGGGTTGGCTTTTGCGTCGGCAACCGGGAAACGATTTTCGCCCTGCAACGAATTAAAAGCTATCTCGATTACGGCATTTTTCAACCGATCCAAATTGCCGCTATTATTGCTTTAAACGGGCCTACAGATTGTGTGCGCCAGATCCGCGATACCTATAAAGGCCGTCGGGATACCCTGGTGACCGGTCTGAATCGAGCCGGTTGGCCCGTCGAACCTCCCCGGGGTACCATGTTTGTATGGGCTAAAATACCGGATCCATACCTTGAGATGGGCTCGGTGGAATTTTCCAAATTTTTAATCAACGAGGCCAAGGTGGCCGTCGCGCCGGGACTGGGATTCGGGGAATACGGCGATCATTTTGTACGGTTTGCCCTGATCGAAAACGATATGCGGACCAATCAGGCTGTGCGGGGGATCCGCAAAGTACTTTAAGGAAAAAACAGATGAAGCAAATCAATGTCGGGTTGCTGGGTTGTGGTACGGTGGGAACCGGCGTGGCTAAAATTTTACTGGAAAATGCCGATCTTATTTCCGCCCGGGTGGGTGCCAGGCTTAATCTGGCGCGTGTGGCGGATATCGATATCACCACCGATCGGGGGGTGATTTTTCCCGACGGCGTATGGACCATCGATGCCGAAGCAGTGGTCCAAGATCCACAGATCGATTTGATCGTGGAGATGATTGGTGGTCAGGGGATCGCCAAGGAGCTGATTCTGAAGGCCATTGCCAATGAAAAACACATCGTTACGGCCAACAAGGCCCTTTTGGCCAGCCAGGGTAACGATATATTTCGGGCCGCCCTGGAAAGAGGGGTCGACGTAGGATTCGAAGCCAGTACGGGTGGCTGCATGCCGGTCATCAAAACCCTGCGGGAATCACTGGTGGGCAATCGGATTCAGAACATTACCGGCATTTTGAATGGAACCTGCAACTATATTTTGTCAAAAATTACAGCCGAAGGGGTCACTTTTAAAGAGGCTTTGGCTGAAGCCAAAAAGAAAGGATATGCCGAGGCGGATTCCACCTTGGATGTGGACGGTTACGATACGGCCCATAAACTGGCCATCCTGACGTCCCTGTCTTTTGGGATGGCACTGAACCTGACTGACATTTATGTGGAGGGAATTTCTGGCATCACCCCAGGGGATATTCGTTTTGCCGAAGAGTTCGGCTACCGGATCAAACTGCTGGCCATCAGCAAAAATAATGGTGATACAATAGAGGCTCGGGTGCATCCCACCATGATTCCATTTGACAACCTCCTCTCCAGTGTAAACGGCGCGGTTAATGCCCTGATGATCAATGCCGATGCGGTCGAAAACATCATGCTTTACGGTTACGGTGCGGGTATGATGCCCACGGGAAGTGCCGTGGTGAGCGATTGTGTTGACCTGGCCCGCAATCTCATCTGTGGCCGGTCTTGCCGTGTGCCGTATCTGTCCTACCAGATGGAGAATATTCGTGATATTCCCATCACCCCCATTGATGAAATAACAACCCGATACTATTTTCGATTTTCCGCCCTGGATCAACCCGGGGTGTTGTCGACAATTTCCGGTATCCTCGGTGATCAGGGAATCAGTATCAAATCGGTTCATCAAAAAGGGCGTAAAACCAACGGATCGGTTCCCCTGGTGATGCTGACCCATGTGGCCGGGGAGGCTGCCGTTCAGAAAGCCCTGGCTGAAATCAGGGGGCTGAATGTGGTTAGCGCCAAGCCCGTGCTGATTCGCATTGAAGATGAGAATGCCCAGGATGACGAGTAGCCGTCGATGGATAGACAGGTGATTTTAGCCTGGATTGATCCCGTCGGGATGATAACAGAAAAGATGGATTCGTTTGGAAAGGGTGAACATGCATATCGTTTGTGCCGATCTGGAAGGAATTTTTACGCCTGAAGTCTGGATCAACGTGGCGGAAAAAACAGGAATCGAAAAGCTTAGCCTTACCACCCGGGACATACCTGATTACGATGTCTTGATGAAAGGTCGTCTGGCTATTTTGAAAGAATACGGGTTGACCCTGGCCGATATTCAGGCGGTGATTGCCAGTATGGACCCGTTGCCGGGAGCCAAGGATTTCTTAAGTTGGCTTCGCTCGACGCTTCAGGTGGTAATTGTATCGGACACATTTACCGAATTCGCCGGCGCATTGATGAGAAAACTTGATTGGCCTACATTGTTTTGTCATGACTTGACCGTTGATGCTACCGGCACCATTGTCGATTATAATTTGCGTCAGACCCAGGCCAAGAAAAAAACCCTGCTGGCGCTGAAAAGCCTCGATTTTGAAACCATCGGCATCGGTGATTCGTATAACGATATTGACATGATTAAAGCCGCTGATCGGGGAATCCTGTTCCGCCCACCGAAAAATGTGATAGAGGAATACCCGGAATTAAGCGTTACCACCACTTACGAAGAGTTGAAAGAAGCTATCACACAGGTAATAAAAGAAAGAAGAAGCAACTTTGAATGACGCCTATAAACACCGGTTCAAAAGCCGGGTAATATACGGAGATACCGATAACATGGGAATGGCCTATCATGCCAACTACTTCAGGTGGTTTGAGATGGGTCGCACCGAGATGTTTCGATCACTGGGGCTTCCCTATCGGGACATCGAAGCCAAGGGGGTGTATCTTCCCGTTTCCGAATGCCAGTGCAAATTCATTTCTCCAGCCAGGTACGATGATCGAATTACCATCGAAACCAGCCTCGACCTGGGGATGCGGGCAGGCGTCCGATTTAATTATGTCATTTACAACTCCGACGGCTCCCAACCACTGGCCAAGGGATATACCAAACATGCCTGTGTGGACCGGCAGGGCCGGGTGGTCCGTCCGCCGGCGTTTTTGACCCAGTGTATTACAAAAACGATCAAAGATGGTTGATCGGTGGTATCGCTAAGTGCTGTATTTGAGAAAACAGCCCGGCAAGATTACCTTCAAGGTTCGAATCCAACCCAGAGCCAAAAAGAATACGGTCGTTGGATTGCTGGGTGATGCCCTGAAGATCAAATTGACCGCCCCACCGGTTGACGGGGCGGCCAACACGATGTGTATTAAGTTTTTGGCGGATCTCCTCAATATACCTCAATCGGCCCTTAACATCATCACTGGAAAAACAGGACGAGAAAAAATAATCCAGGTAAGGGTTTTAAACCAAGAGGATATTACCCTCATCATTGCTCGAATAGAGGCTCTGATAGCTTCGGCCTAAAGAAAAACTTGACATTTACAGGCAATAACCTATATTTTAGCGCGACGAAACAACATAATGATGCGGGGTGGAGCAGTCTGGTAGCTCGTCGGGCTCATAACCCGAAGGTCGGCAGTTCGAATCTGTCCCCCGCTACCAAAAATAATAACAGGGGCTTACGAGTGATTGTGAGTCCCTTTTTTATTGTTTTCCAGTCAAATTCCAACCCTATTTCCAACCTTCCGGCGTGGTTTCGAGGTATTTCTAGGGAAACCGATATTGCCGATGTTCGTTACAATTTTGAATATTGCCGGATCGGATTAATATCGATCACACGCCTGCGAAAAAAGCGAAAAAAGGGGCGAAATGATAAGTCTATCCTTTATTGTTGTCATCATAATTACAGCATATGTGGCCTATCTTTGCTCAACAAATCGAAAAGCCAATCCTTATAACAAACCAGCACTTAAATTAAAGAAATCAAGTTCCTATAGGGCTGTGATGTTCAAATACTCACACAAATTATGGGAAATGATTAATGGGTGGAGCCAAAATATTCTCAAGAATATAAAATAATGATGAATCCATATAGGGACTCAATTTCCAGTTCAGAGACGGAAAAATTTTCAATCTTGTCTATGCGAACATAAAGTTTATTTAAAACCAGACAGCAAAACTCATCGAGGTGGGTAATGCAAAATGTCTTAAATCAGAGCCGAGTCGCCATTAAATTGGTTGCTCGGCTTTTTTGTGGTGAAAAGGAGGTTTCCCATGAAAAAAGCAATTCTAATGATTTTACTGACAGCTTTTCTGGCTGCCAATGTTGGCTGTATCGGTTTGCAGGGCGGAAGCGATGTTGTTAAGCCAGAACAAACTCTCGGTCAAGAGTTAATAGACTTGAATAAAGCCAAAGAGGAAAGTATAAAGGCTTGCCGACAGGCTTAAAGATTACATCAGAGATAAGGGCATTCAATCTAATGAACGAATTTTCCCGATATGTTATGAGGCTTCGAGGGAAATGGTAGCTAAAGCAGGTAGTGTCGTGGGCATTCATCTCAGGCCCCATGATTTAAGACGCCATGCAGCGACCTATGCATCTCGTTCCGGTGTTCCCATTGAATTCGTCTCGAAGGTCATATTACGGCATTCAAATCTTTCGACCACAGAAAGATATTTAGTTAAAATCAGCGATGTAGAGGCGATGAAGTGGATTGATACGCTATACGCCTAAAATCAAAAGATCAGGGTGAGACGATCGATGTCTTCACCCTGATGGTTACTGAGATAACAAGCAAAAAGGTGAAGATATCAGCTCGATTGAAAACTTTGTATAAAGACTGAGTTCAGCTGTTTTGGTGTCGATAATGCTAAGCAGCAGCCAGGTTCTGGACTTCCCTCTTTATTTTATCCAATGATGTGTCTTTGGTTACATCTAGATCATAGTCCATTTGGAGTCCAAGCCAGAATGAAGCCGAATTGCCAAAGTAGGTCGAAAGACGCAGGGCAGTGTCTGCTGTTACGCTCCTTTTGCCATGGACTATTTCATTGATACGCCGCGGAGATACACCAAGGCCTCTGCCAAGCTGGTTCTGGCTAATGCCCATTGGCTTGAGAAATTCCTCAAGCAAAATCTCGCCAGGATGAACTGGAGGTATTTTTTTTGACTTCATTTTATCACCTCAATGATAATCGACTATCTCAACATTATACGCGTTACCGTTCTGCCACATGAAACATATTCTCCATTGATCGTTTATCCGGATGCTGTGCTGTCCTTTTCTATTCCCGGATAAAGCTTCGAGCTTGTTGGCCGGAGGAACCCTAAGGTCTTGGATCGTTGAACTTCGGTGTATCATCCTAAGTTTTCTGAATGCGATCTTTTGGATATCGTGAGGAAGCTTTTTTGAAAACTCACGGTTAAATATTTTCTCAGTCTCGCCGCACTTGAAGCTCTCTATCATAATACCAATATATTATAACGAATAACGTTATATGTCAAGAAGGTTTTAGGGCAAAGTCATTTTTTAGTCCCTTACACTGCAAATCTGAAGTGCTAAAAGCTTTGATAGGCTGAGGGGTTCCCTGGATATCAGACGGTTACAAAACTTCTGATAAGTCTGAGTTAACCCGACCTGGCCATTATTCCAAATTGGATGAAAAGCAGGAGCAAGGCAATATTGTGATATCTGATAAGTGTTTTATCGATCGTCCCGCAGCAGGATAATGCAGGATATTGGTATTCCTGTTTGGTCGCGAGATGAGGTTAAGATGAAGTTTTAAAGGGCGGGATGATTGATAAAACAATGAT
>Ga0316198_10000087_pt1 | contig 38343 bp, 42 predicted proteins | sample OudBieAanoxic_MG_FD_204935 | JGI IMG/M metagenome (GOLD analysis project Ga0316198, IMG submission 204935) | Coastal sediment microbial communities from Oude Bieten Haven, Netherlands - site A anoxic | ecosystem: Environmental > Aquatic > Marine > Coastal > Sediment | place: Netherlands... | reverse complement strand
TCTCCATCGAAATGATGGGAGAAAGATTGCCTGATCTCTATGAGATCTGGAGATCGATCTCTCAAAGGGTGGCCACGTCGGGGACGGGGGTCCCTTGCTGACGTGGCCGATATTTGTACGCGCTCATCCCATACTGCACCGCGAACGGTGCCGACTGGTCGAGCGCCTATTGGCTTTTGACACGCTGTTCAGTTGTCAAGGAGCCCGGATCCCTCCGCGAGCGCACGCGTGCGCCCGAGTGGGGGGCCTCACAGTATAGCACCACCAAGAGTTGGCGGCGCTGACTGCCGACCGGATTGGCCGGCTAATTCAGTATTCAAGCACGTTCAGGATATACCGCAAACCACATCCGTGGGTTTCTTGGTGTGCCCGGGGGAATCCCTCACAAACCCGTGCTGTGCGGCCCTATCGCTCGGCGTCGACCCGCTTCCTCAGCCAGATGAAGAGGAGCACCAACGCAACGACGATGAGGATGCCGCCGATCGACATCGCGGCGACGATGTCGAGAAAGAGGCTCAGCGCCCAGATGATGGGAAACGCGAGGATGATGACCGAGACCACAACCATCCAGGTTGGGAACTCGTTCTTGTTCGATGCCATGGGGTCCTTTCTTTGCGATGCGAGACACTAGCGGCACCGGGTTCGTCGGGGCTCAGGCAAGCTCGATGCGCACGAAGCGCCGTTTCCCCACTTGGATCACGGAGCCCGCGATGAGTGATACCTCCACGAACTCCGAGTCGATCCGCTCCCCCGCGATCTTCACCGCGCCCTGCGTGATCATCCGCCGTCCGTCGGATCGCGACGCCACGAGCTCGGCGTCCGCGAGAACGGCAGGAAGGGAGACCTCGCCCTCAGCGGCGATGGTGTGGACCGGCACGTCGTCCGGGACCTCGTGGGAGCGAAACAGCCGGTCGAAGGCAACCTCGGCGCGCTCCGCCGCCTGTGTGTCGTGGTGGATCGTCACCACGCGGCGCCCGAGTTCACGTTTCGCCTCACCCGGGTGGATCGACCCATCGGCGAGGCCCTGTTCGAGCGCCTCGACCTCGGCACGCGTCGCCATCGCCGCGAGCCGGTACCAGTCCGGCATCACGTCGTCCGGTATCGACATCACCTTGCCGAACATGTCCTCCGGTTCGTCACGCACCGAGATGTAGTTGCCGAGCGACTGGGACATCTTCTTCACCCCGTCGGTCCCCACCAGCAGGGGAACCGTTGTGACCGCCTGACCGGGCTGGCCCCGGCGTTCCTGCAGGTCACGGCCGACGAGGAGGTTCCACAACTGGTCGGTGCCGCCAATCTCGATGTCCGCACGAGTCGCCACCGAATCCATGCCCTGGAGAAGCGGATACATGAACTCGATCATCGAGATGGGCTCGTGCGCCACCCAACGTTTGTTGAAGTCGTCACGATCCATGATCCGAGCAACCGTGAATTCCGACGTCAGCTCGAGCACGTCGTGCATGTTCATCGCACCCAGCCACTCGGAGTTGTATCTCACCTCGAGGCGTTCGGGCAACAGCTGGGTCTTGATGACCGGAAGCAGGTGCTCCGCGTACGTTCGCACTTCGGCAGCGCTGAGCCGCTTCCTCGTCTCACTCTTCTCTGACGGATCCCCAACCTGGGCAGTGAAGTCCCCAACGATGAGCACGGCGGTGTGCCCCATTTCCTGGAAGCGGCGAAGCAGATCGAACACGACCGCCCAACCAAGAGTGACGTCCGGCGCAGTCGGGTCCACACCCAGCTTGACCCTGAGCGGGCGATCCTCTTCGAGCAGGGCGAGGAGCGCCCCTTCGGGAAGGCTGATATCGACCGATTGTGTGATGTGTTCGAGTTGTTCCTGGGCAGGTTTCATGTGGGAGCAAGGCTAGACCCGTCACTGACGCGTGCAACGAACCGCCAAGAGCGGTCCACGGCTCGTGTGATCCCGATCCGGGGCGTGGCCTCGAACCCGACCGACTCTGCAGCGCGCCGCGGCAACAAGCGGACGGGGCCCTGCTGCAACGAGGTGCCGTCATATGCACCCGTGATTCCAAGCGCTGAACACAATTTGCCCGGGCCGTCTGCGAGATGATCCGCCCGACCTCGTCGCTCCTGCATGCGCTCGACTCCTGCCACCGGAAGCCCGCCGCGGAGGAGCACGGCCGACGGCTCTCCGACCGGGCCGGTCACCACGTTGGCACACCAATGGATCCCGTAGGACCGATACACATAGAAGGTTCCCGGCGCTTCGTACATCGCGGCGTTCCGCTCCGTGCGGCCTCGGTAGGCGTGGCTTGCGGGATCGTCCGCCCCCCGGTACGCCTCGGTCTCGATGATGACGACCTCCGTGCGAACCCCGTCGAACGCGGTCGAGAGACGCCAACCGAGCAGTTGTTGAGCAGCCTCGACCGCGTCACTCGAGAGGTCGTCATCCCCGAGATCGGCAACCTCGAGGAGATCGGTCATATCTCTCCGCGTAGCGTGGCACCGGTCGCCTGCTCGACCGCCTCCACAATCGCCCTACGGATGGGCGCCACATCCTCGTCGCTCAACGTGCGATCAGGCGCGCGGACAACCAAGTTGATGGCGACACTGCGGCGTCCGGCTGGAATCGGATCACCCTCGTACACATCGAAGATCCTTCGGCGTTCGACCAGGCCTTGGCCGGCTCCATCGATCGCCGCGAGGAAGGTGCCGGCGGGGACCGACGCATCAACCTCAAATGCGAGGTCGAAGACCTGCGGTGGGTAGCTCGACGGCTCTTCGAACTTCCACGGCTCGCGCTGGGCCACGATCGGGTCGAGATCGAGTTCGCCCGCGATCACCCGGCCTTCGAGTCCGAGCGCTGAGGCAACCCCTGGATGGATCTCACCGACGGTGCCGATCGTCGTGCCGTCGACGACAACCTCAGCGGCCCGACCGGGATGGAACGGCGCCTTCGACGTGGCTTGAACCTCAACGGCCTCGAGATCAGTCGCCCGTTCAATGACTTCCCACAGCCCGGTTGCGTCGTACACGTCGTAGCCGCGGGCATCACCCTCCCAGTTCTGCGTTGCCTTCCCGGCAGCCACAAAGCCAAGCCGGTCCGGTTGCTCGGGCAGGACACCGTCGCCGCGGAGGAAGACCTTCCCGATCTCGAAAAGGCGGACGTCATCGATTCGCTTCGCGAGGTTTCCCGCCGCACCCTTGAGCAGTCCGGCGAGCAGGGTGGTGCGCATCACGCCTTCCTCCTCCCGGAGCGGGTTCACAACGGGGATGCCCGTCCGAGCCGGATCGTCCGCCGGAAAATCCAACGCGTCGAGATCGGCGGCGCCGATGAAAGAGAAGCTGATGATTTCGTGGTAGCCGGCGCCGACGAGGAGTGATCGCATCGAGCGGAGGCGATGCTCCCGATCCGGGAGACCGATCCCGTCGCCGAAGCGAAGCCTGGCGGGGATGTTGTCGTAGCCGTAGAGCCTGGCGACCTCCTCGATGAGATCAACCGGCCGGACCACGTCGGGCCTCCGCGTTGGTACATCAACACGAAGCGGATCATTGCCCGCCACGCCGAAGCTCAACCGCGTGAGGAGGGACGCAGCCGCTTCGGGGGTGAGACGAATGCCAAGCACTCGTTCGATCTCATCCATTGAGAGGTCGATCATCCGCGGTACCGGCGGTGCCGGATATGCATCGACCAGACCGGCGATGGCGCCGCCGGCTGTCTCGACGAGCAGCTGAGCCACTCGCTCGGCTGCGAATTTGCAGAACTCAGGATCCATGCCGCGTTCGAATCGCGCCGACGCCTCAGAACGGAGTCCAAGGCGTCTCGACGTCAGCAGCACGCTCGGCGGATCCCAATATGCAGCTTCCACCAGGACGTTGGTTGTCTCGTCGACGACTTCAGTGTCGGCCCCACCCATCACCCCGGCGATCGCCACCGGACGCGTCGCGTCGGCTACGACGATGTCGGTGCTCAGGAGATCTCGTTCGATATCGTCGAGGGTGGTGATCGACTCGCCTTCGGTCGCGTGGCGCACCACCACCGTTTCTCCGAGGCGGTCGGCGTCGAATGCGTGTGTGGGGTGCCCGAATTCGAGCATCGCGTAGTTGCTTGCGTCGACCACGTTGTTGATCGGACGAACACCCGCCGCTGCAAGGCGCGCGCGGATACGGTGAGGAGATGACCCCACGGCGATCCCCCTGACCTCCCGGCCCACGAATCTCGGACAGGCGCTGTCGTCGAGGATTGTCACCGAGGTTGCAGCTTCGCCGATCGGATAACCCAGGCGCGGTTCGACGATTGGGATCTCGTAGTACGCCGCCAGCTCGCGTGCGAGACCGTAGACCGACATGCAATCCGGTCGATTGGGCGTGATCGTCACGTCGAACACAATGTCATCCTCGGGAAGCAGCCGGCGGAAGTCCTCCCCGAGACGCTGTGCGGCATCGGGGTAATCGGCGCCGAGCACCATGATGCCACCGGCGTCCTCACCAACCTCGAGCTCAGACTCGGAGCAGATCATTCCGTTGGAAGCGACGCCGCGTATCTCGCGTTTGGTGATCTTGAAATCTCCCTGCAGAACGGCACCGGGCTTCGCGACCGGCACGATCGCACCGGCATCGAAGTTCCACGCACCGCAGATGATGTCGAGCACCTCATCGCCGACGTCGACCTTCGTAACGCGAACCTTGTCCGCATTCGGGTGCGTTCCGACCTCGAGCACCTTTCCGATCACAACGTCGGTGAATCTCGTCTCGACACGTTCCCACCCCTCGACCTCGTGGCCAAGGCTCTCAAATGCCGCCGTGATCTCTTCAGGGTCGTTTGTCGGAAGATCTACGAACTCGCGCAGCCAATCCAGTGTGAGCTTCATCGGTACTGCTCCAAGATGCGCTGGTCGGAGTCGAAGAGATGTCGAAGATCGGTTACGCCATGTCGCACCATGGCGAGGCGGTCGGCGCCCATGCCGAACGCGAAGCCTGTGACCTCGTCTGGGTTGTACCCAACGGCCTCGAACACCGCAGGATTCACCATTCCGCAGCCGAGGAGTTCCATCCAACCGCCGTTCGTGAACACGTGCATCTCGGCTGAAGGCTCGGTGAACGGGAAGAAGTGTGGGATGAACTTGACCAGCGTTTCCGGTCCTAGGAACTCATGGGCGAAGTGCTCGAGGGCACCCTTCAGGTCCCCGAAGGTGATGTCGCCATCCACGGCCAGCCCTTCGATCTGGTGGAAGACGGGCGAGTGGGTCGGGTCGACCTGATCCCGTCGGAACACGCGTCCTGGAACCACCAAGTACACCGGCGGGTCGTGCTGCTCCATGTACCTCGCCTGCATAGGGGACGTGTGGGTACGCAGGAGGATCTCCTCCGGCACGTCGCCGTAGTCGACGTAGAGCGTGTCGCTGTCGAACCGGGAGGGATGTGCGGCGCCGAAGTTGAGCGCCGTGAAGTTGTAGAACTCGGTCTCGATCTCTGGACCCGTTGCGACCGTGTAGCCCATCGCCACAAAGATGTCGACAATCTCATCCATGACCTGCTGGATCACGTGGATTGTGCCTCGAGCCGGTGTGCGGCCGGGCAGGGTGACATCCACGCGATCGGCAGCGAGGGCGTCTGCCCTTTCGGCCCTTTCGAGGACTGAGCGGCGGGCGTCGATGAGCGCGTCCAGTTCCACGGCGACATCATTGATGGCGCGACCGAGGTCACGCCGCTCCTCGGGCGGCGCACTTCCGAGCGATCGCCGACCGGACGCGATCGGAGATCGCTTTCCCGTGAGTTCGACGGCGAGTTCGTCCAGTGCTTCTACAGATTCCACGTGCTCGATGCGACCGGGAGCTTCCGCGCGCAGACGTTCGAGTGTTTCTTGAGTTTCCATGGGTTCCGAGAGGTTAGTGGTGGGATCCACGGCTCCTGCTCCTGTGATCTGGCCGGTTTCGACCGGACGCGGAAACGCCCGGAACGAAGTCCCGGGCGTTGGTTGGTACGGTGGTGATCAGCCGCGTCCGTTCGCCCGGGCTGGGGAGCCCGCAAACGCGAAGCGGAATCGTGGGATCGGTTTCACGCTCCGCAGCGTAGAGCAATCCCGGTGTTGCGCAAGGCTCTGGGCGCTTCGGTCGCTCGAATCGAATTCCGGAGTAGACTCCTCAGGAATGCGTCTTGAACTTGCTCAGCGAACCGACCTCGCTCTCCGCGCGATGCAGACGCTGTGCTCATGTGGCGAGCGTGTGCCCGGCAGCGAGCTTGCGGAAACGCTCAACACCACCCACCAGTACCTGCCCCAGATCATGTCGCCACTCGTTCGGCGCCGCTGGGTGAGCTCGTCGCGGGGTCCCCGCGGCGGCTATCAACTCGAGGTTGAGCTTGGCGCCATCACGGTCCTCGATCTCATCGAGGTGATGGAAGGCCCGACCGACACGAATACGTGTGTCCTCAGCGGCGAAACGTGCGACGCGTCGGATCCGTGCGCCATGCATGGTGCGTGGTCGCAGGCTCGCGATGCCCTCCTGGCTCAACTGTCGTCGATGTCGCTTGCGGACGCGTGGGAAGCCTGCTGAACCGAGCGCGTCTCGCCGACGTCGCTCTGAGATTTCAGTAGATGTCGTTGGCCGTATTGAAGACGTTGAACTTCCCGGTTGGTGTGATCAACCACGGTTCGGCAATTCGCAGTTTCTCGGTGAGGGTCGCGTCGTCGTAGATCACGAGTTCGCCGTCCGGATCCCACACTGATACCCAGACCTCGTCGCCGGCCTTGTTGTACTCGAAGTGGACGACGCGCCCGTGGTCGGACACCTCGAAACACGTCTCGAGTTGCATGGATTCCTTGCTGTAGACGCAGGCTTGGTGGGCCTCTTCCTGGACGTTCGACAGCGGTGTGTCCATCCAGACCCATGGCGAGTTGGGGTGCGTCTTGAGGAACAGGCTCCCGGTCCCCGGCAATTCGACCTCGCGGACGACCTTCCACGCGTGCTCCGGATTCTCCTCCGGGTCGGCACCGATCAGCGTGAGCTTCCCCTCACCGATGTGGGTGGTTGCGTATACCCATCCGAATTCCGGGTCGATCCAATTGGCACCTCGGCCGGGATGGGGCGTCTCGCCGGTCTCGACACCCGCAACCAGCTCCTGAGTTTTCACGTCGACGACCATCAGCTTGTTCTGAGCGTTCGCCGCAGTGATGAAGTAGCGGCCGGTGTGGTCCCATCCGCCGTCGTGCAGGAACAGGTCGGCCGGGATCTTCTCCACGAGCGGGAAGCCGGGCTGCGAGTAGTCGACGATCGCGACGTAGCCCGACTCCTTCAACCCCATGACCCACACGGGGTCGAAATGTGAGGCGACGATTGCCGCCACACGCACCTCGTCGAGTTCCTTGCCGTTGATATCCGGGCTCAGAACGTCATGCACAACCAGCGGTTCGAGTGTTTGGCCGTCAAAGACGACGTATTGCGGCGGCCAGTAGCAGCCCTCGATGATGTACTGGTCTTCGTATCCCTCGAACTTGCTTCCGTCGACGCTGCGGGCGTCGAAACACCCCTGAACCTGAGCCACGATTGCGGGGACTTCGGTCCACAGGTCGATCATCGTGACCCGCCCGTCACGCCCAACCGCGAGGAAGTACCGGCCCGTTGCGGAGGAGCGCAGGATGTGCACCGCGAAGCCGGTGTCGATGATCGCAACCTGTTCGTGTGTGTCGCCGTCCATGATCGCGACCTGCCCTGCGTCGCGCAGGATGACTCCGGTGAAGTTCTCCCAATCGCGGGCTGTCTCCGGCCCGGTCGGCCGATCGGCGACGGGAACCACCAGATTCCACGAATCGGTGATCTCTGCAAGGTCGAGCGGCGGTGGTGTGGGGGGATCGAATTGGACGAAGTTGGCCATCAGCTCGATCTCATCGGCGGTCAGGATACCTGCCTCACCCCACGCCGGCATACCCCCGGGAAGACCGTTGGTGAGAATCGTCGTCAGACCGGTTGTGCCAATCTCGAGCGTCCGCTCGGGCTGGATATTGGGTCCGGTAGCGCCGGCGCGAAGCGTGCCGTGGCATCCCGCACAGCGATTGAAGTAGACGCTCGAAGCCTCATCGAATTCGCTGGCAGAGAGCTCTCGGGGTGCGGCGAGTATCGGGTCGGTCGGAGCGACATCGGACTTCGACTCGAGATAGGCCAGCACCTCGTCGACCTCGTCCGTGCCAAGGCCGAGCGTCGGCATCGACCCGGTGAAGATCGCCGCCGCGTCAGCATCGAGCGCGGCGAAAGCCTCAGGGTTGAGAATCCAAGCATTCAGCCACTCGTGGTCCCTGGCAAGGGTGACGCCTGCAAGATCGGGACCTACCAATGATCCTCCGCCGATGGTGTGGCAGGCAGCGCACGTCTCGTCGAAGGTGGCCATGCCGGCCGCTATCACGGGATCCCCCGCAGCCATTTCACGGCGATCGGGCATAGCTCCGGTGCATGCTGCGACCACGAGCACGGCAATCACGGCCAGAAGACCGAACGTGAGTCGAAGGACGGTTGGCCTGAGCATCGAATCTCCTGAGGACGGGGCCCCTTGGCAGGGTTGCCTCCAGGATATTGCGCTGTTTGCTAGTTGTCCAGTTGCTTACTTACCTACTCAGATTCTTGCCTGGCTCCGAGGGAGAACATCGCAATGGCCCCGGCTACCGCCGCATTCAGGCTCTCGACATTCTGAGCGATCGAAATCGTCAGCGAAGTCTCGCACTTCTCGACCATGGCGGCCGGGACACCGTGGGATTCGTTGCCGATCAGCAGAGCGATCGGCTGATACTCTCTCAGCGAACCTGGATCCCTGCCGCCGGAGACGGTGGCAGCGACGGGTCTGAGACCGGCAGCCAGCAACTGCTCGAAAGCCGTGACAGCAACAGCCGGATGCGACAGCTGCACTCCGGCACTCGCCCGCAGGACCTTCGGACTCCACGGGTCCGCTCCCCCGATCAGCGCGATCTGCCAACCGAGAGCGCCGGCCGAACGGATGAGTGTGCCAACGTTTCCCGGGTCGCTGATCTCCACGGCGACCAGTGTCTGCCGAGTCTCGAGGCCGACAGGCTCTGGAATCGCGATCACACCGACCGGGTCTTGGGGCTCAACCGTTGTTGAAATCGCCTCAAGGACAGGACCGGAGACCTCGACGATCGTGGAGCCGGCCGCTTCGCAGCGGGCGACCGAGGCCCCGCCCTCGACGGTGTAGACGTCAACCGGAACGATGCCTGCTTCGAGCGATGCCGTGACCAGATTCGGGCCTTCGACCAGCGTCCTTCTCGTGTGGTGACGCTCGCGCCTGCGGACGAGTCGGCGCACCGCCTTGATCTGCGCGTTTGCAGTGGAACTGATCCGCATCAGGTAGACAAAGACCCCGCAGGTGCGGGGTCTCCGTCACATCGATCGGGCAGTCCGAACGGGGTCACTCTGAGCTCGCTGCTCCTGCGACCTCGACGAGGGCCGAGAAGGCCGTCGGATCGTTGACCGCCATCTCAGCGAGCATCTTCCGGTCGACCTCGAGGTCGGCGGCCTTGAGGCCCGCCATGAACCGTGAATAGGTCGTACCGTTCTGCCGGGCTGCCGCATTGATGCGCTGAATCCACAGCCGGCGGAACTGCCCCTTGCGGGCGCGGCGATCACGATGCGCATACTGCATCGAGTGCATCACCTGCTCGCGTGCGGTGCGGTACCGGCGACTCCTCGCGCCTCCGTAGCCGGAGGCGCGGTCCATCACTTTCCGGCGCTTCTTCTTTGCGTTGATCGAACGCTTCACACGTGCCATCGAATGACTCCTAGTTCCCCAGCAGGCGGTTCATGCGCTTTTCGTTCCCGCCCTCAAGGATCTTGTTACCTTTGACGCGACGCCAGCGGCTTGGTGATTTCTTGTGGCGGTTGTGTCCTCGCCACGCCTTCGTGGTCCGCACCTTCCCGCTCCCGGTGCGTTTGAAGCGCTTCGCGGCACCTTTGTGGGTCTTCATTTTCGGCACGATTCCACTCTCCTACTCGTCCACTTCGTCAGCGACGACGTCCTCGTCGACAACGACTTCGCTTGCGACAACGTCGTCGCTTGCGATGACGTTGTCGTCAGCGATGATTTCGTCACTCACGATTGTTGGTTCTTGTGCGGCGACTTCTTCTGCGGCGACTTCCTCGTCCTCGAACTCCGCATCCTCCGACACCCGATCCGCATTCCTCAATGGGGCCAGGACCATCGTCATCTGTCGACCCTCGAGTCGAGGTGCCGTCTCGACTTCCCCATAGTCCGAGACACTGTCGCGCAGTCGGCTGAGGATATCGTTTCCAATTTCAGGATGGGTTACCTCGCGGCCCCGGAAACGCATGGTGACCTTCACCTTGTCGTGGTCTTGGAGGAACCGCACGACCCTCCGCCGCTTCACTTCGAAGTCGCTGGCCCCGATCTTGGGGCGAAACTGAACTTCCTTGATCACGGTACGGGTCTGTTTCTTGCGGGCCTCTCGCGCCTTCACGGACTGCTCGTACTTGAACTTGCCGTAGTCCATGAGGCGAACAACGGGCGGTCTCGCTTCTGGAGCCACCTCGACGAGGTCAAGCTCAAGTTGTGATGCGAGCCACCGTGCTTCTTCGATCGACTTGATGCCGATCTGCTCGCCGGCCGGGTCGACGAGGCGTACCTCGCTGACCCGAATGCGTTCGTTGACCCTGGGCTCCTTGATCGGAGTACCTCCTGCTCGTGCGTGTCGACGAAGCAGGCGCCTGGTGCCAATACAAAAGGCAGCACGACGCGAGTGCTGCCTGAGTAAACAACCCAGCTCACCTCATATTCGGTGGCAGGGTGGGAAGCAGGCGCCTCCGCTTGCGTCAGTTGTCGCCGTGAGGTTAGACGGGGGTCCCGCCTACTTCAATGCGGTCCGACGAAGTGGACCAGAGACACGAGACAGGGCACTTCGAGTCTCAAGTCTCAGATCTCACGTCTCAAGTCTTCTTCAGCAGATTCGCGGTCCGAATCGCGGCATTCGCTGCTTCGCGGCCCTTGTTCTTCTCGCCGGGGGCGCTTCTCGCCAATGCGTGGTCTGGGTTGGTGACCGTGAGGATGCCGAACGCAATCGGCACGCCGGTGTCGAGCATCACCCGCATGAGTCCTTCGGAGGTCCGCCCGGCAATGTGTGCGTAGTGATCCGTTTCTCCTTCGATCACCGCCCCGAGTGCAACCACGGCGTCGCACCCGTCGCTCACCAGACGTCGCGCGACAACCGGAACTTCGAAGGCACCTTCGACGTCGATGATCGTGATGTCGCCGGCACCGGCCTCCTCCAAAACCTCAATGGCGCCTTGGAGAAGGCCGTCGGTCACCGGCTGATTGAAGAGGGACCGGACAACCCCGATTCGCAGTCCGGACGCGTCCAACTCACCACGCACGCTCACGTTCATCCGCCGCCTCCGAAGTGCCCGAGTTTCTCCTCCTTGGTCTTCAGGTAGAACTCGTTGTGAGTGTTCTCCCCCACCCAAAGGGGGATCCGCTCGCTGACTTCGATACCGAATTTCCGCAGCTGATCGATCTTCTCGGGATTGTTGGTGATGAGCCGGACACTCGAGACCTTCAGATCATGCAAGATCTGTGCGTCGACGCCGTAGTGGCGGCTGTCGACCGCGTGGCCGATCTGCTCGTTGGCCTCGACGGTGTCGAATCCCTGCTCCTGGAGCCGGTACGCGACAAGCTTGTCGAGCAGACCGGTGCCACGCCCCTCGTGCGTTGGGTTGTAGACGATAATTCCCTCGCCCTCGGCCGAGATGCGAGCCATCGATTCTCTCAGCTGTGCACCGCAGTCACATCGGAGGCTTCCGAAGACATCTCCGGTGAGACACACGGAGTGAAGACGCGTGAGCACGTCCGCTTGACCGGCCACGTCCCCGAGGACGAGAGCGATGTGCTCCGACCCGGTGTCGTTCGCTCGGTACCCGAATGCACGGAACTCCGCCAGGCCGGTGGGCAACGCCGCGTCCGCCACGCGTGTCACCAGCGCCTCTTCTCGCCATCGATACGCAACAAGGTCTTCGATGGTGATGATCGGAATCTGATATTCCTCGGCGAACGACATCAACGACTCCCCGCGCGACATCGACCCATCATCATTCACCACCTCGCACAGAACGCCGGCAGGCGCAAGGCCGGCGAGCCGCGCCAGGTCCACGGCTGCTTCGGTATGCCCCGGTCGAACGAGCACTCCGCCAGGCTGGTAGCGCAGCGGGAACACATGACCCGGACGGTGGAACTGCTCTGCCGTTGCGGATGGATCGACGGCCGACCGGATGGTCCGCGCCCGGTCGCTCGCTGAAATGCCCGTTGTGGTGCCGTCGGCCAGGTCGATCGAGACGGTGAACGCAGTCTTGTGGGAGTCGGTGTTCTCCATCACCATGAGCGGAAGCTTCAAGTGATCGAGGCGCGCTCCGGTCATCGGCAAGCAGATCAGGCCGCTGGTGTGTCTGACCATGAACGCGATGTGCTCTGAAGTGACCTTCTCCGCGGCAACGATCAAGTCGCCCTCGTTTTCGCGGTCTTCGTCGTCGACCACGAGGACCATGTCCCCGCGAGCGATCGCACCAATCGCCTCGTCGATCTTCGCGTACTTCATCCGCGTGCCTCCATCAGTCGTTCAACGTATTTGGCAAGAATGTCCACCTCGAGATTGACCCGATCACCCGCCGCTCGCACCCCGAGGACCGTGACGTCGAGGGTGTGCGGTATCAGGACGACCTCGAACCATGGATCGGGATCGGCGACTGCCGATACAGCGGTGATGGTGAGGCTCACGCCGTCCACGGTGACCGATCCCTTCTCCACGAGGTATTGGGCGAGCGCCCCGGGCGCTGTTATGCGGATGCGTTTGGAGGTCCCCTCCGACTCAATCGACCGAACCGTGCCGACACCGTCGACGTGGCCCTGCACGACGTGGCCGTCGAACCGGCCGCCTGCAGCCGCGACGGGACGCTCAAGATCAACGACGGAACCTTCGCTCAGTTCCCCGAGGTTCGTTCGTTGGAGTGTCTCGGACACCGCCTCAACAGTGAATCTCCCATCACCGAATCCGACCGCGGTGAGACATACCCCGTTGACGGCGATCGAGTCGCCGACGGTGAGCCCAATGCACGTTTGCGGGGCCGCAATGGTTATGGCCGCTCCCCCGCCGGAGGGTCTTGCGGTGGTCACGCTGCCGAGTTCGCTGACGATTCCGGTGAACATCACACTTCCTTCTGGATGGTCGCGTCGACGCGGAAATCCGGACCGAGCATGGTGACGCCGCCGATCGATACGTCCAGCGTGTCTCCGATCGTCTCGAGGGTTCCTGCGATGGACGGAAGGCCGGTTCCAGCCGCGAGCCGGGCCCCGTAGTAGAGGACAACTCGGTCAACGATCCCGGCTCTCAGTGCCGACCCTGCTATCGCGGGGCCGCCCTCGATGAGGAGCGTGAGCACGCCCTCGCCTCCGAGGTACTTGACGGCACCCTCGAGATCGACCCCGTCGGATCCCGGCATCAGCACGGTGCAGATGCCCTCGTGTGACATCGCCTCGCTCTCGCGGCCGGCGAACACAATGGGATTGCGGTGCACAATCGCTGCGTTGGATGGGATCTCGCGCCTCCCCGCAACAACGATCGGTCGTGGTTGAGGACCGCCGTAGCCCTCGATTCGCACATCGAGGCGCGGGTCATCCGCGATCACAGTCCCGATGCCGACGAGCACGGCATCGTTGTCTGCCCTGAGCTGGTGCGCGTCGGCGCGGGCGTCCGGTCCGGTGATCCACTGCGAAGTCAGGTCCGCGGCGCCCGCCTGGCCATCGAGGGTCGCGGCGAGCTTCAGCGTGACGAGTGGGCGGCCGGTGACCCGGTGATGAAAGTATCCCGGGTCGTTTGCAATCACGGCCGCTTCTTCTATCCCGGTGACCACCTCAATGCCCGCCTCTTGGAGTTGAGCAACGCCCCGACCGGCGACCCGCGGGTCAGGATCAAGCGCTCCGACGACAACACGCGAAATGCCGGCTTCGATCACGGCGTCGGCGCATGGCGGGGTTCGGCCGTGGTGCGTACACGGTTCAAGCGTGACGATGAGTGTGGATCCGGGAGCCGCCGACCCTGCCTCTGCAAGTGCTGCCGCCTCGGCATGGGCCGACCCAACTTCGAGGTGGGCGCGTTCGGCCACCACTTCCCCGGCTGGGTTCACCACGAGCGCACCGACCCGCGGATTGGGATGCGGCCTTGTGGCCTCGGTGAGGCCGATGGCTCGACGCATCAACTCGTCCGCGCGGTGCGTCCGGAACAATTTGTCCTCAACGCGACGCGTCACACGCCCTCCTTCTCCCATCCGGACTGTCACCGTCGGCCCCGGAGTTCCACCGGATCGGCCCCATCAACGGATGGGGGTCGCGGGCTTTCACCGCCGGTCGGGAATTGCACCCTGCCCTGAAGGGGGCAACACGAAGACTAGCGAGGTCGCGCCGGTGTTTGGCCGCGTAGGTGGTATCAGGGATGTGAGACACGAGACATGAGATCTGAGACAGGAGGCAGGACGGGGTCGAACGGGCAGTCTCGGGTCTCGGGTCTCGAGTCCGCTGTCAGCGCGAGCGATTGAACGATCGCGGCTCGGCCTACTGCCTGCGATCTATGGAGTACGTCGAGCCCGGCTGGCGTTTCGCAAACTCCTTCATCTCGGATGCGATCGCCGAAGCTTCCCACTCGGATGCGATCGCGCGGTACTGATTGGTAACCACACCCATGGAGAACGAGACGATCGGGTACGCGTGGCGCTCACCACGACGGTCGGTGACTTCGATGTATCCCTGAAGTGCGTCCGCCGTGTCGTAGAAGTCAAGGATGCCGTCGTCGAATGTCTGAATCACGTCTTCGCAGAAGGCCTCGACGAGATCGGGATTGACGATGGAGATGAAGTCGTCACCACCCACGTGACCCACGAACGAGTCCGGATCACCAATCGCGGCGGCAACATTGGTCAGGGTGGTCGCGGTGTACTTGATGACGGAATCCCCGCGCATGAACCCGTAGTGATCGTTGAAGGCCTTGAAGTTGTCCAGGTCGCCGTACACCACGCCAATGGGTGCCCGCGATTCGATGCGTTGCTCGAGTTCCGCTGCGATCCTGAAGTTCCCCGGTAGTCCGGTGAGCGGTGAGACATCGCGCATCTGCTGCGCGCGCCGGATCACCGTGCCGACGCGAGCGATCAGTTCCTCGACGGCGAACGGTTTGGTGATGTAGTCGTCTGCGCCGAGGTCGAGGCCCTTGACACGGTCCTTTGCCAGGGCTCGCGCGGTGAGCATCACCACAGGAACACTCGAGGTGGTCGGATCGTTGCGGAGGTGACGCAGGGTTGTGAGCCCATCCATGCCCGGCATCATCACATCCATCAAGACCAGCGCCGGTGGGTGTTTCGTCGCAATCTCGAGCGCCTCGAGCCCGTTCGAAGCCGTCTCGGCTTCGAACCCCTCGAGTTCCAGATTCATCTTGACGTACTGGAGGATATCCGGGTCGTCATCGACGACAAGGATCCGATCTCCCATATTCCCTCTACTGGCCGATGGCCGTTCTCAACATCTGCACGGCGGCAACCGGGTCGGGCTCTCGAAAGATCGAGGTCCCAGCCACGAACACGTCGGCCCCAGCCTCGCGCGCTGGCCGAATCGTGGTCACATCGATCCCACCGTCGACCTCTATATCGGTCGACAGACCCCCGGAATCAACGAACTTCCGCACACGCTCGATCTTGGGCAGTACCAACTCGATGAACGCCTGCCCGCCAAACCCCGGGTGCACGGACATCACGACCACCATGTCCGCGATCTCGATGAAGGGCTCGATCGCCTCAAATGGTGTTGGCGGATTGATGACGAGACCGAATTCGAGCCCCACATCGCGGGCCATTGCGGCGACGTTCGTTGGGTCGGGGAACACCTCGATGTGCACGGTTGCCAGGTCCGCTCCTGCGGCCTTCAGCTCCTCGAGGTAGGCGTCGGGGTTGAGCGTCATGAGGTGGCAGTCGAGTTTGAGGTTGGTCGCAGCTCGTAGCGATGAAATGACGGGCATCCCGAGGGATATGTTGGGCACGAAATGGCCGTCCATGACGTCCACATGAAGCAGGTCGACATGGTCCTCGATACGCGCGACGTCGTCGCCCAAGTGGGCGAAGTCGGCCGCCAGAATGGAAGGTGCGATTCGCGCCGGTTTGATCACGTCTGACGAGTGTATCCGGTTCTGGTCCACCCGAACCCTCTCACACACATCGACATCCGGAGCGGGGCGCGGACCGTCATCGATCAATCACGGCCACGAACATCCCGTCGGAGCCGGTGAGGTGTGGAGCGAGGAGCAACCCTCCATCGAGAGCCACTCCGGGGAGCCCCGCGGGTGCCTGCGATCCGATCCCGTCGACGACCTTGGTCGTTTCGTCGGGTGTCACGGTGCAAACGGAGTACACGAGGCGCCCGCCGGGGCGCACAAGGAGGAGCGCCGCCTCGATCATCCGGCGCTGGAGGCGTCCTGCTTCTGCAGCGCTACCTTCCTCGATCCGATGGCGAATCTCGGGCCGCCGCCTGAGCGTGCCGAGTCCGGTGCACGGCGCATCGAGAAGCACCCGATCGAAGGAGGCTTCGCCAAACGGCGGTGCCGCAGCATCGCCGACCATCCATTGGATGCTGGCCCCCAGACCCCGGGTCCTTCGTTGAGCAGCCGCCGTTCTCCGTTCGTGCCGGTCCATGGCCACGATGAGCGCTTCGCCGCCCACCAGGTCGGAGAGGTGCAGGCTCTTCCCGCCCGGCGCAGCGGCAAGATCCAGAATTCGATCACCCTGCTGCGGCTCGAGTGCGGCCGCCACCGCAGTCGAAGAGGGGTCCGAAACGATCAGGTCGCCGTTCGCAATCGCGTCCCGGTGGCCGGTCAGTTCATCCAGGATGAAGGCTTCGTCGATTCCGCGAACGGGTGCCCCGGGAGCATCCCCGAATCGCCTGCGCACGCCGACTCGTGTCGGCAGGTTGGACGCTTCAAGGAAGGCGGTGGCGGTGTCCACACCGTACGCAGCCACGAGGTCGCGGTAGAGCCACTCCGGAACTCCGACGCGAAGGGCTTCTCCCGATGGACCGTCGGGGAGCGGTGGTTCTCCGAAGCGGGCGACGTTGCGCAGCACCCCGTTGACGAATCCTGAAGCGCGGGGGACGTCAAAGGCGCGTGTTGCCTCGACGGCCGAGTCGACGACGGCATGGTGCTCACCCTCTGTGAACAGGATCTCCGCGACGCCGATCCGAAGGATCGAACGAACAGCATCGTCTATCTCACGACTGACTCGCGCGTCGATGGTGCGATCGATGCGCCTGAGATAGCGAATCGCTGTGTAGACGAGAAGCTGAACGAACAAGGCGTCGCGTCGCTCCATGTCCTGGGTCGCAGTCCGAACCACGACATTCGAGTAGGCGCCTTCGTCGACGACCCGCTGAAGGAGCGTCGCCGCGATGACCCGAGCCTCGACCCCCCGTTTCATTCCGGCGCCGCGTCGATGCGCCCACCCGCTCCGCGACGACCGTTCAGCCATGCCGTCCCGGACATCGGCGCCTTGCCGGCGGGTTGGATCACATCGAGAGTGAGACTGCCGCCGCGCAGCCCGAGGACGGCCTGCCCATTGAAAGGGGCGACGACGCCGGGTGTCACCGACTCGTCGGAGAGCGATGCCCCGTACACCCGGAACCGCTTGTCCTCCATGGAAAACCAGGCACCGGGTCGTGGATTGAATGCCCGGACAGCCCGTTCTGCGTAGTCGACCGTCCAGGTGGAATCGATGCGGGCCTCTGATGGCGTGAGGAGTCCTGCCGCGGTCACACCGATCCTCAGCTGCGGCGCAGCTTCCATTCGTCCCGCCAGGAGATCCGGTACGACATCATCGATGAGCATGGCTCCGAGGTAGGAGAGGCGGCCACCGAGGGATCCACCGGTCTCATCCGGTGCGATGGGCGTCTCGACAGCGGCGATCACCGGGCCGGTGTCGAGCCCTTCGTCGATCTGCATCAGGCTGACGCCGGTTGTCTCGTCACCGGCGAGGATGGCTCGCTCGACCGGCGCTGCGCCACGCCATCGAGGGAGCAGGGAGAAATGCACGTTGACGAACCCTGCCGGCGTCGTCTCGAGCGCGGTCCGCGTCAGGATTCTGCCATACGCCACAACGACTCCGATGTCGGCCTCTGCACGCCGCAGCGCATCCTCGAGCTGCTCGCGAGTCGTCGGCTGCTCAATGCGGAGGCCCCACTCGAGCGCTGCAACCTTCACCGCAGGAGGGCTCGGCTTGCCGGAGCGGCCCTTCGCACGGTCTGGCCTGGTGATCACGACGGCGATATCGGCGACGTCGATCAAGGCAGCCAGACTAGGTATCGCGGCGGCAGGTGTGCCGAGGAACACCGCTCTCATCAGACACCGCCCGGCGGTACGGCACTTCGCAAATCACGGAGTGCGTCTTTGCGCATTCGCCTCGGAAGGCGCTCGAGGATCAGTGTGCCGGCGAGATGATCGGTTTCGTGCTGCAGCAGACGCCCCATGAGTTCGTCGCCGGCGTATTCAACGGGCGCACCCTCGAGATCGAAGCCGCGTACCCGGGCGAATGCCGGCCGAGAGAACTCCCACCAGAGCCCCGGAACCGAGAGGCAACCTTCTTCGAACTTCCACTTGCCGGATGTCTCGACGATCTCGGGATTCACCATCACGAACGGACCCTCGCCGATGTCGGCGACGAAGATTCGCTTGGAGATGCCGATTTGCGGCGCAGCCAGGCCCACACCCGGTGCCTCATACATCGTTTCGAGCATGTCGTCGGCAAGACGCTCGAGTTCGGGACCGAAGTCCGTGACGGCACTCGCAGCCGCACGCAAGACCGGGTCCGGGAAGACACGAATGGGATAGATCGCCATGAAGGAGCCAGGCTACCGAGTCCCGTGCGGAGTGGCCAGACGACGCCGTTCTAGAGATCGACCGGATCGGCGTCAACGCGCACGCGGAACCCGCCGTCACGGAGCTGGCGGACCGCGCCGCGCAGCCTCAACCGCACGCGAGTCAAGTCCTGTCCTTGGATCAGCCATCGATCTCGCTTGCCCTCCCGTGCGGGGCCGAGCAGCGAGACCCCGCCCGCTGCCTCCGCGAGCAGCTCCGCTGCGTCGAAGGCGTCGGTTTCCAGCGCGATGAGCTCCCCCACCGGTGGGAATCCGGCCACTTCGCGTCGAGCGATCACCGCTTCCATGAACGGAACGGGATCGCCGCTGCGGAGAGCGTCGAACACGGGGTGGCTCGGGAGGGTCGTCTGAACGACAGCGCGGCGACCTCTGGCAGGTTTGGCTGCAAGCACCGCTCGCACAAGGAGCCGCAGGGCGTCCTCGTCGGCTCGGTAGTTCGGGGCGAGAATCCAGACGTCTGGATCAACAACAACCACAAGGTCAACCGGAGAAAGGCCGGAGAGGTCTCGTTCGGTCCCCACGGTGATCCTGCGCCCTGTTCCGGAAGATCCCACGTCGAAACCGAACGTGCGCGCGAGGTCGTCGGCAATCCGCGGTACACCTACTCCGACTGCCTCGAATCTTGTCCCTCCACACGCGAAGCAGCTCGGGAGCATCCGCCCGCACCGCGCGCACGATCCGTTTCGCTCGAGCAGAGCGTCACACGTTGAACACCTCCGGAGTTCGCGACACCGCACACATCGGAACATGCCCCCGCGCCGCGGCACGAGAACAAACACTGTCCCCGTTTTGCCGACGGATGCGATGGCCCGCTTGACCGGCTCTCCGACAAGCCCGGTGGATTCGGTTTCCTCGTTTCGATCGACGACTTCCACCAGCGGCCAGATGCGGCGCCTTGATCGAACGACTTCCATTCCGACAGAAAGCGCTTCGGATGTTGGAACGGCGCCGGTCAGGAGGAGTGCAAACCGCTCAATAACCGAACGTCGGCGGAGCACGTCGCGCACGTTGTACGTGGGCGTTTGAGGGGACTTGTACCCGCGACGGCCCTCCTCGAGTACCACCGCCATTCCCACCGTTCCGGCACCCCAGAATGCGACCTCTCGAGTCCCGACAACCATGCTGCCCGTCTCACTCGCAATCTGTGTCCAAGCGTCGGTCCGGGTCGCGGGCGGATCGTCGCTGGTGGCCGTAACTACTCGTTCGCCAAAGACCGTGCGCAGCCTTTCGGCTGCCGCAAGGGCTTCGACCACAGTCGGAGCGGCGACGATGATGTTCTTGCCACTCCTCACCACCGGCACCATTGCAGACACGACGGCCTCCATCGGAGCCCCGGTGAGCAGATAGCCAGGCCGCGTTCGGCCGTCTGCTACCTGACGCTCTCCCCATTCGGCCAGCTGTCCGTTGATCGCCCTTTCGAACGATTCGTGGTGCCGTGGCCGTTTTCTCGGCAGGTTGGGGGGCGCACACCGAGCGAGGACGGTCGAGAGCGGCGCCACGTAGTGGGAAGCAACCCAGCGGAGCGACTCCAGCATCACTTCGTTGAAGATGCCCTGCCGCCCAGATCGAGAAGCGACTGGCCGAAGTGGGCGATCCGGCTCTTCCTCACGGATTGCCGTCACGTAACCACGAGTCTTCCTGCCACCGAGGGGGACGCGGACAATGTCTCCCACAGCGAGGTTGGACAGGGTCTCCGGTACCTCGTATGCGAACCCGTCGTCAACGGCGAACGACGGCACATCGGGGACAACCTGCGCAATTCTCGTCAGGTCGCTGGTCCTTCGCGCTTCCGAAGCTCTGCAATCCGATCCCAGAGACGCTCCGAGACTTCACTCTTGCTCATGAGACTCCACGGTTCGGTTGCGCCGTCGGGGAGCACAATCGTCACCTGGTTGGTTTCGGTGCCGAAACCGGATCCTGGAGCGGTAACGTCGTTGGCCACGAGCAGGTCAACGCCTTTCCGGCGAGCTTTCGCCACGGCTTCGTCGAGGCCGCCGACCTCAGCCGCGAACCCGACGAGGAACGGGCGATCGACCATGGCTGCGATACCACCGAGGACATCCGTGGTCGGCTCCAGGTCGATGACCGGTGGACCCTCACTGCGGCGCAGCTTGCCATCGAGCGGGAAAACCGGGCGGAAGTCGGCGACGGCGGCCGCCATAACGGCGATGTCGGCTTCGGCGGCTGCAGCCCAGGTTGCCTCAGCCATTTCGGATGCGGTCTCCACCGGAACGATCATGACCCGCGGATGCTCGACACCGGTTCCAGCCGTGACCAGTGTCACCGTTGCGCCTCGTCGAGCGGCAGCGGCGGCGATCGCGTTGCCCATCTTCCCCGATGAGCGGTTGCCGAGATACCGAACGGTGTCGATCGGTTCGCGCGTGCCTCCCGCTGTGACGACGACGTGGACGCCCGTCAGAGGTCCCCCGGGCAGAACACCTGCAACGGCGTCCGCAATTCGCTCAGGATCAGCGAGGCGTCCAACACCGACATCACCACCGGCGAGATGTCCGGACTGTGGCCCCACGATGTGGTAGCCGAACGACTCCAAGCGGTCGACGTTGGCGACGGTGGCGGGGTGCTCCCACATCTCGGTGTGCATAGCGGGAGCGATCACAACGGGTGCAGAGGTAGCGAGGACCGTCGCCGAGACTGCATCGTCGGAAAGGCCGGTGGCAATGCGCGCCAGCGTGGCGGCAGTGGCAGGAGCCACAACAACAGCGTCGGCCCACCGACCGAATGTCGTGTGTGGGCTCACGTCCTCTGCGTCGAAGAGATCAACAACCGGACGTTCTCCGGTGATGGCCGCAAGCGTGGGTGGGCCGATGAACTGGGCAGCCGATTCCGTCATGACGGTTCGCACCACGGCGCCGCGTTCAATCAGCCGGCGGGCCAGGTAGGCGGCCTTATAGGCGGCGACACCTCCGGTGACGCCGAGTACGACTCGTCGACCGGCGAGCATCGTCTACTCCTCGAACGGGGCGATGACGACCTTGTCCTCGTAGATCTCTTCGAGGGCGATCGACAACGGCTTGCGGGAAAGACTGTGCACCTGCGGTGGCACGTATCCGCCGACACCTTCGCCGAGTTGGTTGAAGTAGGCGTTGATCTGCCGGGCACGGCGAGCGGAGAGAACCACAAGCCCGAAACGGGATTGTGTCTTCTCGACCACGGCGCCAATCGGCGGTTCGGTCATCATTCGGTGTTGCTCCTCGTGGTTGCGGCATCTTCCGGGCGTGCAAACGCGCGTGAAGTACCGTCCGGAGTGGCCGGCTCTTCGAGTATAGAGACAACCTGAGAGATCGCGCTCTCGAGATTGTCGTTCACCACAAGGTGGTCGTAGTACTCGCGTGCATCGAGGATCTGCTCGTCTGCCACGGCGAGCCTACGCTCGATGTCGTGGTCGGCGGTGTCTCCACGAGTTCGCAGCCGGTGTTCAAGTTCCGCCCGAGAAGGCGGCATGAGGAACACGAGCTTCGCCGCCGGGTACGCCTCCTTCACCTGGTGTGCCCCGTCGTTCTCGATGTCGAGGATCACATGAGTGCCGCCGGTGAGGGTCTCAACGACCGGCGCTCGCGGTGTGCCGTAGCGGTAGCCGCCGTATTCGGCCCACTCGAGCATGCCGCCGGACGCGACCAAGTCCGAGAACGCCTGTTGCTCCACGAACCAGTAGTCCTCACCGTCGACCTCCCCCGGGCGCGGCGACCGAGTGGTTGCGGATACGGAGAACGCGGCACCTGTGCCGTCGAGCACGCCGTCGATCACGCTCGACTTGCCAACCCCGGATGGCCCGGACACGACGAGGAGTACGCCGTCAGGCAAAGGAGTTGAGGAGGTTCTCGCGCTGGCGAGGCCCGAGTCCGCGGATCTTGCGGTTGTCGGGTATCCCGAGCTCTTCCATCAAGCGGATCGCCTTGATCTTGCCCATACGCGGCATCGACGCCAGCAGTGGATAGACCTTCGTGCCCGCGACGATGTCGTCGACCTCGGCCTGTTCGAGCACCTCGGCAAGTGTCAACGATCCTGTTTTGAGCAGGGCCTTGATCTCGGCACGTTGGCGACGAGCCGCCGCCGCCTTCTCGAGCGCCAGGGCGCGTTGTTCATCACTCATCGGCGGGAGTTGGTGGGTATCGGCCATGGGGCAACTCTATCAATCCGCGGGGGCTGCATCCTTGATCTCGGCGGCAATCGCCGCTGCTGCGCCTCTCGGATCAACGGCAGCGGTGATCGGTCGGCCAATCACGAGCAGGTCGGCTCCTCGGTGGACCGCCTCAGCCGGCGTCATCGTTCGTGCCTGATCGTCGTCGCGTTCCACCGGGCGAATCCCGGGAGTGACCTTGAGGAGTCCCGGAGCGACATCGGAAACGACCATGAGCTCCCTTGGCGACGACACCACCCCTTCACAGCCGGCTGCCGCAGCAACCTTTGCCATCCGAGCGACAAGTTTCCCCGGAGAACGGTCGATACCGATCCGTGCCAGCGAAGCCCCGTCATGCGACGTCAGCACGGTGACACCCAGAATGCCGGCCGGGGCTGCGCCGGCGCCCGCCCGCAGACCTGCTACGGCAGCTTCGAGCATCGCTTGTCCACCGTTGACGTGTGCGGTGACCCAGCGGGCACCGTGTTCGCCGAGCCGACGCGCAGCGGCCTCGACCTGAGAGGGAATGTCGTTCAGTTTTGCATCTGCGAACACCGGCTTGCCGAGCGCCACCAGTGCCGGGATGAGGAGCGGTCCCGGCCCGTGGAGCAGGCCCAGACCGATCTTGAACCCAACGACGTGGTCGGCCACCTCCTCCGCCATGTCCACTGCAGCCTCGGCCGTGGGGAGGTCCAGCGCAACGATGATCCCCCTCACCATGGCTCCACCGATCCCACAAGGTCGCTCACTGATCCAACATCGTGTTTGGTCATGTAGCGCTCCAGTTCCTTGATGATTCGGCTCCCGACCCGCGGTTCGGCAAGGTGTGCGGTGCCGATCGCCACAGCGCTGGCTCCCGCCATGAGATACTCCACGACGTCCTCGCCGGTCCGCACGCCTCCGCAGCCGACGATCGGGAGGCCGGGCAGCGCCTGCGAGACCTCCCACACACAGCGCAGAGCGATGGGCTTCAGGGGTGTTCCTGAGTACCCCCCGACCATCCCGCTCAGCTTGGGCCGACGTGTCTCGATGTCGATGCCCGCTCCCCACACCGTGTTGGTCAGCACCACCCAGTCGGCGCCCGCTTGGCTCACGACGCCGGCGATGCCGGCGATGTCCACGGCGTTCGGCGAGAGTTTCGCTCCGATCGGCAGATCGGTTGCGTCGCGCACGGCCCGAACGACCTCGGCTGATGCGTCCGGATCGAGTGCAAACAGATGACCGTCCTCGAGATTCGGGCATGACAGGTTGACCTCGACCGCCGCCACCCCGGCCGACTGGAGACCGGTGGCGACTTCGGCGAAGCCGCCGGCGTCGTGACCGACCGCCGATCCCCATACCGGGACCGGGACCTCCGATATTCGCGGACCGACCTCTTGAATCCAGACTTCGATTCCAGGGTTCTGGATTCCGATACCGTTCAGCATGCCGGCGCCCGTCGACGTGAGCCGGGGTGGTGCACGACCCGGCCACGGGTCCGGCGAGACCGATTTCGCGACCGCCGCCCCGTAGCGCTTGAAGTCGCCGCCACGGGCGAAGTCAACGACCGAGCCGACCGTGCCGGACGCCGCGATGATCGGACTGTGCAGCACGACCGGGCCCAGCGCTGTCTGAAGCCACGCGGCTTCCTTGGTCACGATGTGCCCTCCGCCGGCGGCGACGTGCGGGTCATGCGATCCCGCCCGCTATGGCGCCGTCGACGGCCGTCACAACACCGCCATAGACCGTCACCATCGGCTTACCGCGCAGCGGAAGCCCCAGGTACGGGCTGTTCTGGGCCTTCGACAGAGTCACCACCGGTGTCCACTCTCTGTTCGGATCGAACGCCGTGAGATTGGCCGGTCCACCGATCGCCGGCAACAGGCCGTGGCCCGCGACTTGCCCGATCTGCGCCGGGGCGACGGAGAGCCGGTCGAAGAAGGCTGCTTGGTCGAGGTCAACGAACGTGTTGACCACGGCTGCTGCCCATTCGAGCCCGATAACCCCGTTCGGAGCGTGTTCCCAGGGCACCTCCTCTTCGTGGTCTGCGTGCGGTGCATGGTCGGTTCCGACCACATCGATTGTCCCGTCCATGAGACCCCGTCGGAGTGCGTCACGGTCATCTGATGACCTGAGCGGAGGCATCATCTTGTACACAGGGTTGGTGCCTTCGGCAGCGTGATGATCAAAGGCCAGGTGGTGAGGGGTGACCTCGGCCGTCACCGGCAGGCCCCTCGCCTTTGCTGCCGCGATCATTGCCACGCCGCTTGCCGTCGACAGGTGCTGCACGTGGTAGCGGGCGCCCGTGACTTCGACGAGCTCGAGATCGCGCGCAATGATTACGTCGTCCGCCGCGGAGGGGATCCCATACATACCGAGGAGCGAGGACACCGTACCCTCGTGCATGTGTCCGCCCCGAGACAGCCCCACGTCGACGGCATGCTGCGAGATGACGCCCCCACGGGCGGCGAGGTAATCCATGGCTCGCCGCAGCAACCCGGCGTCGGCCACGACATCCCCATCATCCGAGAACACTCGGACACCGGCCGCCCAGAGCTCGTCGAGGTGCGCAAGTTCCAGGCCTGCGCGACCCTTGCTGACGGCGCCGGCCGGCTTCACGTCGACCAAACCCACCTCGGCGCCACGATCCGCGACGAATCGGGCAAGGTGGCCTGCATCGAGTGCAGGGTCGGTATTTGGCATCACCACCACCGCGGTGTAGCCACCGGCCGCCGCCGCCCGCGATCCGGTCGTGATGTCCTCTTTCCATTCCTGGCCGGGCTCTCGGAAGTGTGCGTGGATGTCCACCAGGCCGGGACCGACCCAGGCTCCGGTGCAGTCGATCGTCTCGGTGCCATCGAGGTCAACCCCGATCTCAACGATACGGCCGTCGGAGATACCGATGTCCGCCTCAATCGGCCCGTCCGCGGTCAGGACGGTGCCGCCGGCAAGTACCAAATCACTCTGCATGCTCACCTCCGAGCAGTCGAAAGAGAACCGCCATTCGAACAGCGACACCGTTGAAGACCTGGTCGAGGATCAAAGCACGGGGGTCGTCGGCGACGGCACCCTCAATCTCGACGCCGCGGTTCATCGGGCCCGGATGGAGCACGATCGCATCCGGCTTCAGCCGAGAGAATCGCTCCTTTGTGACTCCGTATCGCGCGGTGTATTCGGGCAGGGAGGGGAACACGGATGCCCCACCTCGCTCCGCCTGGACCCGCAGCACGTACACCACATCGAGATCCGAAAGGACGTCATCGAGATCCTCGCTCACTGCTGCGTCGAACACCTCAGGCACAACCGGCAGCAACGTTCGCGGTGCAACCATCGTCACGTCGGCGCCGAGGGTCGAGAACGCCTGAATGTCCGATCGGGCGACCCGGGAGTGTCGGATGTCACCAACGATCCCGATCTTCAGATCGTCGAGTGTGCCGAAGTGTTGCCGGATGGTGAGCGCGTCGAGGAGAGCTTGCGTAGGGTGTTGATGGGCCCCATCCCCGCCGTTGAGGACCGGTTGCTCGATCCACTCGGCGATGCGCCACGGCGCACCGGTCGCGGTATGGCGCACAACCATGGCGTCGGTTCCCATTGCCTTGATCGTCAAGACGGTGTCCTTGAGGCTCTCACCCTTCGAGAGCGATGATGTTCCCGGCGAGAACGACATCGTGTCGGCGCTGAGAGCCTTTGCCGCTTTCTCGAACGACATCTTCGTGCGAGTCGAAGCTTCGAAGAACATCGTGGCGACCGTCTTTCCGCGAAGGGCCGGGACCTTCGGGATAGGCCGATGGAGGACCTCGACGAACTCGTCGGCGTCGTCGAGCAAACTACCGAGGTCGTCTCGTGTCAGACCCTCAATCGTCAGGAAGTGGTTCATGCAGGATCCCTCGTCTCGATAATCACGCCGTCCTCCCCGTCTCGTTCGACAAGGCTCACGGTGACCCGCTCGTCGCGCGATGTCGGGACGTTCTTCCCGACGTAGTCCGGTCGGATCGGCAGCTCCCGATGCCCACGGTCAACCAACGCCGCGAGCTGCACTCGATTCGGGCGCCCCAGATCGGCGAGAGCGTCGAGTGCTGCGCGAATCGTGCGCCCGGTGTACAGCACGTCGTCCACGAGCACGACCGTCTTGCCGTCGAGCGAGACGGGGACGTCGGTCGCTCCCAGAGGGCGCTTCGGTCGACGGTCCAGATCGTCCCGGTACATTCCGATGTCGAGGCTGCCCCAGGCCACAGGCTCCCCCTCGATCTCCTCCAGGGCGGCTGCCAATCGCTGGGCCAGCGGGACTCCCCGGGTCTGAATCCCGAGGAGGACCACATCGTCCGATCCGCGATTGCGTTCCAGAACCTCGTGGGCGATCCGCCGAATGGCTCGATCGACGTCGCCGCCGTCCATCACACGCGCCATGGAACCCACCTCCGGACATAAGAAAAGCGGCTGGCGGTTCCGATGAATCCGCCGCCGCTTCGGGCGTCGTACATGTTGTCTCCTTCCTTTTCGGCCTCGCAGGACCGGGTTAAAGGGCGGTATTGGTTGGTCGGCGCGACGGTAGCCGAAAGCGGTGGGAAGTAGCAAGTAGCAAGACATGAGACCCGAGACCCGAGACCCGAACCGAACCCGATTCCTCCCCTGAGATTCCTCCCGCTGAGGGGGAGGTGGCAGCGGCGAAGCCGCTGACGGAGGGGGTCAAGCCCCAAACGCGTCCGAGCCGAGTTCCACTTCGGAGAGGGTCAAACAGATCCACGACCCACAAGCGGCGGAACCTGACCAGCGGCGGAGCCGCTGACGGAGGGGGTCAAACAGATCCACGACCCACAAGCGGCCTCAGGTTTCGAGGGGGCCGCCCGGGAGCCAGCACCGGCAGATGAGATCTGTCTTGAGTCTCAAATCTCGGATCCAAAATCTCAAGTCTCATATCTCAAATCTCGGATCTCAAGTCTCGCTACTTGGCACATCCCACGGACTACGGAATACGGACTGCAGAGATCTATCACCTCGCGGTCGGTCGAGCGCAGTAGTCTGCGTCTCGGGCATGAGGCTCGGAAGGCCGGTACGAGAGGGGACAGACCAAATGACGACATCTGCTGAAGATACGGTACGGGCCGTCTGGGATCTCTACAACGAGATGACAACCGACCTTGCCGTCGAACATGCAAATGCCGAATTCAAGGGTGTAGACGTCGACGACGGCTGGGATGAGATCCCGGCACGGGTTTCAGCGGCCCAGGCGCAACTCAAGGCACTCGCACACGAGAAGAGCTCGCGCAATGAGCACCGGCATGCCCGCGCCGTCAAGGGTGCGCTCGGCGAGCTCCACAGCGCCCTGGTCGAGCGGTCTGCCTCCCAGGTCAACTACCTGACCGTGGAAGCCTCGGTCAAGAAGGTGATTGCAGATGGCGGTTCTGGAGACATGGTCGGTCTCGACCTGGCCCGCAACCGACTCGACAAGGCGGTCCAGCGGATGGCGTCGGATCAGTCGAGCCTGTTGTACGACCTCGAGAACCTGAACGCGGATCTGAAGGGTTGAAGCTGCCGGGGCGCGAACGATCGCAGCCAACATCGGGGGCTGAGGAGCTGAGCGACTGGCCGCCGCCGTAGCCCCGGCTCTATGTTGGGGGGTCGGCGGCTACATTCGCCAGGATGGCGTTGATGAAACTGCCCGACTTCGCCGTCGAATAGCGTTTGGCGAGTTCGACCGCCTCGGACACCACCACACCGACCGGGGTGTCCGTGTAGCGCAATTCGTAGACACCCATCCGGAGAATCGTCCGGTCGACGGCCGGCATGCGAGTGAGGCGCCAGCCCGTTGAATGGTTGTTGATGACCGTGTCGATCTCATCGAGATGATCGAGAACCCCGACGGCAAGGCGCCCGGCCCGACCCGTCGGCTCGAGCGAATCCGTGTCGGCCCCTGCATCAGCCGCATACAGCAGCCCGAGGGCACGCTCGCGTGCGTCCTGTTTCGTCACGTCACCCGGGTGATGTAGTCCCCGGTCCGGGTATCGACCTTCAACACGTCTCCGACATCGATGAAGAGCGGCGCCTGCACAACCAAACCAGTGATGAGGGTGACGGGTTTGGTCGCTCCAGAGACTCGGTCTCCCTTGACCCCCGGCTCCGCGTGAGAGACCACGAGCTCAACGGCGGCGGGCAGCTCGATCCCGATGGGCTTTCCGTCGTACATGGACAGACGGACGGTCGCTCCGTCTGCGATGTACGAACCGGCATCACCCACCGCTTCCTCCGAGAGGCTGATTTGCTCGAACGTCTCGCCGTCCATGAAGTTGAACCCCATGTCGTCTCGGAAGAGGTACTGAAAGTCCCGCCGATCAATGGTCGCCTTGGGCACATTCTCACCTGCGCGGAACGTTCGATCGAGCACGGCACCGGTGATGAGGTTCTTGAGTTTCATCCGCACGAATGCCTTGCCCTTGCCGGGCTTCACATGCTGGTATTCGACGACCTGGAACAGCCCCTCTGGGAGGTTCAGGGACATGCCCGGTTTCACGTCGTTCGTCGAGATCATCGGTGGAGGCTCCTCGTTTTCAGTCGACACCAATCGCGCTCAGCGAGGCCCGTACGGTAGCGTCGTCCGGGTGTACGACCCGTGGGACACCGTACTCCTCGAGTACGACGAATCGGATCCCGCCGGCGTCTCGTTTCTTGTCGAGTGCCATGAGGCGGGCGATCTCCGTCGGGTCGACATCCGGCGATCGCGTCGGTAGACCAAGTGAAGCGATGAGCTCCTCCTGCTCGATGCGGCGGTCGAATCCGACCATCCTCTCCCCGACGAGCCCCGCTGCCACCATCCCGATCGCAACCGCTTCTCCGTGGGTGATGCCCCCGGCAACTTCAACGGCATGGCCAACAGTGTGGCCATAGTTGAGATAGGCGCGAACGCCCCCTTCTCTGAAATCCTGAGAGACAATCTTGGCCTTCACAGCGATGGCACGCTCGATGACCTCCTCGAGCGGCGCGTGAATCCCGTGCTCCCGGTAGAGGTTTACGAGTTCCGGATCTCCTACCAACCCGGCCTTGAGTGCCTCCGCGGTGCCCTGGATCAGCAGGTCGTCGGGGATCGACCGGATTGCAGCAATGTCGACCAGCACCCGTGACGGGTGCTGGAAGACCCCGAGGAGGTTCTTCCCACCGGCGTTCACTCCCGTTTTGCCACCGATCGAAGCGTCAACGGCACCCAACAGCGTTGTGGGAGCAACAACACACTCAACACCCCGCAAGTAGGTGGCGGCGATGAACCCTGCCACGTCGGTCGCCGCCCCGCCGCCGATGCCGACGATCGTATCGCCTCGGCTCAACCCCAATCGGTTCAGTTCCAGGGCGACCGCTTCGACCGTTGCGAGCGTCTTTGCCTGCTCTCCGTCCGGGAGCGGCACCACGGAAACGGCCGCCCCTGTGGTGGCGAGCGAACTCACCAGTTCTTCAACAAAGCGACCGATGGTTGGCTGTGCGATGATCGCAATTCTCTGCCGAGGTTCACGCTCTAGAAGGTATCCGGCTGCATCTGCGAGGAGTCCATCACCGATGATGATCTCGGAGACTGCCTCCTCCCCCTCCGTGATCACGATTCGCTGCATGCCGCCTCCACCTCTGCGACGACCTCGTCGACCGTGCCGGTTGCGTCGACGATGACCTCGGCGGACGATCGGTAGAGCTCCCGGCGTTCGGACGCGATCGTATGGAACCGTTTGTCGTTGTCCGCCGCCAAGAGGGGGCGATCGTCTCCACGGCCGACCCTGCGTCTCAGCGTCTCGACATCACCCGCCAGCAGGACGATTGTTCCCGATCTCCGCATGCTCGCGACATTGGCGGGATCGAGGATGATCCCACCGCCGGTCGCAACGATGCCCGATGGGCGAGACGCTACATCTTCGACGATCCGTTTCTCTCGATCCCTGAACCCGGATTCGCCTTCCGCTGCGAAGATCTCCGGGATCGAAGCATCTCCTGCCTGCTCGACGAGTTCGTCGGTGTCGTAGAACGGTCGCCCGATGCGATCTGCGACGAGCTGCCCGACGGTGGACTTTCCGCTCCCCATCATTCCGATCAGCCAGACGTGTCCCATCAGAAGTCGGACAACCGGCGCCGGTGGGCCGCATCGGCCTCGACGAACGCGTCGACGCTATCTCCCCCGTAGACACGCTGCATCTCACCGGCAAGGGCAAGAGCGACCATCTGCTCGGCCACAACGCCGGCGGCCGGAACCGCACAGACGTCGCTGCGCTCGCGGAACGCGACGGAGACTTCGCCGGTGGTGACGTCGACCGTCGCAAGGGGCCGCATCAAAGTAGAGATCGGCTTCATCGCGGCCCGGACCCGGACCATGCTCCCATTGCTGATGCCACCTTCGATCCCACCGGCCCGGTTGGTTTCGCGCTCGAACGCGGCACCGCCGGGATAGATCTCATCGTGTGCCTCGGAGCCGTGGCGCGCCGCGGATTCGAACCCGTCCCCGATTTCCACACCCTTGATACCTTGGATGGACATCAGGCCTGCCGCGATTGCCGTGTCGAGTCGGCGGTCCCAGTGCACGTGGCTGCCGATGCCGGCCGGCACGTCGTAGGCAATCACTTCGACAACGCCGCCGAGTGTGTCTCGCGCCTTCTTCGCAGCATCAATCGCTTCGACCATCGACTGCTCACTCGATGGATCACCACACCGCACCGGTGAGGCATCGATGGACGCGAGGTCAGCCGGGCCCGGCGGTCCTGCGCTTGATTGAACGTCGCCAATCTGCACGACGTGGCTCACAACCGTGACGCCGATCTCAGCCAGGAGAAGCTTCGAGGTGTAGCCGGCGACAGTTCTCGCCGCCGTTTCACGTGCTGATGCACGCTCCAGGATGTCACGAGCGTCGTGGGTTTGGTACTTCAGCATCCCGGGGAGGTCGGCGTGGCCAGGTCGAGGCGACGTCAAGACCCGGCGAGATGTGCCCTCCCCCGGCGACATCTCTTCCGACCAGCGCTCCCACTCGGTATTGCGGATGATCACCGAGATCGGACCGCCGAGTGTTCGGCCGAACCGCACCCCTCCGAGGATCTCGATCTCGTCCCTTTCCAACCGCATTCGCGGGCCGCGACCATGGCCCAGGCGTCGACGGGCAAGCTCCTCCGCGAGCCCTTCCGCGTCAAGCGGCAGGCCGGAGGGTGCACCTTCAACGATGGTCGTAAGGGCGGGTCCGTGAGACTCGCCTGCGGTGAGGAAGCGGATCATTGAACCATCGTTGCAGGAGGCGTTCGTTATGTCACGCTGCGTTGCCCAAATACCAGGCCGAGATGGTGGCCGCCCATACGATCGCGAGGTACGCCCCTGCAACCAGATACGGCCCGAACGGGATGGAGTCCTTGCGACTCCTGATGCGGAACACCACGAGGATGGCAGACACCAGGCCACCGAGGAGGAAGGCCGCAAACATCGCGACGATCAGGGTGTCCCAGGATTGATAGGCGGTGAAGAGGCCAAGAAGGAACGCCAGCTTCACGTCACCGAACCCGAAACCACCTCGCGCGATGAGCGCGAGCACGAGGAGCAGCAGGAAGTAGACAACACCACCGGCGAGTGGACGCACGATCGGGCCGTTCTCGATGATGGCACCGCCCATGAGCAGCACGAGACCGACAGCCGTGCCGGGAAACAGGATGCGATTTGGAATCAGTTTCGTGTCGAGATCGGTGAGCGTGAGTGTCACCGTGACCGCGACAAACCACAGGTACGCCGGAAGAACCCAGTCAACATCAACAGCAAGCGGCGTGATAGCGAACAACACCGCCGTGGCAATCGCGACCACAGGGGTCCGCCCGGGTTTGGAGCGCATCGACTGAAACGACCGGTCGGTGGCGATGCCGTCAGCAATCACGCCGACGAGGAGGCCAACAAGTGCGAGAGCGAGCGAGACCATTGGCCGGAGAGCCTATCGCCTTCCCGGCCGGTGTCCGCGTATACCCGAGCCGGACGGCGCAGCTTTCTCGGAAGAGGATCAGGTCCCGCGCAACACGCCGCTAAAGCGCGAGACGCATCACATCGACCGGCGCCGGAATTCCGGTCCAGATCTCGAATGACGTCGCGGCCTGCGCCAGGAGCAGGTCTTTTCCATCCGCGACGGGAATCCCATGCTCGCGAGCGTACGCGACGGACGGGCTCTCCGCAGGCCCGTATGTCAAATCGAAGAATCCGGATGCGACCGCGAGCACCTCCGGCGGGAGGGACTCCGCTCCCATCCCGATGGGAGTTGCATTCACAACAACGGCATCATCGACGGGCGTACCCCACGGCACGATCGATCCTTCCGTTCGTATTCGTTCGAGCAAGGCGGTCGCCGCTTGATCCCGACGACCGGATACCACGATTCGCTGATCGGTGAGTGCAGCGACCACACCCGCAGCCGCACCCCCGGTTCCGAGGATCAACACGGGCCGGCCCGTCGGAAGCGGAACCGACTCCCACACCGCTCGAATCCCCTCCACATCGGTGTTGTATCCCCACACCTCACCATCCCGGCGAACCAGGGTGTTGACGGCCCCCGAACGCAGCGCGGCCTCGGCAACACGATCAGAGAGTTCGAACGCAAGTTGTTTGTGCGGCATGGTCACATTGGCTCCCGACAAGCGGCCGTAGCGAACCTCGTCGACGGCGATGACCATTCCAGCTTCGTCAACGCGGCGGGCGGTGTACGAACCTTCGATACCGCAGGCCTCGAGCGCCGCCGTGTGGATCGCCGGAGAACGTGAGTGGGCGACCGGGTTCCCGAGCACGACGAGCCTCACGGCAGCACTCCATCGGCCTTTGCCTGCGCGATCTTCTCCTGGTGCTCCTCATACGTCTTCGAGAACCCGTGACTGCCGTCGGGCGATACCAGAACGTAGAACAGGTACTCACTGTCCGCAGGATCGGATGCAGCCACGATCGACTCGATCTGCGACGTTCCAATTGGCGTCGGCGGCAGTCCATCGATCCGATAGGTGTTCCATGGTGAGTCGATCTCGAGGTGCTCGGCCAACACACGGCCGGGGCTCTCGCCCAGCGCATAGACGACCGTGGCATCGATCTGGAGCGGGATGCCCTCCTCGAGCCGGTTGTAGATGACCGACGCTATGAGGGGTCGATCCTCGTCGGTGCCGGACTCGCGTTGGATGAGCGATGCGACAATCAACGCCTCGTACTGTGTGACGCCCAACCCGGGCAGGCGGGACCAATCGATGGTGGCCACCCGTCGCTCGGTCTCCGCGGCCATCACCACGAGCATCTCAGCCGGTGTTGAGCCTTCGGGCATTTCGTATCGCGCTGGATAGAGCAGGCCTTCCCACCGTGTGAGCGCGTCGACGCCTTCGGGAAGCTCGACGGGGAGAAGCGACGACGTGACCACCCCGCTGGTCAGCGCCGCCTCGAACTCCGCGACCGGGTATCCCGTCTGCTCCGCTAGACCGTCGAGGATGCGCCGAATGTCCTGGCCTTCGTAGACGATGATGCTCGATCCTGTCCCCTCGTCGGGGCCCGTGAGCAGTCGTCGCACCACCGCTTCGGGGACCATCACGGTCTCCAGGTAGTACGTGCCTGCCTGGAGCTGCGACGCAACGCCCTGATCGGCCACCGCCGATTGGAGATCCCGAGCCAGCACGACGCCGGCCTCCTCCATGGCGGTGGCGATGTCCTTCGCTGACGACCCCGCCGACACTTCGACGGTGACCGGGAGGCCCGGCTCCACGTTCAGGGTCGGTCCACCCGCCACTGCGGCTGCGAGGAGGCGCGCCGCGAGGAACAGGACGATCACGGTCACCACCACAGCAGCGACAATCGCCAGCAGCTTCATGAGCCGTTGCTCAGTTTCCTTCGGAGCTGCCGGTTTCGTCACCGTTGAGGTCCTTGCGGTCGAGGTATGTCTGGAGGATCACGGCGGCAGCGACCTTATCGCGGACTTCGCGCCGCTTGTCTCGACGCACCCCTCCTTCGAGGAGGGCCGCCTCCGCCGTCACCGTCGTGAACCGTTCGTCTTGGTATTCCACGGGCAAACCGGTCGCCTTCGCGACGAGATCGCCAAAGGTTCGCGCCGCCTTTGCGGACGGCCCCTCGGTCCCGGATAGGCCGGTCGGGAGACCAACCACAACCCTGGCAACACCATGCTCCTCGCACATCTCACGAACGGCGATCGCAGGATCTACCGCACGTCGATCGATCACTGCGTGGGGTGAGGCAATGGTACAGGTGGGGTCCGATAGCGCGACACCGATGCGCCGCTCCCCCGGGTCCAGCCCGAGGATACGTGTCACGATTCGACGACCGCCTCGCGAGCCGCGGCGAGCGCCACCTCGAGCGCGTCGTCAAGCCGATCACCGTTGGGCCCACCTGCCTGGGACAGACTGGCATCACGGCTGCCACCGCCGCCAAGAACCCGAGCTGCCGGCCCAATGAGCTCCCCAGCGGAGATACCGTCCGCTACCAGGTCATCGGACACAAACGCGATGAGTGCCCCCTTGCCTCCGCTCGTCGAGCCAAGAACGCCGATTCCGCTTCCGAGGCGATCCCGAATCTGGAACGCGAGCGCTCTGAGTGCGTCTCCGGTGAGCCCTTCCTGCCTGGCAACGAGCACATGGCGGCCACCGTGGGCCTCGGCCTGTTCGATCAACGTACGAGCCGCCTCCGACCTGGACTGCTGCTCGAACTGCTCGATGCGCTCTTCCTGCTCCTTCGAGCGGAGCACGAGGGCCTGAGCGGCATCGACAACATGGCCCGGCTGAGCACCGAGCGCCGACTCCGCCCGCTCCAGATCGCGGCGAAGGCCGCTGAGGTATTCGTACCCAGCCGTGCCGGTGACCGCATCGATGCGCCGCGTGTTCGCTGCGACGGATCCTTCGGACACCACGATCAGGGGACCGATCTGGCCGGTCGTTGGAACGTGCGTGCCCCCGCAGAATTCGGTCGAGTAGTCACCGGTCTGCACGACACGAACCTGGTCGCCGTACTTGTCGCCGAAGAAGGCGAGCGCCCCCATCTTCTCCGCATCGTTCTTCGACGTCTCGAGGGTCATGACGGCTGCGTTTTCGATAACTCGTTCGTTCGCTGCGAGCTCTACCTCGCGCAGTTCCTCCACCGACATGCCGTGGTAGTGGCTGAAGTCGAAACGGAGCCGATCGTCAGACACCAGAGACCCGGCCTGGTGGACATGGTCTCCGACGACCTCGCGAAGGGCCCAATGAAGGATGTGGGTTCCCGTGTGGTTCTTGCGGATTCGCTCTCGCCGCTCGTGACTGACCGTGAGATCGGCCTCCTGGCCAAGCTGGACAACTCCAGACGTCACAACACCACGATGGCCGTGAAGACCCGGAACGGCGAACTGGGTATCTCGTACTGTCACGGTGCCCGTCGGCGTGACGATCGCTCCGGAATCGCCGACCTGGCCCCCGGATTCGGCGTAGAAGGGAGTACGGTCCAGAAAGATCTCGACCTCGCGTCCTTCCCCGGCCTTCTCGATCGTCTCACCTTCGGAGACCATGGAAAGAATCCGGCCGAGTCCTTCTTCACGCTCGTACCCAATGAAATCTGTGGTCTCAACACCAGCGAGAAGGGTCCGATAGGCATCGGCGCGTGCCGCGGCATCCGCGCCTTTGTACGCGGCTCGAGCTCGCTCCCGCTGCGAATCCATCATTTTGTTGAATTCGGCGAGGTCGACGGCGAATCCCCGCTCGGAGACGATTTCCTCCGTTAGCTCCTTGGGGAAGCCAAATGTGTCGTGAAGCTTGAAGGCCGTCTCACCGGACAGCATGGATCCCGGCGCCAGTTCGCGCAGCTCTTCATCGAGGAGTTGATGCCCTGAGCGGAGCGTCCTGCGGAATTGTTCTTCCTCACGAGCGACCATCTCGACAATCGCGCTCTGCTGCGCATGAAGCTCCGGATAGGGTTCGCGCATCACCTCGACCGTTGTGTCGACCAGCTTCGGCATGATCAGATCCTCGGCGCCGAGGAGAAACGCGTGGCGCACCGCTCGACGGATCAGCCGGCGAAGCACGTACCCCCGACCCTCGTTCGACGGAACCACCTTGTCCCCGATGAGGAACGTAACCGCCCGCCCGTGATCCGCCATGATCCTCAATGACACATCGGTGCGGTCTGCGTCGCCGTAGGCAACTCCGGTTGCCCGCTCCGAAGTTGCAACCATCGGACGGATCACATCGGTCTCGAAGACGGTGTCAACACCTTGGATCACCGTGGCGATACGTTCGAGGCCCGCCCCGGTGTCGATGTTCTTCGCGGGGAGGTCCCCCACGACGTGATACGGCTCATCTTGGATGTTCTGCATGAACACCAGGTTCCAAATCTCGACATGGCGTTCGTCGTCGACCGCCGGCCCGCCGGGCAGGCCAAACGCCGGACCTTTGTCGAAGAAGATCTCTGAGGAAGGCCCGCACGGACCGGGGACACCCATCTGCCAGAAGTTGTCCTTGTCCAGGCGCTGCACACGATCGGGTGGCACTCCCACTTCGTCGATCCAGATAGCGGCGGCATCGTCGTCGGTGATGTGCACGGTGTACCAAAGCCGTTCCGGGTCGACTCCGAACCCTTCCGTAATCAGGTCATAGGACCACGGAATCGCCTTGTCCTTGAAGTAGTCACCGAATGAGAAGTTGCCGAGCATCTCGAAGAACGTCAGGTGCCGGGCGGTGGTGCCGACGATGTCGATGTCGATCGTCCGCGCAACCTTCTGCACCGTTGTGGCGCGTGGATACGGAGGTGTCTCTTCACCCAACATGTACGGCTTGAAGGGAACCATCCCAGCGTTGGTGAGAAGCAGTGTCGGGTCGATCGGGATGAGGGACGCCGATTGCACGACGGTGTGACCGCGTTCGGCGAAGAAGTCGAGAAAGATCCGGCGTATCTGGTTGGAGTCCATGGAAGTCGGAGGTTAGCTCGGCCCGGACTCCACGCCCTCTGACTCGTCGGAGAGCGCGGCACGCTGCATCCTGCGGCCGGTCGCATTCATCATGCCGGCAACGGTCACGACGCCGGCTCGCGCCAGATTCTCCGTTGTGAGGCGTTCGCGCGCGCGTTTCACTCTTGTACCGAGGTAGGCGCCGACGCCGACGGTCGCCGCGGAACCGAAGAGAAACCACTTGAGTCGTGTGAACATCTCCGGAAAGGCTAGCGGTCTCGCGAATCTGATCCCCAGCCAAGTCCTTCGACGCTGCGCACCGGTGACCCGGCGATCGGCACAGACCGACATCAACCGCGGCTACCGCCGCCGCCCCAAGACTCGGTCGATTCGTCCGAGCCGCTCGCCGATCTCGGACTCCTCGCCG